>FWPU01002503.1_pt1 | contig 50502 bp, 35 predicted proteins | sample 2228361 | NCBI WGS metagenome assembly FWPU01 (sample SAMEA103939777, study PRJEB20133) | metagenome | reverse complement strand
TTCCCATGTGGGACTTAATGATGAAAAACGTATATGCCATTGGTGCCTATAATGTTAATCCTTCGAATTTTCAACTCGATATTTGGTATTTAAATCCTTCAACGGGATATAACATCCCGTTTTTACCCGAAGGATCATTAAAAGGACAGCCACTGATCATGGTAACCAATCTTGATCGGCTGGATCAGGTAAATACACCCGGACCTGACGGAAATTTTGATTTTATTCCCGGAGTTACCATCAATCCCCAAACCGGCAGAATCTACTTCCCTGTATTGGAACCATTCGGTAAAACCATTCGTCAAAAACATAGTGCCGGAGAACAGGCCTTGGCCGACAAATTTGCTTTCGATTCTTTGTATACCACAACACAATTGCTAGCAAAATTAGATGCCGTACATAACCGATATACCATCAAAGGTAAATATACATCGTCTACCAGTTCGGAAATATCGTTAAATGCCATGAATGTGCCACAAGGATCGGTTGTAGTTACGGCCGGAGGGACCAAATTGACGGAAAATGTCGATTATACCGTTGACTATAATTTGGGTCGTGTAAAAATTATCAATCAAGGCATATTGGAGTCGGGACAAACCATCAAGGTTTCACTAGAAAGTAATGCTATGTTTGCCATTCAAACCAAAAATTTTATTGGCTCAAGGTTTGATTATAAAGTAAACAAAGATTTCTATTTGGGAGGTACGATTATTAACCTTACCGAACGTCCGTTGACACAAAAGATCAATATTGGCTATGAGCCCATCTCCAATACCATCGTTGGTGTAGACGGGAATTATACCAAGGAAGTGCCTTTATTGACAAGGTTGGCAGACATGCTTCCTTTTTATTCCACCAAAGAAAAATCAACAGTTACTGTTCAGGGAGAGGCCGCTTATCTTATTCCGGGAAATTCAAGAATTATCTCCAAAGAAGGGGTTGCCTACATTGATGATTTTGAAGGTAGTCAAACAACCATTGATCTTACCCAGGCAATAAGGTGGAAGCTTGCTTCCGTACCTCAAAACCAACCGGATTTATGGCCGGAAGGAAATTTGTTTAACGATTTGAATGCCGGGAAAAACCGGGCATTGTTGGCTTGGTATCAAATTGACCCTCTGTTTTGGCAAAACGACAGTCGTACTCCGGAACATATTAAAGCTGACAAAGACATGCAATCCAACCACTATATGCGAAAAGTGGATCAAACTGAAGTGTTTCCCAACCGATCTTTAAGCAACAATGTGATAACAAATATTCAAACGCTTGATTTGGCGTTTTATCCTGATGAACGTGGTCCATATAATTTTGATGCGTTGCCTACACCTTTTTCTGCAGGTGTAGACCCCAATACAGGCAAATTGGTAAATCCTGCATCGCGTTGGGGCGGTATCATGCGGGATATTCAAACTACAGATTTTGAATCATCCAATATCCAATACATTCAATTTTGGTTAATGGACCCTTTTGATCCTGAAGATGGAGATCCCAATCATCCCGGAGGAGATTTTTACATTCATTTGGGAAGTATTTCCGAGGATATATTGCCTGACGGTCGCAAAAGTTTTGAGAACGGGTTTCCGACCGGCCCGGTAGTGACAAATGTAGATACAACTGCCTGGGGGCGTGTGCCCACGACTCAGACACTTGTTTATGCTTTTGACAATGATCCTCAAACACGCAAATATCAAGATGTAGGATTGGATGGTTTAAATGATACAGAAGAACAAAGTTTCTTTCAGAATTTTATCAACAATCTTACACCTGCAGCATTGCAAGCCCTCAATGGAGATATTGCATCAGATAATTATCACTACTACAGAGGGTCTGATTATGATCAGGCCAAGTTGAACATACTTGAGCGATACAAAAGATTTAACGGATTACAAGGAAACTCTCCAACCGATGAGGATTCTCCCGAGAACTATCCTACTTCATCGACTGTGCAACCGGATGTAGAAGATATCAATATTGACAACAATCAAGACAAAAAAGAAAATTATTATCAATACCGTGTAAGAATTACGCCCCAGGATTTGCAACCCCAAAATGTAGGGAAAAATTACATAATCAGCCATATCGTCGGTGAAGCCCAAACGCCAAACGGCACAAGAAAGGTTAATTGGTATCAATTCAGAATCCCTATATTCAAACCCGAGAAAACGGTCGGAAATATCTATGATTTTAAATCTATACGATACATCCGGTTGATTACAAAAGGTTTCAGCAAACCGGTTGTGATGCGTTTTGCCACTTTTGAATTGGTCAGAGCTGATTGGAGACCTTATCAATATTCACTTCAATCGGATGGCGAATACATACAAAATGATGAAGATGACACCGAGTTTAGTATTGGGGCCTTAAATATCGAAGAAAATGCCGACAGGTACCCTATTCCATACGTTATCCCTCCGGGTATTCAAAGACAAATCACACGATCTGCCAATGCAGCCAATTTGATTCAAATGAACGAACAAGCTCTCACGTTAAGAGCATGCAATCTTAAAGATGGTGATGCAAGGGCTGCGTTTAAAAATGTTACTGTTGATATTAGACGTTACAAAAGATTGAAAATGTTTACCCACCTCGAATCTTTAATCAGTAATGAAATTTTAAATGATAATGAAATATCGGTATTTATTCGTTTAGGTACAGATTTCGAAGATAATTACTATGAATACGAAGTTCCACTGAGAGCAACTCCATGGGGTAAAACCATCGATACAGATATTTGGCCGGAATATAACAACATGGATCTTGAACTTCAAAAGTTGATCAATGCAAAATTGGAAAGAAATTTGAAGCTACTCGACCCAAACTCGGGTGTCAGCATACATCAGCCATATACGGTTATTGATTATGATGATAATCATAAAAAAAATAATTATATTCGTGTAAAAGGAAACCCAAACCTGGCCAATGTTAAAACAATCATAATCGGTGTCAGAAACCGCAGGAAAGCCGGAGATAATTTGAATGACAACGGACAGCCTAAGTGTATTGAAGTTTGGGTGAATGAGCTTAGGTTGACCGATTTTGACAACAATGGCGGTTGGGCCACTACGGCTCGTGTCAATGCCAATATAGCCGATCTCGGTACAGTTTCACTTTCCGGCATGATGAGTACTCCCGGTTGGGGTAGTTTGGATAAAAAACTTAACGAAAGACAACAAGAAACAAAACAACGCTACGATCTATCTACCAATGTGGATCTGGGAAAATTCCTTCCTGAAAATTGGAATGTCAAAGTGCCATTTTTTTATGGAGTTTCCGAAGAAGTAATACGTCCCAGATTCAATCCATTAGATCCTGATGTTGAGTTTAACAAATTTTTGTCGGATGCAGAAACCCCACAAAGTGTGAAAGATTCGGTTAAACGAAGAGTGGAGACATACCAAAAAATCAGAAGTTTTAACTTTACCAATGTACATAAAGAAAAAGGCAAGAACAGCAATAAATCTCATTTCTACGACATAGAAAATTTCTCCTTGAATTATGCTTACAGCGAAAACTTTATGCGTGATATAAACACTGAATATGATTTCAAGAAAAATTACAGAGGAGGCATAGCGTATAGTTATTCAACCCAAGCAAAAAATTACAAACCGTTTGAGAAAATTGAGATTGTCAAAAAAAGCAAATGGCTCAAACCCATCAAAGAATTTAATTTTTATTTGATTCCAAAACAATTTGGTTTTACCACCACTTTTGATCGTAGTTATCAAGAAAGAGAAAGAAGAAATAACACGGGTTTTGATGTGCAAATGCCGGCATTTTATCAAAAAAGCTTTTATTGGCAAAGGTCCTATAATCTTACACACGACTTTACAAAATCGTTGAAATTTAAGTTTGATGCACAAGCCAACTCGGTTATTGGCGAGCCTCAGGGACGAGTGAATAAGGACTATAAGGAAGAATACCAACAATGGAAAGATTCTGTGTATAACAGCATTCAAAATCTTGGTATTATTGCTCAATACCGTCATAATTTGTCTCTTGATTATACGCTTCCTATCAATAAGTTTCATGGCTTGGATTTTATCAATGCCAATGTGCGGTACAACGGAAATTACGATTGGAAAAGAGCCCCCATCAATGCCGATAGTTTGGGACATACAATACAAAACTCCAATCAACAACAGTTAAATGTTCAATTAAATTTAAATACTTTATACAACAAATGGAAATTTTTAAAAGATATCAAAAACCCACGTCCTAAACCACCCCAACCACCCAAGCCACCTGCCAATAAGAATGACACCGCTAAAAAAGAAAAGAAAAAGCCCGAATGGAAAGGGGCAAAATTTGTAATCAATGTACTTACATCGGTAGAAAATTTTTCGGTTAGTTATAGTGAAGACAGAGGTACAATGTTGCCGGGTTGGGGTAGAAGCACACAAATCATAGGAATGGATCCTTCTTTTCAGGCCCCCGGGCCGGCATTTGTTTCGGGTTGGCAGGACCCTCAATTTGCACAAACTGCGGCCAATAACCAATGGTTGGTTGATCGGGGTGCGTTGATGTATACATACAACCGGACCATGTCGAAAAATCTTGATTTTAGATCGTCGGCCAAACCATTGAAAGCCCTCAGAATAGATTTGAACGCCAACAGAAGATATGGAGAAAACTACACACATCAATTTTTTTGGGATGATCAGACCAACCCGGCCAACCCGGGATATAATTTCAGCACGCCACCAAACTATACAGGAAATTTCAGTATGACTTTCATAGCTATCAATACGGCATTTGTAAAAGATGACAAGAAAAACGGATATAATTCGCAAGTGTTCCAAGATTTCTTAAAATACCGTTCGATCATTTCACAAAGATTAGGTAGCAGTCATAGCCAATCTTATCCTTTGGGCGACTATTATGCCGGATATGGTCCTACACAACAGGAAGTAATGATATATGCATTCAGGTCGGCTTATGGAGGGAAGGATCCCAATAATGCTTTACTCGACAACTTCCCTGCAATCCCTTTACCTAACTGGAGAATAAATTATTCGGGACTTACACAATATCCATTCTTCAGGAAATATTTCAGGAGTTTTAGCATAAATCACGCATATCGCAGCAGTTACAATATCAACTCTTTTACTGCCAATCTATTGTATACAGAAAATGGAAATGGAGAACCGGTGACCACAGATGCAAATAATAATTTTGTCAACAAATTTCAAATTCAAACCGTAAGCATATCCGAACAATTTTCTCCGCTTGCCGGCTTTGATGCTACGCTTCAAAACAGTTTAATTCTTAAAGTTGAGTATAAAAAAGACAGAAACATATCATTGTCGCTAAACAATAATCAAATTACCGAGATCAAAGGACAGGAATTTGTCATCGGAACAGGTTATAAGTTCAAGAATTTGAAGTTGCCATTCAAAACAGCCAAACCTATTGTGAGCGATTTTGATTTAAGGGCAGATTTTTCTATAAGATCAAACAATAACCTAATTCGCCAAATTGTAGATGAAATAACCCAAATTACCGGTGGTCAGAGAGTATTTACCATTAAAATTACAGGAGATTATAAATTAAGCGACAAATTGACACTACGTTTATATTACGATAAAGTAAGCACTACCCCTTTCATATCTACAACCTTTCCTACAGGAAATACAAATTTCGGATTTGCTCTCAGATTTATGCTCAATCAATAAAAATTGATTTATATTTGCAGAGTTAATTATAAAACCATTTAAGATGAATATCCCTGAAAATTTACGTTATTCTAAGGACCATGAGTGGGCCAAAATAGATGGAGAATACTGTATAGTGGGTATTACCGATTTTGCCCAAAGCGAATTGGGTGATATTGTTTATGTAGATGTAAATACTGTTGGTCAGGCATTGAAAAAAGAAAGTGTATTTGGGAGTGTTGAGGCGGTAAAAACTGTCTCAGATTTGTTTATGCCGGTGTCGGGTGAAGTGGTTGAGTTTAATGAACAATTGGAAAATAATCCCGAACTGGTGAATAAAGATCCTTATGGTGAAGGATGGATTATTAAAATAAAAAATTTTAACGAAGGGGAATTCAATGAATTATTAACCGCCGCAGAATATAAAGAATTGATTGGCGGTTAAGTTTTCATTGTATGTATGAAATTAGTGGCAATTGCATATAGTATTTTGATCTTGATTGTATCTGTCATTCCCGGCAATCGTCTTCCTGAAATTGAAGTTCAATGGTTCGATAAACTTGTACATTTTTTAATGTACGGCATTTTAATATTTTTATGGGGCAAAGCATGGCCTTATGAACATTTAAGGTTCTATTACTTTTATTTGATAATGTTTGGATTTTTATACGGATTTGTAATTGAAGTTTTACAATATTTCCTCCCGGTGGGACGTTATTTCAGTATTGGTGATTTGGGATCAAATGCTTTAGGTTTGATTACCGGAAGTGTTATTTTAAAAAAATTGTAATTTTACGCTTGAAATAAAATTTTATGGAACCAAAAAAAACAGAAAGAGCCGACTTGGAAAAAAAGCGATCGCTTTTTTTCGAAATCGGTTTGGCAACATCACTACTTTTGGTGTATCTGACTCTCAATTATCGTGTTGCTGAGGGTGGTATGGCAGATTTGGGAGAAATCACTCAAGTAGAAATTGAAGAGGAGATTATTCCTATCACACAACAAAACGAGCCGCCCCCCCCACCACCTCCACCGCCTCCTCAAGTTGAAATAATAGAAATTGTCGAAGATGACAAAGAAATCGAAAACGAGGTCGAAATACAAGATGCCGAAGCCGATCAAAATACAGAAGTACAAGTGGTAGAAATGCCTCAGGAGGAAATAAAAGAAGAAGAGATTTTTACCATTGTTGAACAAATGCCAACACTACCGGGTTGTGAAAATGAACCAAACGAGCAGGCCAGAAATGCTTGTACACAACAAAAAATTTTCGCACATTTTGCCAAAGTGCAACGTTATCCTCAGATGGCTAAAGAAGCCGGAATACAAGGTACGGTGTTTATAAGTTTTGTAGTGGATAGAAACGGGGAAATTTCCAAAATAGAAGTATTGAAGGGTGTGGCCGGTGGTAAAGAATTGGAAGAAGAAGCCATCAGAATGGTAAAAAGTTTACCAAAATTCAAACCGGGAAGGCAAAGAGGACAGCCGGTATCCGTTCGATATACGGTCCCAATTAAATTTGTTTTACGATAATTTTCATTTGTTTGTTTATTAAAAAAGGACTGTCTGACAAAAGGCAGTCCTTTTTTGTTTGTTGCACATGCAACTGACAAAATTAAATTTCGCACCTTTTTTATTAGATTCTTGCTTTTATTTCAAACCATTAGGTTTGTCGGATAAATTATTAAAATCTATTTTTGTGCTTAATTCTGATGTTTGTGCAATTCTCATTACATTTGCAAAACTTTAAAATGCTCAGACGAAAAATAATGTTTGATGAAAAGGGAAATAAAAATCCATAATTCATTAACGAAAAAAAAAGAAATTTTTAAACCGATCAATCCACCGTACGTGGGGATGTATGTATGTGGCCCTACTGTCTATAATGAAGTGCATATTGGAAATGTAAGGACATTTATATGTTTTGACGTTATATATAGATATTTGACGCATTGCGGTTTTAAAGTCAGGTATGTTCGCAATATCACTGATGTAGGACATTTGCAAAACGATGCCGATGAAGGAGAAGACAAAATTTCGGCAAGAGCAAAATTGGAGAATCTCGAACCCATGGAAATCGTTTGCAAATACACCCGAATCTTTCACCGGATAATGGATTTGTTCAATGTATTGCCACCAAATATAGAGCCAACTGCCACAGGCCATTTGATAGAACAAATAGAATGGGTAAAAAAAATTTTGGATTCGGGATTTGCCTATGAAGTTAATGGAAGTGTTTATTTTGATGTTGTCAAATACAATCAAAAGTATCCCTATGGAGAATTATCGGGAAGAAATATAGAAGAATTATACACACAAACCCGCGAATTGGAAGGTACGCATGAAAAAAAGTCACCCTTGGATTTTGCGATCTGGAAAAAGGCATCTCCTTCGCATATTATGCAATGGCCATCACCATGGGGAAAAGGTTTTCCGGGCTGGCACCTGGAGTGCAGTGTCATGAGTACAAAATATCTAGGAGAGACGTTTGATATTCATGGTGGAGGAATGGATCTGAAATTTCCTCATCATGAATGTGAAATCGCCCAAAACATTGCGGCTTGTGGTAATAAACCGGCCAATTATTGGATTCATGCCAACATGCTTACGATCAACGGACAAAAAATGAGCAAATCTTTGGGCAATGCATTTACGGTAACAGAATTGATCACCGGCGACCATCCATTGTTGGAGAAAGGTTATAGTCCTATGGCTGTAAGGTTTTTTATTTTGCAATCGCACTACTCTTCCACACTCGATTTCTCCAACCAGGCACTACAAGCAGCAGAGAAAGGATTTGAACGGCTCTCGGCATCATATCAGTCAATCTCTAATTTGCCCGTAAGGGATAAAACATCATTCGATTTGGATGACTTGATGGAAAAATGTTATCAAGCCATGGATGATGATTTTAATACTCCGGTGGCTATTGCCCATCTTTTTGAATTGTCAAAAAAAGTAAAAGACATTAAAGATGGAAAAGAATCTGTTTCGCAAGCGGATAAAGAAAGGTTGCAGAAATTTTTCAAAGCATTTTTCGAAGATATTTTAGGTTTGAAATTGGAAAAACAAGAGACCGGCAAATTTTTGCCCGAAGTCATAAAGATTTTGATTGATATCAGAAATGAAGCGAGAAAGTCAAAAAATTTTCTTTTGGCCGATCAAATCAGAGATCGTTTGAAAGAATCCGGAATTTTGCTTAAAGATGGGAAAAATGAAACAACCTGGGAATTTATTCATTAAAATATTATTGACAACCCTGATATGGGTTGCTTGTAATCAACAACCGGAAAAAGAAAAAAATAAAACTACCGTTGAAATTCCTTCAAAATCAATAAAAGAAGAAAAGACACAAATTAAAAGATTCGAATTTAACGTCGACAGTGCCTATGAATATATAAAAATACAAGTGTCTTTTGGGCCCAGGGTTCCCGGTACATTATCCCATGAAAGATGTAGAAATTTTTTGAGAAACAAATTAAAATCTTTTGGATTTATAGTTGAAGAACAAACAGGCGAAACTTATACATTTGACAATACGAAGCACAAGTTGTATAATATTATGTCGCGCTACAAACCGGAGTTAAACAACCGTATCTTACTTTGTGCCCATTATGATACGCGTCCATTTGCGGATAAAGACAGTCGGGATCGCAACAAACCCATTGAAGGAGCCAATGATGGTGCCAGCGGTGTGGCGGTTATACTTGAGATTGCCCGGCAAATTTCATTGATCCAACCCGCAATTGGAGTAGATATCGTGTTTTTTGATTTGGAAGATTATGGGCAACCGGAACAAACCATGTTAGCGCCCAAAGAAAATACATGGTGCTTGGGAAGTCAGTATTTTGTAAAAAATTTTCCTTGGAATGAAAATAAACCTGTAGAAGGAATATTGCTTGACATGGTGGGAGCCGAAGATGCCGTATTTCCCAAAGAAGGTGTATCTATGCAATACGCATCCGGACTTGTGAATGAAATTTGGAAAACCGCCCGACTTTTAGGTTTTTCCAATTATTTCATCAATGAAATGACTTCCGGCATCACCGACGATCATCTATATTTAAATCGGGCCGGCATACCTACTGTCAATATCATTCATATCAATCCTTATACCGGACAGTTTGGCAATTTTCATCATACACACAGAGATAATCTTTCGATAATCAGCAAAAAAACATTGGAAGCAGTAGGTCAAACTCTGATAAGTTTTATTCTATCGAGAGGTATTGCATAAAAAAAAATTGAATTATATTTGCATATAAATAATTAAATATCACTTTAATAAAAATATCTACAACTATGAAAACTAAATTACACTTTTTTTGGGTGTTAATATTGTGGGGGGCGTTATCCCCATTGTTTGCAAAAATGTGCCGGGAAGTATCAATTATCAGGTAGTGGTGAGGGATCAGAACGGATACCCGCTTGTGAATCAAACGGTCAATATGCGCTTTTCGTTCTATCAAGGAGACCCTAATCTTGGTATCTTGCAATATCAAGAAGAACATACCGGATTAAATACCGGCAATTTGGGTTTGATCAATGTGAAAATTGGTTCCGGTACGTATTTAGGTGGTAGTGCGACCACATTGAATGGTATCAATTGGTCTAGCGCAAACATTTGGCTGAAAATAGAAGTCGATGACGGAAATGGTTATCAAAGCATAGGGTCAGACCGGCTCATCAGTGTTCCATATGCATTTTATTGCGAGAATACTTCTAATACCGTTGTGGGACCGACCGGCCCTACAGGTCCAACCGGAGCACAAGGTATTCAGGGACCGACCGGCCCGACAGGTCCAACCGGAGCGCAAGGTATCCAGGGACCGACCGGTCCGACAGGTCCAACCGGAGCGCAGGGTATTCAGGGACCGACCGGTCCGACGGGTCCAACCGGAGCGCAGGGTATTCAGGGACCGACCGGTCCGACGGGTCCAACAGGTCCGGCTCCTTCTAATTCTACAGAAGCCACTTTGCTAAAGGTATGGTCTACGTTGGGTAATGCCAACATAAACCCCGCAACAAATTTTCTTGGGACCACTGACAATAATCCTTTGATATTGAAAGTAAACGGAACTGAAAAAATGAAAATAATCTCACCTTCCGGATTGATATCTATGGGCTATAGTTTTACACCGGAGGCACAATTGCATGTGAGAAGAAATAATTCAGTTCCCAATAGTGTTTTTCAATTGGGGAATATCAATCAACCAAATTATGAATGGGTTTTTGATGTTGATAACTCGGGCAATTTTTCTTTAAATAATGAAAACAATGGAAGTCCTTTTGGTGTTATGAACATCGCTTCTTCTCCACATTTTAATATGGGTTTATATAGTCCGCCCGCAGCTTTGAATGAATCGCGTGTTAGAATAAATGCAAAAAGTTCATCCAATGCCCTGCAAATTGACAGCGGTCACTTTAAAGCCACAGGTCCTTCTGTAATTTTTTCACAGTCCTTTAATTCTTTTTTAACACCACCGGCTGTGAACCTCATGAATGCAAATGACGTGAAAGGGGTAATCAATCATTCATTTTCAACAAATGTTTCCTCTTCATCCACTGCAGTATATGAAGGTGAAATTAAATTTTCCAAAACATACAATACATCTCCAACAGTCATCCTGACACCGGAATTTTCAACAATTTCTGCAAGTGACATTTTGAATTATTCAATACAATTAACCGATGTGCAGCCCGGTTATTTTAAATATTCCATTATATATCGAAACGCAACTCTTATCAATATATCTATTAGTGGATTAATTAGAGTACATTATTTTGTCATCGAATAAAATTTTGTGAGCATGAAAAAACAGATAGTTCTCACATATAAAATAATATTCTATGCTTTAATGTCAGGATTCCCGTTTGTCAACTTGTTTTCCCAAAGCTTGTTGTCAACATTTGGAAAAACCCAAACTGTAAATAATCGCTTGTACACTTACAGTGTGGGGGAAGCAGTTGTTTTTACGGGGTCTGTGAATAATGTCATACTGACGCAAGGATTTCAACAACCCAAAATTGGAGATTCTTTGCAAGTGAATGTAATCATCCAACAACCTACATGCCTTGACGCAACCGACGGAAGCATACTTTTGGAGATTTTCGGTTGTAACTCGTGTTATGTTGTGTGGGTAGACAATAATGACACAACAAAATACCGGCAGAACTTGCCTCCGGGGGAATATGTGGTAATGGTTTACGGAAATGCCGGTCAATGGCAGGATACCATTCGTCTAAGTCCTCAATTTGAAGGACCCTGTAATATTGTAGTTTATAGCGGATTCTCACCAAATTCCGACGGAGTGAATGACGCATGGATTATTGAAAACATTAATTTATATTTGCCTAATAAGGTAGAAATCTATAATCGTTGGGGAGTGAAAGTTTGGCAAGGTCAAAATTATGATAATAATACCGTGGTATGGAGAGGAGAAAATATTGAAAATGGAAAAATTTTACCCCCGGGAACCTATTTTTATCTAATAGAAATATCAAATCAAACTTTAAAAGGATGGGTGCAACTAACAAAATAATAAAAATTAAGGACAAATATGTTTTAGTCCTTATATTTTTTGCTTTTAGCGTTATTTTAAAAGCGCAGCAGGTCCCTTTATACAACCAATACATTTTCAACCCATTGGAAATAAACCCTGCTTATGCAGGGGCCCGTAACACATTAAGTGCGGTGTTGATTCACCGTAGTCAATGGACAGCCATTGACGGTGCACCAAGAACTCAAAATTTAGCCATTCATTCGCCATTTAAAAAAGAAAATATGGCTCTTGGTGGGTTGATTACCCATGATGCCATCGGACCTACCAACAGCTTTAAAATGGGAGGTATCTATGCTTACAAAATCAAAGCGGGAAAAGGACATTTGGGGTTGGGACTCAGAGCCGGAATTCAGTATATACAGTTTGATTGGAATAAGATTTCATATAAAGACCCCATGGAACCAACGGCAAGTGTGGGTAAAACATATGATATAAACCCGGATTTTTCATTTGGTATATTTTACAATACAAATTCCTTTTTCACCGGCCTGGCTTTTGATCAGTTATATCCTGCCAAATTAAACTTTACTGATTCTTCATCAAAAGAAAATCGTTTATATCGTCATTCCAACCTTTTAATAGGTAAAGCATTCAAATTGGATGAAGAAGTGATTTTTCGCCCTTCACTTTTGATTCGTTCGGTTGAGCAAATTACCGGAACAGCCGATTTGAATTTAAGCTTTTTGTTTTTCAACCAAATTTGGTTTGGTTTTTCGTTAAGAAGTGGTTATGGCTTAGCCCTGCTGACCGAATATCAATTCTCCAATGGCCTACGGGTTGGGTATTCGGTTGACAGACCTTCTAATAACTTAAAAGGTTATTCTGGGTTGACTCATGAGATTTTTATTGGTTGGGATTTAGTTAAACAAAAAACTGTAAATCCAAGATTTTTTTGATATGAAGTTAAAAACTTATTTGATATTTATTTTTATACATTTTCTTTTGAATCAATATAATTTGTATTCGTTCAATGATGATAAAAATATTGAAAAGGCGCTTCAACTCCAACAACAACATCAATATTTTAGAGCAACCGGCATTTATCAAAAAATTCTGAAAAAACAACCGGAAAATATCGATGCATTAAAAGGTTTAATTTTATGTTACATAAAAACAGGTAATTATCATGAAGCATTACCTAAATTACAAACCCTGATAAAGTTGACGGATGATAAGGAATGGAAGTTTAGATATGCCCAAATATTGAAAATCACCGGAAATCTTACCGAAGCCAAAAATCAGTTGAATCTGATATTACAAAAATATCCGGGGGATTTGATGACCGAATTGTTTCTCCGGAGATTGAACGAAATGGAAAAATGGGATATTGACCCTCAATGGTTTACCATTCATTATGATGAATGGATCAATAGTATTTATCATGATTATGCTCCGGTAATGATTGACAATTCGATTTTTTTTGTTAGCAATCGTCCGTTTGATCTGATAGAATATTTGAAAGATCCAAACGGAAAATTTTATTATAGCCATATATTTCGTCAGGTTAAATCAAAAAAAAAGATAAAACCTTTAAAAGGAGAGATTAATGGATTATGGCATACCGGTCCAATGATCTATGCTCCGGCGACAAAAAAGATAATTTTTAGTAAAATTTCACTGGATATTAAAAACCAACAAAGGGTTTATAAGCCACAACTCTATGAAGGAGAATTGTCAAAAGGCAGAATTGATAATATTCGTCCATTGCCTTTCATCAACGGAGAGTATTCATTTACACATCCCGCTCTTAGCAAAGATGGTAAAATGCTTGTGTTTTCTTCTGATATGCCCGGAGGTAAAGGAGGTATGGATCTCTGGTATTCTGTATTTGAAAATGGTCAATGGTCACAACCGGTAAATTTGGGGGATAGTGTTAACACCCAAGGAGATGAGGTCTTCCCTTATTTGTTTGAAAATTTTTTGTATTTTTCGTCTAACGGTTGGCCCGGTGCCGGAGGTCTGGATATTTTTAGATCAACAATTGTCAATAATAAAAGTTGGTCAACTCCTATAAATATGCGGACCCCGCTAAACAGTAAATTTGATGATTTTGGCATTTGTTTTATCAATGACTCCACCGGATATTTTAGTAGTTCCAGACCCGGAGGTCTTGGTTTCGATGACATTTACAAGTTTACTTTCCATGGAATTCAATATACTCCTTACACAGATATTCAAGGTATTGTGGAATTCTATAAACTTCCTGTGTCTGGTTTAAAATTACAATTGTTGGATGTCAATGAAAACTTATTGGACTCAACCACAACCAACCAAGAGGGGTACTTTTCATTTTCCCATGTTACACCGGATGTGGACTATTTGATAAAAATAAACATCGATGAAGGCAAATTACCTAAAAATAAGAAAGATAAGAATATTTATCTCTTAAACACCAAAAAAGAAAAAATTGCCAAAGGGGATGAGTATAAATCAGGATATTTTAGATTTAAAGCACTAAGCCCTAACCAGGCAGATAAATTGCCATTATTGATAGAAAAAGACGAGGATTTATTGACAGTATCAGTTTATGGACAGGTTTATAAAATACTTCCGGGAGATTACAATAAAAAAGTTGATGTTTTAATAGAAGATCAAAAAGGAAATATTTTAGGTAAAATAAAAACTGACGAAAAAGGGAAATTTGTGTTTGAGAATCTTCCTCCCGATATAAAATATAAAATTAAATTGATGAATGAAGGAGAAGATTTAAAAGTTATTATTACCGATGAAAAGGGAAATATTTTAGATAGGTTAAAAAATCTTAAAGATGGAACATTTGAATATGTTAGGTTAGACCCCGATCAAAGTTTCATAACATTGTTAAATGAAAATGATGAGGTTATAAAAATAAAATTTAAGGAAAAATTTGTCATGTCGAAAATTTACTATGAATATGATAGTTGGGAAATTACCCCGGAATCTGCCCAAATATTGGATAAATTGGCCGAAATTCTTAAAAAGAATGAAAACATTAAGGTAACTTTGGGTTCCCATACCGACTCAAGAGCAAGTGATAAATATAATTTGGAGCTTTCTAGAAAGAGAGCCGATGCAGCAGTAAAATATTTGATCAGTAAGGGTGTGGATCCGTCAAGAATCAAAGGAATTGGATATGGTGAATCACAACCGGTGAATCATTGCGTTAATGGTGTTGAATGCAGCGAAGAAGAACATGCAAAAAACAGAAGAACTGAAATTATCATCGAAACAATTAAGTAAGTGGATCCCATTGGGATTGCTTCTTGTTTTTTTTCAAATATTTCTTAATGCTCAGAATGTCAATACTGCATTTTCTGCAAATGATATTTATTTTAAATCGATCAATTTAAATGAAGGGTTATCTCAAAGTACAATCAATGATATTATTTCTGATCGTTATGGAAATGTTTGGATTGCTACACAAGATGGTTTAAATCGTTTTAATGGCATTTCTTTTAAAACATATTTCCATACAATAAAAGACAGTGGATCTATTGCGCATAACCACATACAAAAGCTGGCTTTGATAAATGATTCTGTTTTGTTGATCGCTACCCAGGCCGGAGTAAATATCTATCAACCTTTTGGAGATCGTTTTGAACTATTAAAGTTAGAGGGATTTACTCACAATTCATTTACTGCTGTTGAAAACGAATATCCGTTTATATGGTTGGCTTCAGAGAATATTATTTTGCGGTACAATATTAAAAACGGTAAAAAATATATTTTCAATATTCCTGAAAATACCTTGATTCATTGCTTGTCATTGGATGCGCATGGAAACCTCTGGATTGGTTGTGAAAACTCAGGACTTTATATTTTGAAAAAAAATACTTCTATTCCGCAAAGAATTTTGTCTGATTTAACCGTAAATCACATAATGCATCATCAGGGTGATACCTATGTTGCTACCAACAAAGGACTGAGAATTTTTGAAACTAAATCATTCATGTTGCTTAATATCCCTGAAAAATTCCAATTTTTAAAAAATACTTTTTTAACTTATATATACCCTGATTCCAAAAATGCCTTATGGATTGGAACCGACGATAGAGGTCTGTTTCACTTGCAAGAAAATAAGGTTGATCATTACAAGCACAATCCTTTTGTCAATTATACGATCAACAGCAATCATATCAACAAAATTTACAGAGATAAATTTGGCATCTATTGGATTGCCTCTGACAATGGGATTAATTATTTCGACCCTTATAAACAATTCTTCAAAAGAATTACTCATAATCCATTGGATATAAATTCTCTATCCAATCCGATTATATGGTCTGTTTTTAAAAAGTCCGATACCCTTTTGATAGGTACAGACAAAACATTAGACATTTTTGTGAATAATCAAAAATCGGCATCGTTGACATTACCTTTCGAGAAACTACGAAAAAGTATTTTTTGTATTGCGGACATAAAGGGAGTTTTTCATATAGGTTGTGAAGATGGTGTATATGTTTTGTCTCCCGGGAAAAGAAGTTTATTGAAAAGCCGCACATTTTACGATATCAAAAACAGGGTTTACTGTATTCTGCCGACAGGTAAAGGAATTATTTTTGGTACACGCAATGGTATATTTTGGTATTCATATGAACAGAAAAAATTGTTTTATCATCTGTTGAGTGAAAATTTACAAGATAAAAAACCCGAAATAATCAGAACTATTATCCCTGTTGATGATACAACATTTTATGCCGGCAGCGATCAACATGGTATTTTTAAAATTACCATTCAAGAAAAAAAACTTTCTGACAACCCCATTGCATATTCCTATGCCTGGGAATATGGTAGTGATACTTTTAACCTTAATAATCCCACAATTTTATCTTTATATTTTGACAAGGATAACCGTGTTCTTTGGGCCGGAACCTATGGTGGCGGTATCAATAAAATATATACAGATAAAAATAGAGTCGAATATATTACATCTGCCGAGGGGCTTGCCAATAATGTTATTTATGGAATTTTGAAAGATGATAAAAATAATATTTGGGTCAGTACCAACCGGGGAATTTCCAAAATTGCCTCAAATGGCACCATACAGAATTTTTACGAATCTGATGGGTTACAAAGCAATGAATTTAACACCGGTGCATATTTTTATGATCGAATGTCCAATACACTTTATTTTGGCGGTGTATCGGGCGTAAGTTTTTTTAATCCGGATCAAATACAAATAAACCCCTTTCCTCCGGAAATATTGCTCGACAGGATTCTTCTTTTTAACAAACCGATTCAATGGAACAACCCTGTTGTTGAAAAAATTGATTCAACTGTCCATCTAAAATTCCCCAGCCATCTTAATGTTTTTTCTTTGGAATTAACAACCATTCATTTTTCATCACCATCAAAAAATATCATTCAATACCGTTTAGAACCTTTTGATTTGAGTTGGTTGCAAACAGGCAGTCATGCCACCATTACATATACGAACCTTGATCCGGGCACTTATCACCTCAAAGCAAGGGCTGCCAATAGCGATAATGTATGGACGGATGAAAAAGTTATAGCCATCATTACAATTCTACCTCCATTTTGGCAAACCTGGTGGTTTAGAATTTTAGCGGCCATTGTGCTTTCGGGTCTTGCCTATGTGATTTATTATATTCGTGTTAAAAACATCGAAGCACAAAAGGCATATCTCGAAAAACTGGTACAAAAAAGAACCGCCGAAATATCACTACAAAAACAAAAAATAGAAGAACAAAAAAAATTGCTGGAAGAAGAAAAGAAAAAAGTAGAGAATTTGTTATTGAACATATTGCCTGAAGAAACAGTAGAGGAATTGAAAACTAAAGGCAAAGCGGCTCCCCGGAGCTATCGAATGGCTTCTGTTATGTTTTGTGATTTTAAAGGATTTACCCAAATCGCCGAGAAGTTACGCCCTAAAGATCTGGTAGCACAGCTCGATGCATTTTTCATCAAATTTGATGAAATTATTAGTAAGCACAATTTAGAAAAGATAAAAACTATGGGAGATGCTTATATGGCGGCCGGAGGCATTCCCATACGCAATAAAACCAACCCTATCGATATTACCCTGGCAGCTTTGGAAATTCAACATTATGTCAAACAGGTAAATGAGGTAAAAGAAAGCAAAGGCGAGATACCGTGGCTTTTAAGAATAGGTATTAATACAGGTGAACTTATTGCCGGTGTTGTGGGTATAAAACGTTTTGCCTATGATGTATGGGGAGATACGGTAAATGTCGCAGCACGAATGGAAATGGCGGGTATGGAAGGAAAAATAAATGTGTCCGAAAATACCTATCAGTATATCAAAGATTATTTTGTTTGTGAATATCGTGGAAAAATACCGGCGAAAAACAAGGGTTTGATTGCGATGTATTTTGTACACCGCATCAAACCCCAATTATCTGCAGATGAATTGGGAGTTGTGCCCAACGAGAAGTTTTACAAACTTGTAGAGTTAAATGTTTACAGTAAAATAAATTACCAAAAAGCCGAAAAGCACATTTTGAAGATATTAAATGAAAACCTGCCTAAAAATTTATATTATCATAGCATAGATCATGTATATGACGTGGTAGATGCAGTGGAAAGATTAGCTGTTATGGAAAATGTGTTGGACGAGGATTTGTTTTTACTTAAAACAGCGGCACTTTTTCATGATGCCGGGTTTATTGAAAAATATGAAAACAATGAAGCCATAGGGGCGGCAATGGCGGAGGAAATTCTGCAACAGTTTGGTTACTCCTCCGGACAAATCGAAAAAATTAAATCACTCATTATGGCCACTCATTTGGATCACGAACCAAAAAACAAATTGGAAGAAATCATCAAAGATGCCGATTTGGATTATCTCGGACGTGACGATTTTCATCATATAGCAGATAAACTCAAAAAAGAATTAATGGAACGCAATTATATCAAAAGTGACAAGGAATGGGACGAACTTCAGGTTAAATTTCTCAAGAAACATAAGTACTATACAGATAGTGCAATAAAATTGAGACAGGAAAAAAAATTAAAGCATTTGAATGAAATTATTGAACGCTTGTCAAAAAATTCGTGATAATAAAACAGGTCTTTATAAAAGGATAAATCACATTTCTTGTAAGCATAAAATAAAAAAAGCACTGATGATTTTCAGTGCTTTTTTATATGCGCATTGATATGTTAAAGCTTTAATGCAGCGCTTCGGCACCGGCAACAATTTCGAGAATTTCACCTGTAATGGCAGCTTGACGTGCTTTGTTGTAATTAAGACGCAAAGTACGTAATAGTTCCGTTGCATTATCGGTAGCTTTGTGCATTGCAGTCATACGGGCACCATGTTCTGCGGCAAATGAGTCCCTGAGGGCTTTGTATAAAATCATCTTCAACGATTGAGGAATCAAATCCACAACAATCTCTGTTTTAGAAGGTTCAAAAATATAGTCGGTTACTTTTGAATTGTCTTTGACCGAAGGTTTTATAGGAAGATAATCTTCAATTTGAACTACCTGAGTGGCTGCATTTTTGAATTGGTTGTATACCAAAATAACTTTGTCGAATGTTTTATCCTCAAATTTTTTCATCAAAAATTCCGAAAAAATTTCGGAGTTTTGATATGTCAATCGGTCGTAAATGTCATTTACTTTTGTTAGTTCCTTCAAATTTTCTTGAGGAAAAGACAACAACACTCCTTCGAATTTTTTAAAATAATCTTCGGCTTTTTTACCAATGGCTAAAACTTTCACGTTTTTGTCACGGTTTTCTTCCAAAAGACGTAAAGTGGTTTTAATGACCTGAGAATTGAAGCTTCCACACAAACCACGGTTTGAAGTCATGGCCACTATCAAAAGGTTGTTTACTTTTCTTTCTTCAACATACGGGCTGTCTTCTGCAGTGATACCTTGCGATAGATTGGCCAAAAGTTCATTCAATTTATTTGCATAAGGCCTGAGACGCAAAATCGCATCTTGAGCCCTTCTCAATTTGGCGGCAGAGACCATTTTCATGGCTGAGGTTATCTGCCGTGTGGATTGTACTGAAGCTATTCTGTTTCGTATTTCCTTTAAGTTTGCCATAGTTCAGCCCTGTTTGATTATGATTTTTTATATTTCAATGCTACTTCCTGAGCTGCTTTTTCGAGAACAGATGTGATATTATCGTCTATTTTTCCGCTTTTTAATTCATTAAGAGTGTCTTTATATTGTATTTCTAATAAATCAAGATAATCTTTTTCGAATTTTTTAATGTCTTGCAATGCGATATCTTTCAAGAGACCTTTAGTTCCCAGATAGATGATGGCAATTTGTTTCTCTACGGGCATTGGAGAATTTTGTGGTTGTTTCAAAATTTCAACGTTTCGTGCACCTTTGTCCAAAACGGCTTTGGTTGCAGGATCGAGGTCAGAACCAAATTTAGCAAAGGCCTCCAACTCACGGTATTGTGCTTGATCTAATTTCAAAGTACCGGCTACTTTTTTCATGGACTTGATTTGAGCTGCGCCCCCCACACGTGACACCGAGATACCCACGTTAATGGCAGGTCTTACACCTGAGTTGAAAAGATTGGCTTCCAAGAAAATCTGACCGTCTGTGATGGAAATCACATTGGTCGGAATATATGCCGAAACGTCTCCTGCCTGTGTTTCGATAATGGGCAATGCCGTCAATGAGCCTCCACCTTTCACCAAATGCTTGATTGATTCGGGTAGGTCGTTCATTTGGCGTGCAATGGTATCGTCGTTGATGATTTTTGCAGCTCTTTCCAACAAACGGCTATGTAGATAGAAGATGTCACCGGGATATGCCTCACGACCGGGAGGACGGCGTAACAACAAAGATACCTCACGATATGCTACAGCTTGCTTAGAAAGATCATCATAAACGATCAAAGCCGGTCTACCGGTATCTCTAAAAAACTCACCGATGGCAGCCCCGGCAAAAGGAGCATAAAATTGCATAGGAGCAGGGTCTGAAGCATTGGCAGCCACTACGATAGTGTAGGGCATTGCGCCGTTGTCTTCGAGCGTTTTGACAATGCCTGCAACAGTTGAACCTTTTTGTCCGCATGCAACATAGATACAATATACAGGTTCACCTCTTTCGTAATACTCCCTTTGATTGATGATGGTATCAATAGCTACAGTGGTTTTACCGGTTTGGCGGTCGCCAATGATCAACTCTCTTTGCCCGCGTCCGATAGGTATCATCGCATCGATAGCCTTGATACCGGTTTGTAATGGTTCGTTTACGGGTTGACGGTAGATCACACCCGGAGCTTTTCTTTCCAAAGGCATTTCATAAAGTTCACCGGTGATAGGACCTTTTCCGTCAATGGGATTACCGAGTGTATCCACAACTCTTCCCAGCATCCCTTCACCTACTTTAATGGATGCAATTCGTCCGGTACGTTTTACAATATCTCCTTCTTTTATATCATTGGATCTTCCAAGCAACACAGCACCCACATTGTCTTCTTCGAGGTTAAGAACGATGGCTTGAACACCGTTTTCAAATTCTATCAACTCGCCGGCTTGTACTTTGTTTAAACCATAAATACGGGCAATACCATCGCCTACTTGCAATACGGTGCCCACTTCATCCATTTTTGCGGCATCGCTGATGCCGGAAAGCTGTTGTCTTAAAATGTTTGATACTTCTGATGGTTTTATTTCAGGCATATTTGTATGTTTTAAAAGTTTTTAATATAAGGATTTTGCGAAAAAATCTTTTGCAATTGGTTCAGCTTCGATCTCACACTCAAATCCCATTGTTTGTCGTCTATTCTCAAAATTAATCCGCCTATGATTTCAGGTTTGATATTATATTGAATTTCGCAATGATTATTTTGGGCCACTTCTTCTACCTTTTTCCTGATCATGTCTTTCAGTTCATTGTCCGGTTCAACAGCAAGTGTAACATTGGCGGTTGTTATATGTTTATAACTTTTGTATGCATCGATGAATGCTTCGGCTGTTTCATTGATAAGATCTGCCCGGCCTTTGTTGATCAAAATACGTAAAAAAGCCAGGGTCAATTCGTGAAAAGAAGATTGGAAAATGGTTTCGGTGATTTTAATTTTTTTATCATTTTTAATGACTGGATTTCGATAGAAAAGTGTCAATTCTCCGGATTGATTTAATAATTCCGCCAATGATTTGAAATCTTCAAAAACCCGGTCTAATACATTTTTTTCAACAGCCAGGTCCAACACGGCTTTGGCGTAGCGGATCGATATTTTGGGACTTTTCATATACCGTTAGTTCATGGAAATTTCTTCAATCAATTTAGTGGCAAGTTCTTTTTGTTTTTCTTGAGAAGACAATTCTTCCCGAAGAATTTTTTCGGCAACTTCTACAGCCAGGAGTGCCACTTGATTTTTTAATTCGGTCATGGCAGCCATTTTCTCTTTTTCGATAGTGGCTTTGGCTTCTGCCAGGATTTTATTGGATTCTTGAATGGCTTTATCCTTGGCATCTGCAATAATTTTTTCTTTTAGATCGCGGGCTTCTTTCAAAATTTTTTCTTTTTCGAGTTTTGCTTCATTCAAAAGAGCCTCATTTTGTGCTTGCAGTGCTTCCATTTCTTGACGGGCACGTTCGGCCGATGCCAATGCTTCTTCTATACTTTTTTCCCGTTCCCGTAAAGCGTTCAGAATTGGTTTCCATGCCATTTTTGAAAGAATAAAAAGCACGGTTAAGAAAGCAATGGATGTCCAAATTACGGTACCTAAGTTTAGATCCAACATAGTTTTTATGTTTAAATTAATTTTTCATTTAAAAAACGGGCTTTAACCAACCGTTAAAGCCCGTCGAAATTTTAGCCCAATACGGCCAACAAGCAAACGATCACTGCAAACAAAGCCACACCTTCGATAAGAGCGGCAGCAACGATCATGTTTGCACGAATGTCTCCGGATGCTTCAGGTTGTCTTGCAATTGATTCAAGAGCAGATCCTCCGATACGGCCAATGCCCAGACCGGCACCAATGGCAGCGATTCCTGCTCCGATTCCGGCATAACCTGCTGCTGACACAGCATCCAACAAAATTTGTAAAAGTTCCATAGTTTATTGTTTTATGTGGGTTAATAGGTTCAATTTGTTAAAAGTTAATGGTGCACTTCTTCTACAGCCGCTCCAAAATACAATGCCGCAAGCAATGTAAATACATATGCCTGCAAAAATGCCACCAACAATTCTATAAAATACATAAATATCATGAATAAAACCGATCCTGCTCCAACTCCATAGCCCAAAGCAGGATTGTTTAATCCGAAAATAAAAATCAAACTCACAAATGCAAGTATAATTATATGGCCGGCTGTGATATTGGCTGTTAAACGGATCATCAATACTGCCGGCTTGATGAAAATACCGGCAAATTCAATAGGTACCAATATAAATTTAATGGGTGTAGGTACTCCGTGTGGCCACAAAATATGCTCCCAATAATGTTTGTTTCCTTTGATGGTGGTTATGACGAAAACGGCTGCTGCCAAAACCAATGTAACTCCGAGTGTACCTGTAATGTTAAAACCGCCTATGAAAGGAATCAGTCCAATCAGGTTACATAACCAAATGAAAAAGAAAATGGTCAACAAAAACGGCATGAAATAATCTGCTTTATCCTTGCCGATTGAAGGAATGGCAACTTCGTCACGGATAAAAAGTATCAAAGGTTCAAGCCAAGATTGCAAGCCTTTTGGAGCTTGTTTTTTCCTTTTTTCATATTGACGGGCCACGGTGAAGAAAATAAGAATCAATAAGATGGAGGCGAGAAATACACCAAAAGTGTTTTTGGTAATCGACAAGTCCAATTCTACAGGAGGATTAGTCAGATGCCCCTTTGAGTCGAATTGCGCACCATCATTGGCATAGTATATTTTTTCGTGGAACAGTATAAAACCTTCATGTTCGTAATAATGAACTGTTTTACCATTTTCCAAAACGGCTGTGCGGGGATTGTGATAAAAATGAGAAGAAGAAAACGTTTTCCATCCTTCTTTGGTTTTAATGATTACAGGTAAGTAAATGGAAAAATCTCCGGCAATATGTATTTCATGTGCATCCGAAATATGATGCATAATCATTTCTCCGGCATTGAAAGAACCTTCACCGGAAGAAGCTAAAGAATGACGGCCTGTAAATAATGCAGCAATTAAATAAATAATTGATAAATAATGTGTTCTCATGTCTTCTTTAAAATCGGCTGCAAAACTAAACATTTTATTTTTTATTCTGAACTGATTTTTATCATTATTTGGATAAATATATCGACTAATTTTAAATCAGCAACGGCGAAAAGAATGAAATAAAAGGGTTTAGAACAAGGAATATCGTTATCCCGATCAAAAAACTAAAATCTCTGAGAAGGCAAAGGTTTAAATAAAGCAGGACTCGTAATTTTAGTTCTTTTTATTACATTTATAATTTTATCTCCAATTTTGCGTTTAAATCTTATGCCCATGGTTTTTCGTTTTTTGTTTTTAACTTTGATTGTTTTTTATTTTTTCACTGGTTGTGATCAAAACCGCAATCAAGTTTTGCCTAAATCTACCGGCAAACCTTTGGAAATGATTGTTGTGGCTGATTCCGTTGTGTGGTTTTCCGGGTTAAACGATGCTGTTGAGTCGGTTTTTCTTGCCGAACATCCGGGCTTGCCTCAGCGTGAACCTTTGTTTTCTTTATATTTTATTGATAAGCGTCATTTCGAACAGATCTTCAAAACCACCCGTAGCATTCTTTATTTAGAGATCGATCCTTCTTTGAAAAAACCAAAATTTGCCCTACAACATGATGTTTGGGCTAAGCCACAATTGGTGGTCAATATCTTTGCTCCAAATGTGAGTGATTTGATCAAAATTTTAAATAAGAATCAATCAAAACTTGCTTTTTTGTTCCGTGATTTCGAGGTAAATCTTCAAATTGAGGAATTAAAAGAACGCAACAATGTCAAAATCTATAAAGAGATTAAAAGTCAATGGGGGCATAGCCCTTTAATTCCTATTGCCTTTTTGGAAGCAACAGCGAAAAAAGATTTTTTTTGGTTCAGACGAGACAGAATGGTGGGCGATCACGAAATTTTAGACGGATTTTTTTATTACAAAACACCTTACCTGGCAAACTCCGATTGGCATTTGAAAAGTATTATCCACAAAAGAGACAGTGTGTTAAACTTGTATGTGCATGGACGTTTGCGGAATTCTTTTATGGCCACAGAGAAATTATATATACCCGACACATTTGAGTATAAAAAAGGTCCATTTTATGTTAAAGAAATCAGGGGGTTGTGGAGAATGATCAACGAAACCATGGGAGGACCTTTTATTATGCAAGTTTACCTTGACACTGCTGCAAACGAATTGTATTATGTGGATGCGTATTTGTATGCGCCCTATTTCGATAAACGGAAATTTGTTTTGGAGTTGGAAGCAGTCACAAAATCTATGGATGCAGTGGAAATTAACCTCGCAGATTAACTTGTTTGTTTTGGGTTTGCATCAGTTTAATCACCGTTGATTTGATGCTGTTTTTGTCGTAACCGCATTCACGGTAGAGTTCTTGTTGTGTGCCGTGTTCTATAAACCTATCCGGTATACCGAGCCTTACAATAGAGGAGTTTTTATACCCTTGATCGGCGGCAAATTCGAGAACGGCACTTCCAAACCCTCCCATCAGACAACCGTCTTCTACGGTAATTATGTGTTTGTATTTTCCAAATATTTCGTGCAACATGAGCTCGTCAATGGGTTTTACGAAGCGCAAATTGTAAAGCGCAATAGACCAGTGATATTCCGATTCCAATTCCCGAATAGCTTCCATTGCCAGGTTGCCTATGTGGCCGATAGAAAGAATGGCAAGGTCTTCGCCATTTTTTATTCTGACTCCTTTACCAACCGGAATTTCTTTTAAAGGTGTTTTCCAATTGGGCATTACGCCTTCGCCTCTGGGATAACGAATGGCCCAAGGACCGGCATTTTTTTCCAATTGGGCTGTGTACATCATATCCCTCAATTCTTCTTCATTCATAGGAGCACATACAATCATATTGGGAATACAGCGAAAATAAGCTATATCGAATGCCCCGTGATGTGTAGGCCCATCGGCGCCAACCAAACCTGCTCTGTCGAGGCAAAACACCACATGAAGTTTTTGCAGGGCTACGTCATGGATTACTTGATCATATGCCCGTTGCATAAAAGACGAATAAATGTTGCAAAATGGCACAAGCCCTTGGGTTGCCAGGCCGGCAGAGAATGTTACGGCGTGTTGCTCGGCGATGCCTACATCAAAGGCACGATTGGGAAACTTCTCCATCATAATATTCATGGAAGAACCCGAAGGCATGGCCGGAGTGATCCCAACGATTTTTTCGTTTTTCGATGCCAATTCAACCAAAGTATGACCAAAGACATCTTGATATTTGGGTGGAGTAGGGGCTCGTTTTTTCGGTTTAATGATTTCTCCGGTATTTTTATCAAATATTCCCGGAGCGTGCCATACGGTCGGGTTGCCTTCTTCAGCGGGTTTATACCCTTTGCCTTTTTTGGTAAGACAGTGCAATATTTTGGGTCCGGGTATGGTTTTAAGATGTTCAAACAATTCCACCAAATGCAATAAGTCATGGCCATCGGTGGGACCAAAATAACGAAATTGCAGGGCTTCGAAAAGATTGGATTTTTCGAGAATAACAGATTTAAATGTATTTTCAATTTTTTGTACAATAGAACGCGCGTCGGGTCCAAATTGGGATATCTTGCCCAACAAACTCCATACTTCGTCTTTAATTTTATTGTAGGCTTTGGATGTGGTGAGATCGGTAAGGTATTCTTTCAGTGCCCCTACATTAGGGTCGATAGACATACAGTTATCATTAAGCACAACCAGCATGTTGGCTTTTTCGGCACCGGCGTGGTTGAGCGCTTCAAAAGCCATACCCCCGGTAAGGGCTCCGTCACCAATCACTGCCACAACCTGTTTCTCTTCATTTTTGAGTTTTGAAGCTATAGCCATTCCCAATGCTGCTGAAATAGATGTGGAACTATGACCTACACCGAAGGTATCGTAAGGACTTTCGCTCCGTTTTGGAAAACCACTGATGCCTTTATAAAGGCGGTTGGTATGAAATACATCGCGTCTGCCGGTAATGATTTTATGTCCATAGGCTTGGTGGCCTACATCCCAAACGATCAAATCCCGGGGTGTATCAAAAACATAATGCAGGGCTATAGTCATCTCTACCGTACCCAAGCTGGCTCCAAAATGCCCTCCCTTTTCCGACACGACATCAATGATAAATTGACGGAGTTCGTCGGCCAGTTGTGGCAATTTTTCCTTTGGAAGTTTCTTTAAATCCGCCGGACTATTGATAGTCGACAATAATGGGCCGGCTTTATATGGTTGATTCGACATGGTTTAAGTTGGTTTATTTGACAAATTTAGTGATTAATTTTTTAGAAATTAAAATCTGTTTAACGTTATGAGTTGCTTAAAGAAGTTTTTATGTCAGGTTCCGGTTTTCGATTGTGTGATTTTATTTCCAGGCCTTTACAATTAATCCGGTTCCTGTCTTATGTGCCATGTGTACATCCAGATAATTTAATATGAAGCAAAAAGGATAAACCAACAAATAATAAAATGGAATCAAAACAAAAAACAACTTGCTTTTACCAAGTAACAAAATTGGATATTTCATGGAAAGTTTCCATGAAATTTTGCCGGGGACACCGTATGAATACCGGACTGAAACTTTGCTGAATCCTGCATTTTTGAGTTTTGTTTTTATTTCATCGGCATTATAGCCATTTCTCACATGTTCTTCTATAAATGAAGTGTCATTTTCGTCATGTACATCCGATCCGCCTTGATCGCTGGGAGTAGATATGAGCAACATTCCTCCCGGTTTGAGAGAATGATAAAAGTTTTCAAAAACTTTCACATCGTCTTCTATATGTTCCATAACATCCACACACAAAATCAAATCAAAACATTCATTGGTGCGAAATTGAGTCAGATCGGCGATTTTAAATTTTACATTGTCTTTTCCTATTCTTTGAAAAAATTTATTGTTGTCAGACACCTGGTCTTTTTTCACATCCACAGCCAGAATACTCCAATAGGGATTCATGTTGCTCAAGTAGTATGTATATTGTCCAAAACCGGCGCCTGCGTCCAATATATGAATATCATTGCCTTTGTTTTTCTTCCATTTTTTGAGTTCCCGATGAATATGCCATGCTCTTAAAAGCAGAAGGTCCAACAAACGGTAAAAAAGTTTTCTCAAAAAGGGACTCTTATTAAAAAAATCGCCGAGAGTTTTTTTTATGGGATCGTATTTCATACAAAAATCAAAAAATTTACTTTTTTAAAAGACGGTCAATTTCTTCGATATAATCCAGAGTATCGTCCAGGATAAATTGCAGGTCAGGAATTTTCCTGATCTTATTTCGAATGGCAAGGCCCAATTCCTTTTTGATCTCTCCTTTATGCTGTTTAATTTTATCAAGTAATTCTTGTTTGTTTGGATTTAATATGCTTAAATAGACCTTTGAAAGAGAGAGGTCCGAAGTGGTGCTTACTCTGGTTACGGTGATAAATGCCTTTTCAAACCAGATGTCTTTGTTTAAATTAATAATTTCGGCGATCCGGGTTTGTAAAAGTTTGTTTATTTTGCCAAGATATTTTTCTGTCATAACAATTGGCAAAAGTATAAAGTTTTCATGATATATTGTTTTAAATTTCAATTTTAAATCTTTTATGAGAAATCTGGAAATGGTTTTGCAATATGCCTGGCAATATAAACGTTGGTCATTTTTGAATATTTTTTTCAATATCCTTTCGGTAATATGCAATTTATTCTCTTTGTTGTTGTTTATACCTTTTCTCAACCTGCTTTTTGATCAAACTCCGCCGGTGATGGAGCATCCCGGATGGCATTTTTCTAAACAAGGGTTGCAGGATGTGGTGAATTTTTACATGAGTCAAGCCATAATGGATTATGGCAAAGAAACCACACTGGTGGTTATTTGCATATTGGTTGGCGCATTTTTTTTTCTTAAAAATTTGTTCCGTTATTTGGGAATGTATTTTGTTGCCATTATACGGAATAATGTTGTACGTGATTTCAGAAACAAATTATACTACAAGTTGTTTGAACTTCCGGTGTCATATTTTTCGGAAGCACGCAAAGGCGATCTAATCACAAGATTTACGTCCGACGTGCAAGAAATAGAATGGTCCATTATGACCTCTTTGGAAATGATTTTCCGTGAGCCAATAGCCATTCTTTCGGCGTTGGGCATTTTGTTTTTTATCAGTCCTTCGCTCACAATGTTTGCCCTTGTGTTGTTGCCGGTATCGGCTTTGGTAATAGGACGTATCGGAAGGAGTCTGAAAAAAACTTCCGGCGAAACCCAACAAAAACTTGGAGAATTAATTTCTATCGTAGAAGAAACGCTCGGTGGAATGAAAATCATTAAATCATTCATGGCAGATCATTTTTTCAAAAAAAAGTTCAGATTGGATAACGAACGGCTCAACCGGTTGATGAGAAAAATGTTGCGTAAAAGAGACCTTGCCTCTCCTGTAAGCGAGTTTTTAGGTGCTGTCATCATGCTGTGTTTAGTATATTATGGTGGAAGGCTGGTTTTGAAAGAAAATGCAGATTTGACGGGTAGCGAATTTATTGGATTTGTCATTATCTTTTCTCAATTGCTCAATCCATTGAAATCATTTTCGATTGTATACAATAATGCACAAAAGGGTGCTGCTTCCATTGACCGTATCAATCAGATTTTAAATGAATCCAACCCTGTATGCGATAATCCGGATGCAATAGAAATCGTTGAATTTAAAAATAAAATCGAATACCGTGATGTCAGTTTTGCATACAATGTCGAACCGGTGGTGAAAAACATCAATATAATCATAGAAAAAGGAAAAACCATTGCCCTGGTTGGACAATCAGGCAGTGGAAAATCTACTCTCGTCGATTTGTTGTTGAGGTTTTATGATGTGTCTTCTGGTGCGATATTGATTGATGATGTGGATATCCGCCATATTCGACAGGAATCATTACGGAAATTGTTTGGGGTGGTATCACAGGACCCGGTATTATTTAACGATACGGTATATAACAACATTTGCATGGGCCATGATAAAGTGCCTTTGGAAGAGGTCATACATGCCGCAAAAATAGCATATGCCCATGATTTTATCATGGAGTTGGAAAATGGTTATGATACCTACATAGGAGAGAGAGGAAGCAAGCTTTCGGGTGGTCAACGTCAACGAATCGCCATTGCTCGTGCTATTCTGAAAAATCCTCAAATATTGTTGATGGATGAAGCCACCTCGGCACTCGACAACGAATCGGAAAAAATTGTACAGGAAGCTTTGGATAACCTCATGAAAGGAAGGACCTCCATTATCATAGCCCACCGTTTGAGCACCATTAAAAATGCCGATCATATTTATGTATTGAAGGAAGGGCGAGTGGTGGAGCAAGGAACTCATGATCAACTTGTCTCGGCTCAAGGAGAATATTACAAACTTTACAAATTGATGATGTGAGAAAGAAAAAAACATGCCGGATGAGTTGGAGCGGAGGCAAAGATTCTGCCCTTGCTTTGTATTATGCATTAAATAATCCGGAGATTGAGGTAGCCAAATTGTTCACCGTCATCAACCGGTCAACAGGACGCATATCGATGCACGGAGTAAGAGAGGAGCTGTTGAAAGAACAAGCAGCTGCCATAGGGATGGAGTTGGAGATAGTATATGTTCCTGAAAACCCGTCAATGGAAACCTATAACCGGCTGATGATTCAAAAAATGCAGGAAGCCAAAGGCCAAGGGGTGAAGGCAATTGTTTTCGGAGATATTTTCCTGGAAGATATCCGGAAATATCGTGAAGATCAATTGCAAAAAGTTGGAATGGAAGCAGTTTTTCCTCTTTGGGGAAAAAAATCCGGAACATTGATTCAAGATTTTATTGATCTTGGTTTCAAGACCATAGTGGTGTGTGTGGATGAATGTAAATTGGATGAAAATTTTTTGGGAAAGATTATCGACAACCAATGGGAAAATTTGCTACCGGAGAATGTTGACCCTTGTGGAGAAAACGGAGAATTTCACACATTTGTATTTGATGGACCGGTTTTTCAACGCCCCGTCAAATTTACTAAAGGACAAATAGTGAGGAAAACTTATAACATTAGCAATGGTAGCGAGGTGAAAGAATATGGGTTTCGTTTTTTGGAATTATTAGGGAGATAAAAAAATCGGCACATCAGTGTAATCAATAATTTAAATATCAATCCAACAGGTGAAAGGTTATTAACGGCATGGTGATTTTCTTATAAGTTTACACCTGAAATTCCAAATAAGAACAAAAAATATTATTTTTGCGGTCGAATTGGGTTGTTAGCTCAGTTGGTTTAGAGCACCGTCTTGACAGGGCGGGGGTCATCGGTTCGAATCCGGTACAACCCACCAATGTTTTGGAAAAACTTTCCTTTTGTCATCACTGCCTTCACATTGTTGGCAGCATATGTCCATTATCTGATATTTTTTTACGGAGGTTGGACCTACGAATGGATTTTTGTGGTATTTTACGGTCTGTTCTGGATGTTGTCGATAGGAGGGTATTTATTGCTCAATCAAGCCATCAAAAGATCCCCTACACGATTTGTGCCCGCCTATCTTTCATGGGTGACGCTTAAAATGTTTTTATCGTTTGGTATTTTAGTGGCATATTTGGTTTTTTACCGTAAGAACATTGTTGCCGTATCATTGAATTTTTTTCTTATTTACTTGATTTATCTGGGAATCAATACATTTGTTTTTTTTAAAAGATATAAATAAATCTCAATCTCAGCTTTTACAGTTATGTTTTAATACAACAATATTTGATTGTGTACGTTGAAAAGGGAAGTTTAATGGCGAACAAATGAATTTGATAAAGAAAAAACAAACCTGGAAACTCCTGCTGGGCGTGATTGCCATCATGATAGCCTTTTCAACTTATTATTTTAATCAATTGGTCATCCGTAAAATATTGCATGAAGAAGAAAACCGTTTGAAAATCTGGGCAGAAGCCGTGAGACGCAAGGCAGAAGTTTTATCATCCACAAGACCGATTTTTGAAAAAATTGCCGCCGAAGAAAGAAAGAAAATAGAAATTTGGGCAGAAGCCAACAAAAAAATAGCTTCTTCAACCTCGCCCAATGATCTGGATTTTTATTTGAAAATTATAGCCGGAAACAATACCATACCGGTCATTGCTGTGGATAACGAAGGAAAAATTCTGGCCCATCGGAATCTGTTCCCCGAAAATTATCGGCCTTCTGAAAATGAAATACGGGTCGCTTTGGATTCAATGAAAAAAAAATATCCTCCTATAGAAATTACAGTCTGGAAAGATAAAAAGCAATTTTTATACTATGACGACTCAAACATTTTGAAGGCCTTGAAAAAAATGATTAATGAGCAATTGCAAAGTTTTTTCAATGATATCATATCAGGAGCTGCTACGGTTCCGGTCATTATTACCGACAGTAGTTTTACCAATGTTGTTTTCTGGGGCAACATTGATTCTTTGGTCATGCAAGATGACTTAAAAAGAAAAAAATTGTTGGAAAAATTGCGTGGCGAAAATCAACCCATAGCAGTTTATTTGGGCGATCCTCAAGAGTTGCATTACATTTTGTATGAAAAACCCAAAGTCCTTAAATGGTTGGAATATTTCCCATATTTACAATTGCCGTTGATCGCTATTTTGGTATTTACGGGTTATTTGTTATACAATACGGTAAGGACAGCCGAACAGAATCTTCTTTGGGTGGGAATGGCAAAAGAAACAGCTCATCAACTTGGCACCCCGGTTTCTTCCTTGATGGCATGGATAGAATTGATTAAAGCTCGTTATCCTGACTCAGAGGAAATTAAAGAGCTCGAATCGGATACCGAACGCTTGAGAATAATCACCGATCGTTTTTCGGCCATTGGATCAAAACCTAGAAAAAAAGTATTTGACCTTGTGGCATATATTGAGGACACTGCAAATTATCTGCAAAAAAGGCTGTCTGGCAACATCACCATTAATATTCATGCCGGCAGCAATAAAATTATGTTTTTGGGGAATCAGGCGCTCATAGGCTGGATGATTGAAAATCTTGTTAAAAATGCTGTGGATGCGATGCAAGGTAAGGGCAGAATAGACATATTCCTGCAACAAAACAAAGAAATGGTAGAGATTCATGTAAAGGATCAGGGCAAAGGCATAGAAAAAAAATATCTTAAACAAATATTCAAACCGGGTTTTACGACCAAAGAGCTTGGATGGGGATTGGGATTAAGCCTGGTCAAACGCATTGTGGAAGAATATCATCAAGGTAAAATTTACATTGAATACTCTTCACCCGGAGCGGGCACTTGTTTTAAAATCATCTTGCCATCCGGTACTAACACGAATGAGTTAAACGCCGGGTCTTGATTATCAACTATAACAATCAAAATCTGTTAATTTCCTTTTGCTATTAAATTTTTTTATCAAATAAAATCATGGGGTCGATAAAAAATATGATACATTTGCCTCTGAAAAATATACCCTTTACCGGGTCAAGATGAAAAACAATCCATACAATAGAATTATTCCTCGCTTTTTTGCTTTTTTCTGGTTGTTTGCAATATTTTTTCAGCTTTTTTTTGCCAACAGGTTAGCCGGTGAAATGAAATTTAACACCTCTCCGGACAAAGTAACATTGAACCAGGGCTTTTTTTTGGTAGGGTCTATTCTTTTGAAAAAAAACGACAATGAAGAAAATCTAGAACCCGATCCGGACGAAACGGATATTGTGAATGATTTGATATTTTTAGGAATAGAAGGGAATTATTTTCAAGTTAAATACAAGAAATTGTCATTCAACAACCTGCTGCTAAACATCCGTAAGCATTTCAAGCTTTTTATCAGATACAGAACAATAAAGGTACATTTGTCTTAAACATTTCTTTCTTTTTTTTTCTGGTAGTTCCCTCAATTGCGGGATATTAATCCATGTATTTTGCTTCAATATTCTTACAAGATTCAATTAAAAATTCTTTATGATGAACAAACGTTTTTCGAATGCAGCTTTCATAGTGTTGTTTGCATTGGTTTTACAAAATTGCGGGCATAAAAAACATCATCACGCCGATAGGCCGGAATTGCCTGTTACATTGCCTCTTGTGAAAGATACTTTTACTTATAAAAAGTATGTAGCCATTATTCAAGCCATAAGACATATCGAGCTGAGGGCGTTAGAAAAAGGGTATATAGAATCTATCGCTGTAGACGAGGGTCAATGGGTCAATCAAGGTCAATTACTCTTTAAAATTATACCGTGGATTTATCAGGCGGAATATTTCAAAGCGAAAGCGGAGATGCAATTTGCTGAGATAGAATATCAAAATACCAAAGCTTTAGCTGATAGTCAGGTAGTTTCCAAAAACGAATTAGCACTTGCACGTGCAAAATATGAAAAAGCAAAGGCAGAAATGGAATTGGCTGCCGCACATTTGAAGTTTACCGAAATCAGAGCGCCTTTTAGTGGTATGATTGGGCGTTTTCATGAAACCCGTATCGGGGCTTTGGTAGACGAGGGAGAGTTATTGACGACTCTCACAGACAACAGCAAAATGTGGGTTTATTTTAATGTGCCTGAATATGAATATTTGAATTACATGAAAAATGGTGGCATTCCTACAACAGTGGAGCTTGAAATGGCAAATTTTGAAACTTTCCCTTTCAAAGGAAAGGTCGAAACCATTGAAGCCGATTTTAACCAGGAAACAGGAAACATAGCATTCAGGGCAACATTTGATAACCCCGATAAAATTTTAAGACACGGAGAAACCGGAAATATTTTGGTCAGGAAGGATTTTAAAGATGCCCTGATCATTCCACAGATTTCTACCTTCGAAGTGCTTGAAAAACGTTTTGTTTACAAAGTAGAAAATGGGGTTTTAAAAGCCGTACCTGTGAAGATTAAAGCCGAATTGCCGCATATATTTATTGTGGAATCGGGACTGACAGCAAAAGACACCATACTTTTGGAAGGACTCAACCGCGTGCATAATGAGGAAACAATCATTCCGGTGTTTAAAAAACCTCAATCTGTTTATAATCATTTGGATTTATACGCTGAATAATTATCAATTTAAAAATTTAGAAAATGTTTGGACAAATATTACACAGACCGGTTCTGGCTATTGTAATTTCTATCATAATTGTTTTTACCGGAATATTGTCAATTAAGCAGCTGCCGATATCACAATTTCCGGAGATTGCACCTACACAAGTCAATATTTTTATTGCCTTTCCGGGTGCAAGCGCCGATGTATTGGTAAAATCAACTTTGATTACGTTAGAAAATGCCATCAATGGTGTGCAAGGCATGCGTTATATGGTGAGTGACGCAACCAGTGCCGGCGAAGCCACCATTCAGATAATTTTCGAACCGGGTACAGACCCCAATCAGGCAGTTATCAACGTTAAAACCCGGGTTGATCAGGTTATGCCATTGCTGCCGCCATTGGTGCAGCGGGAAGGGGTGATCATTACACCCATTCAGCCGAGTATGTTGATGTATATAAACTTGTATTCTAAGAATGATCAATATGACGAAAAGTTTTTATACAATTACGCCAATGTGCACATGATACCCGAAATCAACAGGATTCATGGTGTGGCAAGGGCTAAGATATTAGGAAGCCGTCAGTATGCCATGCGTATTTGGCTCAATCCGGACAGGATGCGGGCCTATAAAATTTCTGTTAAAGAAGTGATGGATGCACTTGCCGAACAAAGCATCATTGGGCGTCCGGGTAGATTGGGTTTAAGTACGGGTATCAAAGCACAATCGCGTGAATATGTGTTGATTTATAAGGGATGGTTCAATAAACCCGAAGAATATGAAAATATCATTATACGGTCAACACCTGAGGGAGAAATAATTCACTTGAAAGATATTGCCGAAGTGAAAATGGGCAGTGAATTTTACGATATTTATTCAAACCTTGATGGTCACCCTTCTGCATCGATTGTTTTAAATCAAAACTATGGAAGTAATGCCTCCGAAGTTATAGCAGAAATAAAGGAAAAACTTGAGGAAATGCGGAAGAGTTTTCCGCCCGGCATTGACTATAAGATTTCTTATGATGTGTCTAAATTTTTGGATGCTTCGATAGAACAGGTAATACATACTTTGCGGGATGCATTTATATTGGTGGCTCTGGTTGTATTTATCTTTTTGGGTAATTGGAGGTTTACGGTTATTTCCTTGTTGGCCGTACCGGTGTCTTTGATAGGAGCATTTTTCGTCTTAAATCTTTTGAATATTTCTATAAACCTGATTACCTTATTTGCACTTGTATTGGCAATTGGTATTGTGGTAGATGATGCCATTGTGGTCGTCGAAGCTGTGCATGCAAAAATGGAAGAAGAACATTTATCGCCGTATAATGCCGTAAAAAAAGTTATGCGTGAAATCTCAGGCGCTATCATTGCCATTACTTTGGTGATGATCTCGGTGTTCATTCCCATTACATTTTTGAAAGGACCGGTTGGTGTGTTTTACCGCCAGTTTGCCATCACCATGGCTGCATCCATAGCTTTGTCGGCTGTCGTGGCATTAACGCTTACGCCGGTGTTGTGTGCCATTATCCTCAAACCACATGAACACAAACCGAGAAAAAAGAATTTACTTGACAGATTTAATGAATGGTTTAACCATCGTTTTGAGTTTTTTACCAACCGTTATATTTCGCTGGTGTCAAAAATTATTAACCGGAGCACGGTTACCTGGGGTGTAGTGATTGCCTTTGCTTTGGGTATTGTCGGAGTGAACAAGATTTTACCTTCAGGATTTATTCCCAGCGAAGACCAAGGAACTATTTATGCCATTATTCAAACTCCTCCGGGATCAACATTGGAAAAAACCAATCAAATTTCAAGGGAATTGCAAAAAATTTGTGAAGAAATAGAAGATGTGGAATCGGTTACATCCCTTGCCGGATATGAAATTATGACCGAAGGAAGGGGCTCGAATGCCGGTACATGTTTGATTGACCTTAAAGATTGGTCCGAACGCAAGCGTTCAGTGGTGGAGGTCATGGAGGAATTGGAGGAAAAAGCCAAAGCACTGCCGGCAATTATAGAGTTTTTCGAACCTCCGGCTGTGCCCGGTTTTGGTACTTCGGCAGGTTTTTCATTGCGTTTGATAGATAAAAATCCTAATACTGATTATCATGAGTTTGATAAAGTCAACAGAATGTTTATGGATTCTTTGAGAAAACGTAAAGAGTTGACCGGATTGTTTACCTTCTTTGCCGCCAATTATCCTCAATACGAGCTTATTATTGACTATGACAAGGCCATGCAAAAAGGGGTCAATATCAATGAGGCCATGGAAAACCTCAATATATTGATAGGAAGTACCTATGAGCAAGGTTTTATTCAATATAACAGGTTTTTTAAGGTTTATGTCCAGTCGCTGCCTCAATTCAGAAGGTATCCCTCGGATTTGATGAACTTGTTTATCAAAAACGAAAAAGGAGAAATGGTGCCGTATTCATCTTTTATGAGATGGGAAAAAAGGCAAGGACCCAACGAGTTGACCCGTTACAATATGTATAATTCATCTGCCATTAGAGGATTGCCGGCACCCGGCTACACTACAGCCCAAGCCATTGATGCAATACGTGAAGTTGCCAAAAAAGTGTTGCCCAATGGTTATGACATTGCTTGGGAAGGGTTGTCGTATGATGAAGCCAACAGGGGCAACGAAGCATTGTATATCTTTCTTGTGGTGATTGCGTTTGTTTATCTTGTGTTGTCTGCTCAGTACGAAAGTTTTATATTGCCGCTTGCAGTTATCTTTTCTTTACCCATCGGTATTTTTGGTTCATTCTTGATGCTCAAACTTATGGGGCTTTCAAATGATGTCTATGCTCAGGTAGGATTAATCATGTTGATGGGATTGTTAGGTAAAAATGCTATTTTGATTGTGGAGTTTGCTGTGCAAAATCACCATTTGAAAAAAGTGCCATTGATGGAGTCGGCCTTGGAAGGTGCCAAAGTGCGTTTTCGTCCTATCTTGATGACATCTTTTGCTTTTGTTGCCGGTTTGATTCCTTTGGTTCTTTCTCACGGAGCAGGTGCCATTGGTAATAGAACAATCGGAGGATCTGCCATGGGGGGTATGTTATTTGGTACTATTTTCGGTGTATTGGTTATTCCGGGATTGTATTTGTTTTTTGCCAAATTGGCCGGTGATAGAAAGTTGATTCAAGATCAAGACCAAACTCCTTTGTCTGAAGATATTGTTGACAGGGAATATAGCGCCGGTTGGTTGAAAAAACTTAAAAAATTAGGTTTGGTTATAAAAGTTACCGGACGTAAAAACAGAAACAAATGAAAACAATGCAATTGACAAACCGTTTTATCATAATATTTTCATGGGTGTTGCTTGCCGCAGGATGTAAAGTAAGTCAAACAAACATAGACCAATCAAAAAGTTTGATACCTTCTACCTATAATGGAAGCAATGATACCACAAACAGTGCTTATTTACAATGGAGAATTTTTTTCAAAGACCCTCAATTGCAGTCATTAATCGACACTGCATTAAAAAATAACCGCGAATTGCTCATTTATTCACAGGAAGTAACAGCACTCAAAGCAGAAATCAAAGAAAAGAAGGCCGAATATATTCCATTCATCAATTTTTCTCCGGAATATGGTTTGGAAAAAGAACCACGTTTTACCAGACACGGAGCATTGGATGAACATCTCGATATAGAGCCGGGCAAACGCATACCCAACCCTTTGCAAGATTACCGTTTAAAACTCGATTTTGCTTGGGAAATAGATGTTTGGAAAAAATTACGTTCAGCAAAAAAAGCTGCCGAGTATCGCTATCTGGCCGGAATCGAAGGGAGAAATTTTTTGATTTCACAATTGGTTTCAGAAATTGCAGAATCATACTATGAATTGTTGGCTTTAGACAATTTGTTGGAACTGGTCAATCAAAATATCTCCATACAGGAAAAAGCTTTGGAAGTTGTGCAACAACAAAAAAATGCCGCAAAAGTCACTCAATTGGCTGTCAATCGTTTTGAAGCACAACTCAACAATACTATTGCACTTAAATATCAGATTCTTCAAAAAATTCAGGCACAAGAGAACAAACTGCGCTTCTTGACAGGTAGCCCGAATCTGCAGATTCAACGTAACAAAGAAACCTTGTTTCAGGACTTGAACGACAGTATATTTATAGGTGTGCCGCTGCAACTTTTTTATAATCGTCCTGATATAAGACGTGCTGAAAAAGAACTTATGGCTGCCGATTTAGATGTATACTCTGCAAGAATGGCTTTTATGCCTGCTTTTGGATTGGTCAATTCTTTTGGTTTAGGTGCATATAGCGGATCGGTATTGTTTAACCCCGAATCGATGATGCTCAATGGGGCTTTGGAAATGATTACACCATTGATAAATCGTAATGCTCTCAATGCAATGCTTCAGAAAGCCAAGGCCCGGCAAAAACAAGCCATTTACAATTATGAACAAGCAATGATCAAAGCATTTTTGGAAGTAAAAACCCAGGTTGCCAATATCGAAAATTTCAGGATGGCATTGCAAAGAAAGATTTATCAAGTGGACATTCTGAATCAATCGGTCGGCATTTCCAACAATCTTTTTTTATCGGCTAAAGCCGATTATGCAGATGTATTGTTGACTCAACGCGAAGCTTTGGAAGCCAATGTGGAACTAATTGAAAATTATCTTCAATACAATCAGTCGAGAATTATGTTGTATAAATCTCTTGGAGGGGGGTGGAAGTAAACATTTTATTACTCCAAATAAATACACACTTGACAAGGGGAAAATTGAATATCAAAAAATTATTTTCTGTTGAAAAAGGGAAATTGTGAACTGGCCGGAAAAATGCCTTTCTCCGATAACTTTATATCTTCTATGGTATAGAAAGTGTTTTCGTCGTTTTGTTTGATTATGTTGATAACATCAGATAAAAATTTTCTTTTGGTGACAATAATCATCACATACACAGGCCCGAGTGCCCCTTCTCCTCTGACAATGGTAAAACCAATTTTTTTATTTTTCAAAGAGGGGATAATTTCATCAGGATAAGTGGAAAAAATAATTCTGATCAATGCATAACCTATGGCAATTTTTTCTTCGATAACCATTCCCAAACGAGTTCCGGTAGCAAACCCAAAAGCCCATGCAAGATAAGACACAGGGTTGTTTAAATGATTCATCACTTGGGTGATTGCCATTAACCATATCAACACTTCAAAAAATCCGATGATTGGAACAATCTTTTTTTGACCCCGATAAACCAGAATATGCCTCACTGTGGCCAAACTTACATCTGTTAGCCGGGCAAGAAAAATCAAGCCGGGAATAAACACCCATTCATATATCCAGGATTCATGCATGTTATATTTCAGCTGAAATGACGTTTTGTCGATCGGTATTTAATAATTTTTCTAAGCCAATGTCTGATAAAATTTGCACAGATATGAGGTTGTTCAAAAAATCCCATATGGCCACATTCTTCCACAACAATAAAATCGGAATTTTCGGGTAAACGGGTTTGTTCGATAATATCTTCGTATGGCAAAACTGCATCGTTTTTTCCGATGATAAAACCCACCCTGTAAGGAGCAAACCGTATAATAATTTCCCTTTCCGGTCTTATTTTCATCCCTTCAAGGGCAGCAACCATTCCTTGAATGGTCATACGGGAGGCAATGTTTTTCAGCATTTCGACTTTTTCTTGTATAGCCGGAGTATCGATTTTATAAAATAATTTCGGAATAATTTCCTGAATGAATTTGTGTGGATGCTGTTTTACAATGGCTATAGATCTTTCCCTGTCTTTTTTTTTCGGTAGGGAATCGGCTCTTGCTGTGGAATGAAAGAGACATAAACCGTCCAAAAAGTCGGGATGTTTTTCAGCTATTGCCAACGAAACGTACCCTCCCATGGAATGACCTATCAAAATGGCTTTTTTCAGCTTGAGTTTTTTTAATACATAATAAACGGCATCAGCCATTTCATCCATAGTGTGAACATAAGATAAATTGCCCGTTTTACCATGTCCCGGAAGGTCTATGGTTATATAGCGGTAGGATTGAGGCAAAAGGGCGATGAAATCATTCCAAATTTCACGTGATTCCAAAAAACCGTGCAGAAAAACCACAGCCGGCCCTTTCCCTTGGGATGTAAAATAAATAGGGGTCCCTTTATATAAAAAAGCCCGATCGCCTTCCATCATCAAGATTCATTCATTAAATGTTCTATTTCTTCTGCTTCTACAGGGATATCAGCCATTAAATCAACCGGTCCTGATGGGGTGATCAAAATATCATTTTCAAGTCGTATGCCCAATCCTTCTTCCCTGATATAAATACCGGGTTCGCAAGTAAAAACCATACCGGGTTGAAAAACGGGAAATCGAGGTCCTACGTCATGAACATCAAGACCCAAAAAGTGCGAAGTGCCGTGCATAAAATATTTTTTGTATAATGGTTTTTCAGGATCTTGTTTTTTTACGGCTTCTGCATCTAACAAACCAAGTTTAATCAATTCCTCTTCCATCAGATGGCCAACAGCTTTGTGATAATCGTTCAAATTATTTCCCGGTCGCAACATATCAATGGCCTGACGCATCACCCTTAAGACAGCATCATAGACCTCCCTTTGTCTTTGTGTAAATTTCCCATTCACCGGAACACAACGGGTCATATCCGAGTTGTAGTGGGCATAACAAACTCCAACATCCATCAATAGTATATCGCCATCTTTGCATTCTTTGTCGTTGGCTACATAGTGCAGTACACATGAATCAGCACCCGAGGCAATAATGGGAGAATACGCAAACCCGCTTGCACCTTTTCTGATAAACTCATGCAGATATTCCGCTTCAATTTCATATTCCTTAACGCCCGGTTTGATAAAGCGAAGCACTCTAAGAAAAGCATCGCGTGTCAATTGACATGCATTTTTCAGCAGTTCAACTTCAACGGGATGTTTGATCGAACGTAATGCGCCGAGTATGGGAGCCAATCGTTGATATTGATGCAACGGAAACATAGATTTGTAGCGAACTATATTTCTGTCGCTCAATGTCGGAACCTCATTGGAAGAGCGTACATGTTCGTTGGTTTCAAGATAGATATTTTCGGCTTCAAAAATGATCAGTTTCAAGATTTTATCAAATTCATGAGACCAGTATATAGTTTGAATTCCGGAAATTTCGCGGGCTTGTTCTTTGGTTAATTTGGCACCTTCCCAAATAGCAATCTCTTCGTTGGTCTCCCTGATAAACAGTATTTCTTTCCATTCATCACGTGGAGCATCAGGAAACAAGATCAATGTAGTTTCTTCCTGGTCTATTCCACAAAGCCACAATAAATTGGAGTTTTGTTTAAAAGGCATGGTACCATCGGCATTTGTGGGGTAAATATCATTGGAATGAACAATGGCAATGCTTTTAGGCAATAAATTTTCGATAAGCAACTTACGATTGTGAATAAACAACTCTTTGTCTATTTTGGGAAATCTAGCCATAATATAGATTTTGAAAATGATTGATTAAAAATTTGCCGTAAATATACACAAAGGCAAGAAATGAACTATTTGTTATCTGTTTTATTTCTTAAACAAATAGAAAACGGCAAAAAGATTTAAGATACATAAAATGAGAAATCATCGTCAATTTCTAATCAATTACTTTGGATTAATTTTCCAAAAAATTGCAATGGCAAGTAGCAAAATTAAAATGATCCATAAAATGATCACTTTTTTGCGGTGTTTACGTGCTTTTTTCTCTTCCCACCAATTGCCCGATCTTACTCCTTGTAACAAAAATGTTAGGACACCGGCGAGGTTCAAACTGGCAAAATTGGCTGTAAACAACAAGAAACTGCCCAATGAAGACAACCAATGCCCATTGCCTAATAACATTCCGGCGTTCACCAATGGTGGTAAAAGCGCAATAGCCACCATTACTCCTACCACTCCCATCATTTCACCGGTAGTAAAAGCCAGTGTGCCGGCAACTCCGGAAGCAATGGCCACTATCAAATCCGGATAGTTTAATGAAGTTCTTGACTTAACTTCTTCAAATTGCAAATCCAGAGGGAAAATCAATCCAAGTAATATAGATAAAACCAATGAAAGCCCTGCGCCAAGAATGAAAGCAATAAATCCTTTTTTCTCCAATTCATAATCTCCGATAACTGTAGCCAATGATATGGCAATGTTTGGTGAAAGTAAAGGGGCAATTACCATAGAACCTATGATTAATGCCACGCTGCTTTTATAAAGTCCAATGGCTGCGATTACGGTGGATAATACTATCATGATGAAATATACATAATTAAGTTCAACCGAATTTGAAGCAGAAGTATAAAGCTCGTCACGGCTGACACGCAACCTCCCAATGTTTTGTTTGGTGCTATTCTCAGGATCGTCAGGTCGCGGTATCGTGGTTTTCACTTCTATAGATACCATTCTGAAACGTTTGTCATTTGAAAATTTTTTTTCAAGTTTATCCATCAACGATTCTGTCTTGTTGGCATCTAAAAGTACTTTGATGATAACTTCGTCATTAAAAACCTCTTCCCGCCAATAATCCAAAATTTCTTCATTTTTCAATTGGTCGATGATTTTGGTAGCATTTTCTCCGGGTAAAATGATTTCAATCAATCGCAGGTTCATAATTCTTAAATTTTATTTAATTCTTACGAATCGTTGTTATGGTTTTAATGCCTATAATCTGTCGGAAATACAGGAAAAAATTTTCTTTGCAATTTTAGGGATTAAATTTCAGGTTTTTATCAAAATTAAACCGAAATGAATATTGTTAACAACAGCGTAATAATGAAAGTATCCGATGGCGGATTCAGAAAAATTTTAACAAAGGGGCAGGAAAACAAAAAAGCCCCACTTTGTGGGGCTTGCTCCTCGGGCTGGGCTCGAACCAGCGACCCTCTGATTAACAGTCAGATGCTCTAACCGACTGAGCTACCGAGGAATTTTTACGGGATGCAATATTACGAATTTTTTTAATTTTTCAAATATCTTTTTTTTAAACAGATAAAGAACTTTTTAAAAATTTCCGCCTTGGTGGAGGATACCGGATTCGAACCGGTGACCTCTTGCATGCCATGCAAGCGCTCTAGCCAGCTGAGCTAATCCCCCTTTTGAGATGGCAAATATCTTATTTTTTCTTTTAAAAATGGACATATTTTTAAAAAATTATACCTTCATTGCAAAATTTTTATGATAATGCCTTTTGCCTAAATAGGCCAATGAGACCTAGATTCTAAAGGATAATCAGGATATCATAATTATTTTTTCTTTGTGGAGTTTTGAGTCGAAATATGCATTATTTGCCGGAATTAAATTTTATCCTGAAAATTTCAAATTTCATCATCCAACTGATTTTGTTTCATTAGTTTTGTCCGGGAATTAATATTGGGTATGAAAAAACTGAGTGCCATTTTGTGTTGTTCGTTCTTCTTCTGGCAAATTGTCCGCTCACAGGTGACTTTTCCGGTCAATGGTCCAAAAGAACCGAAAGAATATTTTACTGTATTTAAGAATGCCGTATTGCATATGTCTCCCGGCAGCACGGTGAATAACGGAATGTTGATTATCCGGCAAGAAAAAATCATTTATGCCGGACCTGCCAAAGAGATACCGGAAGGTTCCGTCGTATATGATCTGCAAGGATATCATATTTATCCCTCATTTATTGACCCTTATTCTCAATGGGGGATGCCGGAGGTGAAAAAAGAAGACAAGCCACGTTTTTATCCTCAAATGATTAGCGACAAAAAAGGGCCATATAATTGGAATGAAGCAGTGAAGCCCGAAACGCATGCTGTTGAAATTTTTGTTGCCGAAGAAAAAACAGCAGAATCATTGCGTAAAAATGGTTTTGGTTCTGTGGTGACACATCAACAAGATGGCATCATTAGAGGCACTTCTGCTTTTGTTTTGTTGGGCGAAAGACCGGAAAACAAATTAATAGTCAATCCACATGCTTCCTTGCATTTTTCTTTTAAAAAAGGTTCATCTTCTCAAGATTATCCTTCCTCTCAAATGGGGAGTATTGCATTGATCAGGCAAACTCTATATGATGCCCAATGGTATAAAAATACAAATGACATCAAAGAATACAATTATTCATTGGATCAATTGAACCGCTATTTGCATTTGCCGGCAGTGTTTGAGGCCGATAATAAATGGGAAATTTTCAGATCCGAAAAAATTGCCAAAGAATTTTCTTTAAATGCAATCTATTGTGGGTCGGGTGATGAATATCAAAGGTTGAAAGAGTTAAAAAAATTCGGGGTCAAATTAATCTTGCCTTTAAACTTTCCCGAACCTTTCAAAATTAATGATCCATATGAATTGGATAAAGTAGATTTGGCCGATCTCAAGCATTGGGAATTAGCTTCTTTTAATCCTGCATTGTTGGAAAGCTATGGGATTGAATTTGCATTCACCTTACATAAGCTCGTGAAGAAGGATGACTTTTTGAAAAATTTGCGTAAAGCAGTTAATTCCGGATTAAGTGATTCGGCTGCTTTAGCCGCACTCACCACCGTTCCGGCCAAATGGTTTGGCGCAGGTGACAAATTGGGGACATTGACACCCGGAAAATTGGCAAACTTTATCATATCGGACGAAAATATTTTTGAAAAAGATGCCAAAATTTACGAAAACTGGGTTGGAGGAAAAAGATTTGTCATCGAACCGCGGCCGGAGAATGCATATCTGGCAGGTGAATATCGCTTTAATTTAAATGAACAGCAACATGCAGGAGAATTAAAGTTTGAAAACAACCAATGGTCCGGCAAATGGTATTGGATCTCCAAAAATAAAGATGAGCGGGGAGTAGTAAAGGTTGATACCATAAAAATCGATTTTAAACCCGACATTACCGCAGACAGAATTTCATTTATGTTAAAGCACGATTCGTTAATTAAAGGGGTAGCTTTGTTGACGGCAGTCATTCGAATGGATGGTAAAATTTGGGAAGGGCAAGCAAGGTTGCCCGACGGAAAAGTTACTCCTTGGTCGGCAATTAAGCAAAAGTCTTTTCCGGCGAATGATTCTGCCAAAGTCAGCAAAAAACAAATAAATAAAGATTCCTTGTTTTCCCAATTGCCATCCATAAATTTCCCACTTGGCAATTATGGTTATGATTCATTACCCCAAATGCGCGATTTTATCATCAAAGGGGCTACCATTTGGACCTGTGAGGACAGTTTACCTTTATCCAATGCCGATATATTGGTGCAAAATGGAAAAATTGTAAAAATTGGTTTTAATCTTCCTGTGGAAGAAAATATTTGGGTGATTGACGGAAAAGGCAAACACGTTACACCCGGAATCATTGATGAGCATTCACATATTGCCATTAGTAAAGGTGTCAATGAAGGGACACAATCGAGCAGTGCAGAAGTTAGAATTGGAGATGTAATTAATCCCGACGACATCAATATTTACAGGCAGTTGGCAGGAGGGGTTGTTGCTGCTCAACTTTTGCATGGTTCGGCAAATCCCATCGGTGGTCAATCGGCCATTATCAAACTTAAATGGGGAAAGATGCCTGATGAAATGAAAATTGAGGATGCTCCGGGCTTCATAAAATTTGCTTTGGGAGAAAATGTGAAGCAATCAAATTGGGGTGATTTTCAAACGGTGCGTTATCCGCAAACGCGCATGGGTGTGGAACAAACTTTTTACGAATATTTTACTCGGGCCAAAGAATATATGCGGGCAAAAGAACAATTGAGCAGGCATAAAAAGGCGTTGTCAAACAAAAAGAAAAAAAATGGCCTTGAAATTGATGTACCGGCTTTCAGAGTAGATTTGGAATTGGAAGCCATTGCTGAAATTCTTCAGGGAAAGAGATTTATTACATGTCATTCTTATGTGCAATCAGAAATTAACATGTTGATGCATGTGGCTGATTCAATGGGATTTAAAGTCAATACTTTTACACATGTACTGGAAGGATATAAGGTAGCCGACAAACTCAAAAAACATTGCGCGGGTGCATCCACTTTCTCTGATTGGTGGGCATATAAGTTTGAAGTGAATGATGCCATTCCCTATAATGCCGCACTTTTAACAAGAATGGGTGTTGTCACAGCCATAAATTCTGATGATGCCGAAATGGCCAGACGTCTCAACCAGGAGGCTGCCAAAACCATCAAATATGGAAATTTGACAGAGATGGAAGCTTTAAAAACTATTACGCTCAACCCTGCCAAACTCTTGCATATCGATCATCGCACCGGTAGTATTAAGCCCGGCAAAGACGCTGATTTGGTCATTTGGTCGGGACATCCGCTATCGGTATATTCCGTAGTAGAAAAAACTTTTATTGAAGGGGTGTTGTATTACGACAGCAATCAGGAGGTTATGATGAAGCAAAGGGATGATAAAGAAAAAATGCGCATTCTTAAAAAAATGCAGCAAAGCGAGGACTATCAAAAAGCTGCTCCTTATCAGCCAAAGAAAAAAATATTATATCATTGTGAATCAATGGAAATTGAATAAAATATTGAATGTATGAGAGTAATCAAAAAATACTTGCTTTTTATTTTCATAGGTTGTTTTACTTTGATGCAAGCCCAAAAGTTGCAATCATCCTATCAGGCCATTACCAATGCCATCATTCATATTGGCAACGGACAGGTGATCAATAACGGATATATTGTGTTTAGAGGAGATACGATTGTTGAAACCGGCCAAATGGGATCTTTTCAAAATCATTATCAAGCCGATGTGTTGGATGTGGAAGGATCGCATGTATATCCCGGTTTTATTGCCATGAATACCATTTTGGGATTAACTGAAATTGATGCAGTGAGAGCCACCAGGGATTTTGCCGAAACCGGAACGTTTAATCCGAATGTCCGTACAGCTATTGCTTTTAATGCTGAGTCAAAAATCATACAAACTGTCAGATCCAACGGAGTGTTGCTGGCAGAAATTGCACCAAGGGGCGGAATCTTCAGCGGAACATCATCGGTGATGCAGCTCGACGGGTGGAATTGGGAAGATGCACTTGTCAAATCCGGGGTGGGAATACATTTGAATTGGCCCCGGTATTTTAATAGAACCGGATGGTGGGCTGAGCCTGGTCCCGTAAAGAAAAATGAAAAATACCAAGAAAATGTGGATAAAATTATTCAATTTATAGAAGAAGCCAAAGCTTATTGTGCCTTAAAAGACAAAACAGAAAGAAATCTCCGGTATGAAGCCATGTGTGGGTTGTTTACCGGTGAAAAAAAATTGTTCGTACATGCAGAATTTGCCCATGAAATAACCGATGCCGTTACATTATTGAGCAAATATAATATACCATTGGTGATTGTGGGAGGTTATGAAAGCTGGAAAGTGACCGGGTTGTTGAAAGATAAAAAAGTTCCTGTTGTGCTACGACGTATTCATGAATTGCCGCAAAATGATTCCGATCCTTTGCACCTGCCTTTTGAAATTCCCTACAAGTTATATCAAGCAGGTGTAGAATTTTGTTTTCAAAACGAAGGGGACATGGAGGCCATGCAGACGCGTAATCTTCCTTTTTTGGCCGGCACGGCAGCGGCATATGGCTTGCCTTATGAAGACGCCATTAAAGCATTGACCTTGACTCCTGCCCGAATTTTGGGAATTGATCAACAATTTGGCTCATTGGAAAAAGGTAAAAGTGCCACATTCTTTATTTCAAAAGGAGATGTGATGGATATGCGTACAAGCAAGATCACTCATATTTATATCCGTGGAAAAGCAATTGAAACAGAAAATTTTCAGTACCGACTATATGAAAAATATGCCCGTAAATATGGGTTGGATCCGGTGAAATAAATCCATAATTTCGGAAAATCATGTTAAAATTGGTTTTACGTTATTTCAAATGGGCATTCTGGTTGTTTAATTTTATTTCTGTTCTTTGGGTGGTGATTTACCGCTTTGTAAATCCCCCGGTCACTTATTTGATGATCTTAAGGTCTTTTCAATATGATTATCCCATTCATTATACATGGGTTTCTATCGACAAAATGAGCCCTCACATTCCATTGGCTGTGATTTGTGGAGAAGATCAAAAATTTTTTAATCATTTCGGTTTTGATTTTGCATCCATGAAAAAGGCGTGGGAAAGCAATACCGGAAAAAAACGGATCGTAAAAGGGGGTAGCACTATATCTCAACAAACGGCCAAAAATGTGTTTTTATTTCCGGCCCGCAATTGGCTGAGAAAAGGATTGGAAGCATATTTCACTATATTGATAGAAATCTTTTGGAGCAAAAAACGTATATTGGAAGTTTATCTTAATGTCATCGAAACCGGACCGGGTATTTACGGAGTTCACGAAGCTGCAAAACACTATTTTCATAAAACGCCGGAGATGCTAAATCAGAGCGAGGCAGCAGCACTTGCGGCATGTATACCTTCTCCTCTTAGGTGCAATCCTGCAAAGTTATCGTCTGCGAGCAGACAGAGAAAATATTGGATTGAGAAACAAATGCGTTTACACGGAGGTGTAAAATATATCCGTGAACATCTGCATTAATTCAACAACTCATTGTCAAGGGCCCATTTCACTAATGCCGCCGTGTTTTTGCATCCTGTTTTTTGCAGTATATTCCGACGGTGGGCGTCGATGGTCCTGCTTGATAAGTGTAGTTTTTCGGCAATCTCTTTATTGGTGTATCCTTCCAAAATATAACGTAAAATTTCTATTTCCCTTATTGTCAAAGGATGATTTGCAGATTCTTTGGTTTTGGCTTCCGGTTTTTTAATCATATTGATAAGGGCTTCTGATGCTTTTTTTGAAAGGTAGGTAGACCCGTTGATTACCGTGAGAATACCTTCTTGGATCTCGCTTATTTCCGAATCTTTTAAAATATATCCTTTAGCACCTTTGCGAATCATTTCTGCAATTAAGGATTCGTCACTATGCATACTCAAACCTAAAATCTTTTGATTTGGTTTGATTTTCAGTATAGCTTCTGTCGCTTCTATTCCGTTCATCTCAGGCATGGTCACGTCCATCAAAATAATGTCGTATGAATTTTCTTTTACTTTTTTGACTGCTTCTTTACCATTGTGACATAGATCTACTTTTCCGGTAAAATCAAAACCTTCAATGAGATTTTTTAATCCTTGTGCCACTATGGCATGGTCATCTACCAACAACACTTTAATTTTGTTCATAATTATAAGTTTTTGGGTTAAACCCAAACTTTTCCATTTTT
>FWPU01002500.1_pt1 | contig 50528 bp, 43 predicted proteins | sample 2228361 | NCBI WGS metagenome assembly FWPU01 (sample SAMEA103939777, study PRJEB20133) | metagenome | reverse complement strand
GAGATTTATCGGCGAGCCATAGAAGAACGGAGGCGGGCATGAAACGGCTCGGTATCTACTACGCCACAGCGTGCTATCGTGACGAGCAGGGGAGGTACTATACCAGCGGCGGGTTGGGGCGATACCTGCAGGTCATGAACGCGCGCTATCCGTTCGAGGTGGTGCTTGCCGCGCCGGTCACCACTCAACCGCTGGCGCACCTGCGGTATCCCCTGCCGATGGAGCGGACTCGCGTGTACGAACTGCCCTACTTCGAAACATTTCTGGGTGCTGTCAGAGTACGGCGACCTCTGGTGCGCACACTAAAGGCTTTTTTGCATCAGGAACCGGTAGACGTGCTATGGCTGCGTTATCCAAGCGCGTATGGCACCGTGCCTTGGCGCGAGGCGAAACGCCATGGGGTGCCAGTGTTCTACGAATTGGTCGGTGATCCTGTCAGCTTGCTTATGGGATCGCCAAGGTTGGGCGGATGGAGAAAAGCAGTCGCAGTCACTGTGGCACGGTGGCATGAAAACACCCTGCGGCGGCAACTTTGTAATACGGCAGCGTTTGCGGTATCCAGTCGGCTTTCTGAGCGGTTGTCTCCCGACGGTAATCGGCTTCCGGTAATTCCCTGTTCCTCCCTGATGCACGCCGATTTCTTCCACCGTGAGGATACATGTCAAACGGCGCCGTTCCGCATACTGTTCGTTGGCGCCCTGCGCCACGAAAAGAGCGTGGACACGCTTATTGAAGCGGTCAAGTCCTTGCAGGATGGAGGGTATTCCGTGCATCTAGACGTGGTCGGAGACGGCTCCGAGCGCGAGGCACTTGAGCAACAAGCTTCGCGGTCACTGGCGCAGGGTAGCTTTCGGTTTCACGGCTTTGTAACGGATCCCGAGTTGTTACACCAACAGTACGTGCGGGCAGATATATTTGTACTGTGTTCGGTTTCGGAAGGGCTGGGGCGCGTGATACTGGAATCCATGGCGCGAGGGGTGCCGGTGGTTGCCACCCACGCGGGTGGGATCCCTGACCTCATTCGGGATGGCGAGAATGGAATGCTGGTTCCGCCGCGCAACCCACATGCACTGGCACAGGCAATGGAAAGGCTGTTGAACGATGGCGCGCTTCGCAGGCGACTGATCGCAAGCGGATACCACACCGCGCAAAGCCACACCACAGAGCGGTTTCTGGATGAAGTCGTGCGATTCGTGCGCGAGCAGGTAGGGGCAGACCTGGTGGCAGAGTCGGCTTCGGTACAGCGATGAAAGTACTCTTCTGCCAGCCCAGTTCCAAAAAGAGCGCGGTCAGTGGTCCTGAACGGCAGACGGTTCAGGTAGGGCGCGCCCTGCGACAACGCGGACACGAGGTCGAGATCGGCATCCTTCTGGTGGAACGACCGGAGCCAGCCGAGCAAACGACGCTGGGGATGCTGGCACGTCAGCACAACATTCCGGTATCAGGCCTACCTGTTCGCGCCCGCTTCGACTTGTTTCGGTCAGTGCGTGAGTTCCGAGAGTTTGTGTTGCGTCTCCAGCCAGAAGTGGTTTGCGCGCAAAGCTATCGGGCAGGCATTGTGTCGGCGCTTGCACGCTGTGCGCCTACAGTTGCATGGACTGCCGGATGGACGTCGGTCAATTTGAAGGTGCGGTTGTACGAGTGGTTAGACAGGCAACTTCTACGGCGGCACGGCGCGGTGGTCATCGTATCAGAAGCCCAGCGTCAAGAGGTATTAGCCGTGGGGGTGCCTGCGGACAGAGTATTCCGAATACCTACGGTGGTCGACTTCGAGCAGATACCAGAACCCTACAACCGTGGGCACGTACGCTGGCAGTTAGGGCTGGTTGGGGAGCCTCGTTTAATCGGGGTGGTCGCGCGTTTGAGCGCGGAGAAAGGACATCGGTATGCCCTCCAGTCGCTCGCGCGGGTTCGGGACAAGGTAGAAGGTGTACGGTTGCTGATAGTGGGCGACGGCGCCGAGCGTGACAACCTGCAAAGGCTGGCTGAGGAACTGGGCGTCTCTTCATTAACCTGCTTCACCGGCGAGCGCAGTGATGCCCGACAAATTATCGGTGCCCTCGACCTGCTGGTGCTGCCCTCCCTGACCGAAGGCATCCCCAACGTGGTGCTGGAGGCGTTTGCTTATCGAGTCCCTGTGGTAGCCACTGCGGTAGGTGGAGTGCCGGAGCTGGTAAAGCATGGAGAGACCGGCTGGCTGGTTCCTCCACGCGACCCCAGTGCGCTGGCGCAGGCAATCGTGGAAGCGCTGTCGAACCCTGAAGAGGCTCGCCGGCGTGCCGATAATGCGTACAAACACCTGATGGAACACTTTACGGTAGAGAAGCAGGTGGACGCGTGGGAAAGGGCACTGCAGGCGGCGGTGGAGAACTGGAGGAGAGGCAAGAAACGCTGAGAGGAGATGCTTCGCTGTCGCTCAGCATGACGGTTGAGTGGTCGTTCTGTTCTTCGATGTCATTCTGAGCGGAGCGAAGAATCTCTGCCATTGAGAAAAGCGAGATGCTTCGCCTAGCGGCTCAGCATGACATAGTGGGCATCATGACATAATGGTTGTCATTCTGAGCGAAGCGAAGAATCTCAACGTGGTGCTGGAACGGGATGCTTCACTGGCGCTCAACATGACGGTTGGGTGTTGTTCTGTTCTTCCGCGTCATTCTGAGCGGAGCGAAGCATCTCTGCCATTGACAAAAGCGAGATGCTTCGCCTGGCGGCTCAGCATGACGTGGTGGACATCACGACACAATGATTGTCATTCTGAGCGAAGCGAAGAATCTCAGAACACGTAAACGGAGGGCTAACGTTGAACATACTCGTTACTGGCGGGGCGGGCTTCATCGGCTCGCACCTCACCGAAAGGCTGGTGCAGGAAGGGCATTGCGTCACCGTGCTGGACGACCTGTCCACGGGGCGCGAGGAGAACATCGCGCACCTGCAGGGGCAGATACGCTTCATCAAAGGCTCGATTACCGACCTATCGCTTCTGCGCGAGGTGATGCAGGGCATCAACGTGGTGTTCCATCAGGCGGCGCTGGGGTCGGTACCGCGCTCGGTGGAAGACCCCGCCACCACGCACGAGGTGAACATCACGGGCACGTTCAACGTGTTGCTGTCGGCGCGGGATGCAGGCGTGAAGCGGGTGGTGTATGCGGCGTCCTCTTCCGCTTACGGCGATACGCCCACCCTGCCTAAAGTGGAGAACATGTTGCCCAACCCCCTCTCACCCTACGCGGTGAGCAAGCTGGTGGGTGAATACTACTGCCAGGTGTTCACGCGCGTCTACGGGCTGGAGACGGTGAGCCTGCGCTACTTCAACGTGTTCGGCCCGCGCCAGAACCCCGATTCGCAGTATGCGGCGGTCATCCCGCGCTTCATCACCGCCGCGCTCAAGGGGCAACCGTTGACGGTATTTGGCGACGGCGAGCAGTCACGCGACTTCACCTATATCGAGAACGTGGTGCAGGCGAACCTGCTGGCAATGCGGTCAGTGAACGCAGTGGGCAAGGTATACAACGTCGCCTGTGGGGGGCGCTACACGCTGAATGAGCTGATTCGCGAGCTGGAGCGCATTTTGGGGAGACGGTTGCAGGTGGAATACCTGCCCACACGAGCGGGAGATGTGAAGCACTCGGAGGCAGGTGTCGAACTGGCGAAGTGTGATCTGGGATACGAGGTGCTGGTGCCTTTCGCGGAGGGATTGAGAAGGACAGTGGCGTGGTATCAGGAGCGGATGTCGGCACGTGGTGCGGGGTAGCATAGTCACAAGGCTGGTGAAATACCTGATTGCGGAACGAGTGTATGCCGCGCGGAAGTCGCAATTGCTCTCTGCATAGCGAGGGGTGCTGATCCTGATGTATCACGAGATTGCCCCGCGCCGGCAAGGGGTGTTTCAGCAGTTTCCGGTGCTGTGTACCACCCCGGAGAGCTTCGGCAGGCAGGTGGGCTGGTTGCGGAATCACTTTGAAGTGATCAACCTCAGTGAGGCGGCTGAACGATTGCGAAACAAGGCGGCTCTCGATAACCCCGCGGTCGTCATCACCAGCGACGACGGGTGGGTAGGGTTCTTCCGACAGGGGGTACCGGTGTTGCGGGCGCACTCGTTGCCTGCAACGGTATACGTTACGACCTGCTTGTTAGAAGGGCGACTGCCGTGGTACGTCAGATGGAGGATACTCTGTAGCCAGCAATCCGATGTCAGGCAATGGCTATCCCGCGCGCTCGGGATGCGCAGCCATTTCCACAGCGCGAACGAGGTGATTTCTGTCCTGAAGCGGATGGAGATCGCGCAGATCGAGAGCCTCTTGTGGGAGGCGGCGGAGAAAACCGGCTTTTCAGTCGAGCATCTCCCGACTGACTGGTTCATGGGAGCGGAGGAGGTTCAGCAGGCTGTCTCGACGGGCGTGGAGATCGGAGCGCACACGGTGAATCATCCCCAGCTCAGTCGAGAGCCAGCGCAGGTTGCTCAGAAGGAGATAGTGGAGAGCAAGCAAACCTTAGAGCAGTTGACGGGGACACCCATCAGGCACTTCGCCTACCCCAGCGGAGACCACAACGAACAGGTAGCCGACCTGGTGAGGCAGGCAGGCTTCGAAACGGCGGTGACCACCGATTACGGCTGGAACCTGCCGGGCAGTGACCTGTATCGACTGCGCCGGATTGACGTGCATGAGTCCACATGTGTCGACCACCGAGACCGTTTCAGCGAGGCGATGTTTGCGTTGTGGATAACGGGGGAGTGGGCACGTATCGCACGACGACTGAGGTTCGGGCAATGAACGCACGCATCGGCTTCATCCATTTCGGCACATATCCCGACATCCGTGTGGTGAAGATGACCGACTCGCTGGCGAAGGCGGGTTATGAGGTCATCGTGCTGGCGCGCAACATCAAAGGGGTGACCGAACCCGGCGCAGCGCACCCGTATGCCCATCTGATCGGTCAGCAAGGGGAGGAGTGGCGCAGCCGCTTGCAGATACGCCGCCTGCTGGATGATGCGCCTGAACGCTGGCGCGCGCCCCTGACGGTGCCCTATCACATCAATCCGGTGTGGCGTCGGGCGATACGGGATCTGGTGGTGAAGGATGGTTGCCGTATGCTCATTGTGCGCGACATGCCGCTGGTGCTCGCGGCGGTAGCGGTGGGCAGGCGGTATGGCGTGCCGGTCATCTTTGACATGGCGGAGAACTATCCGGCGGTGATGGCTGTTTGGCGCAGGTGGGAAGGGGCGAAGAGGTATGCGGTCAACCTCGTGGCGCGCAACATCACGCTGGCGCGGATAGTGGAACGCGCCGCGGCGCGGACGGCGGACGCGGTAATGGTGGTGGTGCCTGAGCACGTGGAGCGCGTAGCGCATTTGCGAGGCGAGGCAGATGGCATCTATGTGATCGAGAACACTCCGGTGCTGGAAGAGCTGGATCGGCTGTACGCGCACTACCAGAACATGGCAGAGTGGCATCCCTGCGATGGCTTGCTGGAGGTCGTCTATGCCGGTAACGTGCACTTCTATCGCGGAATTGACACGTTGATAGAGGCGTCTGCACTGCTCAAGAGTGGGAAAAGGGGCGATATCCTGTTCACCGTCGTGGGCACGGGTAAGGTGGAGCACAGGTTGCGCGCGCTGGCGGAACGGGCAGGTGTTACGGATACCGTGAGGTTCATGGGCTGGCAGGCGGAATTGATGGGCTTTGTGTACCGCGCGCACGTTGGGTACGACGGCTCTCATGCATCCGACCACACACACAACACCATGCCCAACAAGGTGTATGACTACCTGGCGTTTCGCAAGCCGGTACTGGTGTCCGACTGTCGCCCGATGAAGCGGCTGGTCGAGGAGGTCGGTTGCGGGCTGGTGTTTCGCTCGCAGGATGCCGAAGATTTAGCCGAGAAGGTGCTGATGCTACGCGATCCTGCCCTTCGCGCGGAGATGGGCGCGCGCGGACGCAAGGCGGTGGAGGAGCGGTATAACTGGGGAGTGGATGGGGAAAGGTTGCTGGAGGTAGTGCATGACACCTTATCTGCATGAGCGAGCTAGATGGCGTGACACCGTGTGGGTCCTCAGCGGGCTGTGTGGTGTTTGGCTTCTCACGGTGGTCATCAGTGGTTATGAACCCTACCTTGGCAGTAACAATCATCTCCAGATACCTCTTGTCAAACGTTTGGTGCGTCCGGAGTTGTATCCCCACGATCCTCTGGTTGACGCCCTGAAATACTATTCCTCGCCGCACTGGCACGCTGTCGCCTTTCTGAGCCGTTTCATCTCGCTGGATACGCTACTTTTGGTGCTGTTCCTGCTTTCTCGATTATTATTGGTCGGCGGGGCTTATGCGCTGGCACGGGCGATGGTACCGCAGGCACCCGCGTCTGTCGCTCTGCTTGGAACGTTGGTACTGGCGTTACAGCCCGAGCCTTTCGTGGGCGGTGGCACAGTGGCGTGGTCATTCTACGAACACAGCAGTGTAGCGCAGGCGGTTCTACTGTGGGCCACTGCTGCGTTCCTGCGCGGGCGAGCGCTCATCTGGGCGATACTGCTCGGACTGGTGTTCAACCTCAACGCCCTGTATGCGGCAGGGGCGCTGGTTTACTATGGAATGGCGTGGTTGCTGTTGCGACAACACACTGGCTGGCAACTGCGGCATTGGATCCGCGCGCTGGTGGTTTGCACCGTCGTCGCTTCGCCCGCGTTGTGGATGGTTGCTCAGAATCTTGGTCAGCCGATGCCGGACTGGGAGCAGTGGCTTGCAGTTCAGCGGGTGCGCAGTTCACACCACATGTTCCCGTTAACCTTCTCTCGCTATGGATGGCTAAAGCTGCTAATTGGAACCTCAACTGTACTGGTCAGCGCAAGGCTCATATTTCATCACGCGGTCGCCACAGCACGACTGGTATACGCATGGACAGCCGTCATGCTGGGCTGGGTAGTGATGTCTTTCATCGCAGCGTATGTGATTCCCCATCGGTTGCTCCTCGCGCTCCAGCCCATCCGCCTGACCGACCTGTGGTATCCGCTGGCGTTCACGGCGGCTGTAGTGGGCACGGCGGTGTACATTGCCTCTGCGGGGGACTATCGAAAGGCGCTTGGCGCGGGCGTCATGCTCTCCTTATGCTTCGGCATCTGGCGATTGGGATGGTTCAAACAGCTGGCGTTGCTGGCGCTCCCTGCACCGGCTGCTGTTGTGCTCTACCGGGCACGGCTACGCCTTCTGTCCCATGTATTGTGTGGTGCGTACTTCGTCGTGTTAATCGCGATCGCGGGGAATACGGTTAACCAGCGCGGCTGGCTCCTCGTGAACCCAACTCGACTGGATCTTGTGACGCCGTTGACGTGGATACGAGACAACAGTGCCATTGACGACACCATACTCGCCCCTCCCAACTGGGGATCTACTCGCCTTCTCTCGGAACGCTCTGTCTTCGTGTCGTGGAAGGACGGAACTGCCACTGCGTTTGCCCCGAGTTATACTCCTGCGTGGGTTGAACGAATCCGCGCTTTCGGCTGGGACCCTGTGGAGGCAGGACGGCAAGGTCTTCAACATCCGCGTGAAGCAATGTGGCGCTACTGGGAAGCCGATTTCTGGATGTCTCTCTACCGGCGTCTTGACGACTCCAAAGTGACTGCACTGAGCAGGAAATTCAGGATCACACTCTGGGTGGTTGAGGAGAATCATGTAACCCGCTTTCCTGAGCTGTTCCGCGCAGATGGCTGGAAAGTTGTTCAGGTAACCGCCGGAGACAGTTCCACCACCCCCACGTCCCAGCCCAGGCGCGAGAGCCAGAGGTGATAGTCCGACTCGGTGAGGTCGGTGGGGGGGGTATCGCTGAGGGCGACGATGAGCGCTTCCAGCACGTTGGTGGCGAAGGTTTCGCCCTGAAAGACGGGGGTGGTGGTCAGCAAGAGATCTGCGCCCCGTTCGCGCAGGAACTCGATATCTGCCTGCCGGACGGTGTTGGTGAGAATGACTTTGCCTTTCAGGTTAGGCGGGGCGTAGCGGTGGATGTAGTGCCAGTCGCCCGCAATCACGTCCGCCCAGCGGAAGTGACTTTGCCATCTGGGGGTGTTGCGCTCCTGCTTCTCACCGGTGGGGTAGACCCATTCAAACGGCAGGCGAACCACTATCGGTAGCACGGTGCGCGCGAGCATGGCGAGGGTGCGGATACGGCGGATGGGTAAAGGTATCCCCAGCGCGAACAGGGCATCTCCGAACACGATTGCCCGCACGCGCTCTGCTAACGCCTCCGCCATGCCGAAGCGGTCCAGCGCACTGACCAGCAGTACGTTCTGCTGACTCCAATCCAGAATGCCCTTCTGCTCGATGCGCTCGACCGCCCAGCGCTCCAGCGTGTTCTTCAACCCGCTACCGTCCACCACGGGCGTCTGCTTCACCACGGAGACGAGCCTCTGCACATCTCGGAAAGTGTAGCGTCGCCCCTGCGCCCACAGATACAGGTCGCATCCGCCCAGACCGATCGCATCCACCTTCCCGTCCAGCTCCATCAGGAGCTGGCGAAAGCGCGCCTTGTCGCCGTCCGTACCGATACGTTCGATGCGAACCGACGTGCCGAGTATCTCTGTGCGCAGCTCCTTATTGCGCTTGCTGGAACCAAGACTTACTGAGACGACGTGCACCTGCTCTTTCATGGGTGATACTCTCAGGGTTGCAATAACGGCTCCTCGTTAGTTGGCGTCTGTGCCGGTTTGTCGGGTGGGGGCGGAGCCTGCCCAACCATCACCACGCGCGTCTGTGGGCGATAGGTGTCGGTGCTCACTTTCTCCCGAAGCGGCGGCTTGCCCGGCTCTTCGATGATGCGGTACACGCTCACTCTCATCCCGGTGTGCCCTTTGGTCACCACGCGTTGAACCCCCTGCGGCAGCTCCGGAACCGGCACCGTCTTTACCGGCGCACCCACGACACTGTGCACCACGCGCTGTATCCGCACCTGACGTTTCGCCAATCTGCTGCCCCATACCTGCACCACCATCCTTCCGCGCTGGGCGCGGGCAATGATGGCAACCGGCTGAGATGTGTTGTTGCGGAAGCGGAGGTCCAGCACGCCATACACCACCGTCGCGTCCAAACCTGCAGGCGCGTATCCGATGGGAAAAGCGTGCTTACTGCGCTGGACAATCTCCAGCCCTGCCTGCAGCGCCGCCATGTAGAGCGTCGTGGATACCTGACATACGCCACCCCCGTCGCCCGGCACCAGCTCGCCGTGCACAATGACCGGCGCCTTCCGAAAGCCCTCCTTCAGCGTGCGCGGTCCGACCGTCTGGTTGTAGGAGAAGGTGTCGCCGGGCAACAGTACGACGCCGTTGATGCGCTCGGTTGCCTGCCGGATGTTGTGCGAGCGGTTGCGCTGTGCCTCCGAGAAGCGGGTCACCGCCTCTGCCAGCACCGTATCGATGGCTTTCAGATGCAATGAGGTGACACGCGGCGCCACCGTCTCCAGCGCAATGCTTGCGGCGACCTGCCCCTCCTGCAGCGCGCGGATGATAGGACGTAATGGCTCGCTCGGCAGCTTCAGTCCGGGACGCTCAGGCACTTCCCTGCGGGTGCCGTCGGGCGAGATGATGAGGCGTGCATCCTGAGCTGGTCGCTCCACTGCCTGCCGAACCCGGCGCACGAAGCGTTCGCTCTTTGTGCTGTCCACCGTGAAGACGTACGGCACGTCCACAGGGCGCACAGGGGCAATCTTTCGCAGAAGGAGGGCGGGCAGGTTGCGCCATCTGGTCGACTGGCTAACGATTTGCTTCCACGTGGCGTTCACGTCGGAAGTGATGCCTATCTCCTCCAGAGGCGCAATGTGAGAATACACCAACCGTCCGTTGCCGTCCGTGAACTGGATGGTCACTCGGCGGGCGCTGAGTCTTTGAGCGTGTTGCTGAATCTGCTCGCGAGCGGCTGGAATCGCGACACCGTCGAGCACCAGATCGCCCACGCGCACGCCGTAGATACTACCCGAAAGGTGACGATACGTACCGTACAACGACAGACCACCCGCCAGCACGACCACGGCTATGACCAACCACGCGCGCGGTACCAGCCATCGGGTGGTGCTGGCTCGCGATGACGCTATGGTTTCATCTAGCTCTGCCGTCTCCACGTCGTGCCTGTGACGCTATCTTCCAGGATGATGCCGAGCTCGCGCAGGTCGTCACGGATGCGGTCGGCGATGCTCCATTCGCGCTTGTCTCGCGCCATCTGACGCCACGCAATTGCCTTCTCAATCAGTTGCAGGGCGAAGGCGTCGTCCAGCCCGCGCTCCTCTTCCTCCAGTTTCTGGATGCCCAGCAGGTTGCCAAAGAGGCGCACTGTTGACACCAATGACGCCAGCGTATCGCGTCCCTCGGCGTTGTCGTGGATTTGCAGGTCGGTGGTCAGGCGATTGATCTCGCTCACCGCGTCGAAGAGCACCGAGATGGCGGCGGCAGTGTTGAAGTCGCTGTTCATGGCGTTGGCGAACCGCTCGTAATAGCTATCGGCGATGGGCGCATCGCCGGCATCCTTGCCCAGCACCCGGGCGGCATTTCGCAGAGCAGTGCGGATGCGTCGGAGGGCGGATTGCGCCTCCTGCATGCGCTCCCGGCTGAATTCGATGGGGCTTCGGTAGGCGGTAGACAGCAGGAAAAGCCTCAGCACGTCCGCCTCGAACTCCGCCAGAATCTCTTCGGCGGTGAAGAAGTTGCCCACCGACTTGCTCATCTTCTCCTGGCGAAGGTTCACCGAGCCCCAGTGCATCCAGTATCGTGCGAAGGTACTTCCGAGGTAAGCCTCGCTCTGCGCGATCTCGTTCTCGTGGTGCGGAAACACTAGGTCATTCCCACCCGCGTGGATGTCAAAGCCGGGACCCAGATACTTCAGGCTCATGGCGGAGCACTCGATGTGCCAGCCGGGGCGTCCCTTGCCCCATGGGCTTTCCCAGTACGGCTCGCCGGGTTTGGCGGCTTTCCACAACGCGAAGTCGGCAGGGTCATCCTTGCGTTCATCTACCTCGATGCGGTAGCCCGCGCGCACCTCATCCAGATTGCGTCCGGAGAGCTTACCGTAGTCCGGGAAGCTGGACACGTCGTAGTACACATCGCCGTCCACCACGTAGGCGTGCCCCTTCTCGATCAGCCTCTGGATCATGGCGATGATTTCGCCGATGTTCTCGGTTACCCGGCAGTACTGCACGGGCAGGATGCCGAGCCTGTCCATCACGTCCATATACTTGCGGGCGTACTTATCGGCCACTTCGGCGGGAGTGATACCTTCCTTCGCCGCCGCGGCGATAATCTTGTCGTCGATGTCGGTGAAGTTCTGCACCATGTGCACTTCGTAGCCGAGATGCATGAACCAACGTCGGATGACGTCGAAGACTATCGCGCCGCGCACATGCCCTACATGCGGTGGTCCCTGCACGGTCAACCCGCAGGCGTAGATGCTCACCTTGCCCGGCTCGCGGGGCACGAACTCCTCTTCACGTCGCGTCAGGCTGTTGAAAATCCTTAAGGGCAGCATGGGTCCCCCTCGTCATGATGTGCATGAGTGAGCGAATACGAGCGCACCTGATCGAGTTCGCTTCCGAGATGATGGAGGCTCTGGTTCTGGCGGTCGATCTGTCGCTGGAGATTCTCCACCTGCTGTTGAAGCAGTTCGATCTGCTGGCGCAGGTTCTGTATGATTTCGTCTTCCGGGTCGATCTTATTGATGACGTTATCCATCACGGGCGGTGGCTCTTCCACCCGCTTGCCGTCGCGAATGACGATGCGCCCCGGCACGCCCACCACGGTGCAGTTGGGCGGGATGTCCTTGTTGACGACGGCATTGGCGCCGATGCGGCAATTGTCGCCGATGGTGATGGGACCGATAATCTTCGCCCCCATACCTATCAGCACATTGTTGCCGATGGTCGGATGGCGCTTGACGCGCTCCAGCGTGGTGCCGCCAAGCGTCACCTGATGGTACATCAGCACATCATCGCCGATTTCCGCCGTCTCGCCGATAACCACGCCCATCCCGTGGTCGATGAAGAAGCGTCGCCCAATCTTCGCGCCGGGGTGAATCTCGATGCCGGTCAGGAAGCGGTTAATCTGCGACAGGAGCCGTGCCAGAAACAGCAGGCGATGGTTCCACAACCAGTGCGCTATCCGATGCATCCAAATGGCGTGCAGACCCGGATAAGTCAGCACCTCCCACACGCTGCGCGCTGCCGGGTCTTTGCGGAAAACGGTCTGGATATCTTCTCGTATGCGCTCGAAGATGCGCCACATAGGCAACCTTTCGCTTTTTGTCGGTTGGTACCCAGAAGTATAGCATACCAGAAGGTCAGGTTTCAACCGAAGGCAGGAATAGCCATGCGCTGTAGGCGAACCATTGAAAAAACGGCGGAGGTAGGCGAATGCAGCCTTCGGAAGAGATCACCCCGAAACGATGGTATCACGGTGTCACTGGCTATCACTGGCTGGTGTTGTTCGTGGCGTCGTGTGGCTGGTTGTTCGACACAATGGACCAGTGGTTGTACGTCTTTTCCCGCCAGCCAGCCCTGCGTGAGCTGTTGCCGCGACAGGGTATCGAAGCCACCGATGCCAACGTCGGCTACTACTCGGGCATCGTGCAGGCGATATTCATCTTTGGATGGGCAACCGGCGGATTTCTGTTTGGCATTGTGGGCGACAGGTTGGGACGTACCCGCACCATGGCGCTCACGGTACTGATGTATGCGGGCTTCACCGGTCTCAGCGGACTGTCGCGCACCTGGGGCGAGTTTGCGCTGTTCCGGTTCCTCACCGGTCTGGGCGTCGGTGGCGAGTTTGCAGCCGGAGCGTCGCTGGTGGCGGAGGTGTTTCCCACGCATGCCCGTGCCACCGCTCTGGGCATCATGCAGGCATCCTCGGCTATTGGAAATATACTGGCAGGTGTAATCAACCTGACCGTCGCACCTACCTTTGGCTGGCGATGGGTGTTTGCGGTTGGCGTGTTGCCCGCTCTGCTGGTGTTCGTCATCCGGCTGTTTGTCAGGGAGCCAGAGCGATGGGAGCACGAGAAGGAACGCGCCAGGCGCGAAAATCGTCAGCTCGGTGCCCTGAGCGAGATGTGGCACACCCCACATCTGCGTCGGAACCTGCTCGTGGGCATCGGTTTTGGAGCAGTGGGCATCGTCGGCTTCTGGGGAATCAGCACGTGGTCTCCTGACCTCCTGCGCAATGTGCTGAATCCGGAGAACCTGCCGGAACTCCGCCCCGATGTGGAGCGAAAGGTGAGTATCGCGGGCATCATGCAGAACGGCGGAGCCTTCTTCGGCAGTCTGTTCGCGGCGTGGTTGGCGCAGAAGGTGGGCAGGCGCGGAGCCATCGGCGTGGCGCTGTTGTTCTGCCTCATTTTCGCGCCAGCCACCTTCCATCTGACCCACTCGTACGCCGCGGCGCTGGTGATGTTCCCCCTGCTGGGGTTCAGTATGCTGGCTCTGCTCGGCTGTTACGCCGTATACTTCCCGGAAATCTTCCCGACACGCCTGCGAGCGACGGGTACCGGGTTCTCGTACAATGTGGCGCGCTACATCGCGGCGGTGGCGCCATGGACATTTGGTGCCCTGCGCGGGGCGTTCGGTATTCAGTGGGCGGCGACCATTATTTCGCTGGTGTTCCTGCTGGGCTACATCATCCTGCGGTACGCGCCCGAAACCAAAGATAAGCCCCTGCCGGAGTAAGACGGGAACGGGTCAGGGCTTGCCCAGCAGCCACCGTGTGCTACCGCGCTGAGCCATCGCGAAATGGCTGAAGCGCCAGCCGGCAATAGATGCTTCGCGCACACCGGGGCGACGGACGGCTACCTGTATGGGCACACCTTCAGGCGAGGCTGTGCGGATGAGCAGAGCGGTGTCGTTCTGCTCAATATCCACGTCAGGCGCGGGGCGTCGTGATTTCGGGTATGGGCGGATGATGGTCAGCGTGAACACCTCGAAATGGCGGCGCGCCGTCGTCGCCTCCACATGCCACTGGTTGGGGAACCCAGCCGACCCCACCGAACGCAGATACTCGGCATCGGGTGGCGGGGTGTAACCGTCCCACTGGCGCATCCTCAGCGGCGAGGGAGCGAGGTAGTGTATCCATGCTCCAGCGCGCTCACGCTCGATCCGCAGGCGCTGGGCGGGCTCCTCCACCTCGAAGGGCGTCAGGGCGTGCAACATCCACGAGAAGCGACCGGGCTGTGCCGCGACTGCCTCGTCTGCAAGCACGATGAGGTCAGGCTTCACGAACACTACGTGCCGGACGTAATGTCTCAGTTTGCCCACATACGCCTCGGTGGCTTCGCCGGCGATATAGTCGGCTCCATCCTGCAGGTCTGCGCTCACGATTCTGCCGAACGGGTCTGGCGAGTGAGGCTTCTGACCGTCGCCGTCCACCAGCATGGCGTTCTGCGCGATAGTGCTCCAGCACCACTGTGTGTGGAAGGGACTGCCGTGAATGTCGCGATACACGCAGTTGGTCAGCAATGCCTCACCGTAGGCGTTCAGCGTGAACGAGTTGTGCGGGTCGTGCCCGTGGCTCTGCCTGCCGAATGGACTGGATTTGAAGCGTATCTGCACGTTCTCACGGGCGTCCAGCAGGTTGGAGTTGAGCACGGCGACGCCGATACCCCGAAACACCCGCGATTTTGGCAGGTCAGTGGGAGGTTTGGGGGCGACATCGGGTAGCCTTTGCCAGAGGACGTTCAACGCCGGCTCATCCGACTGCAGGGTGATGTTCCACACCTGGCACCACCACTTCCAGTATCGGTTGCGCATTTTGTGGGCGAAATAGGCAGCGAATCGCCACCCGGCAGATGGTCGCCCGTACGACAAGTCGCCGAAACCCATGTTGGGCGAGTTGGGCGGAGCGGTGTAGAGCGCGTAATCGCCTGCCCGCGAGAAGAAGGGCTTCCTGAACGCGTCGATACCCAGCGCCTTCTCGGCAACCTCCGTCCACCATACGATTTTGGACATGTATCCTGCCCAGTAAGATAGCCCTTCGTGCCACCCGCCGTCGTCATCGCTCCAGACGGGATACGCGGCGAAGAACTTGTGCACGGCGTAGTCCAGCCAAGTCTCCGCTTCAGGTAGCTCGCCCAGAAAGGCGATAGCGCATTCTGCCAGCTTGTGCCATGTGCGGTTGCCGTGGCTGTCGTAGGGGCGCGAAAGGTGCCCGTTACCTTCCTGCACCTCCCAGCTGCGCCACGCGTCGGAGGCACGTCGGAGCATCACTCGGCGCACTCGTTCGCGGTCTTCCTCGCTCAGAGCATCGTATGCCCAGTCATAGGCGCGGGGCAGGCGATGAAGCATCGGCTTCGCCGCCTCGCAGTTGATGGCGAAATTGGTGGCACCATCGGGGTCCCATGAGGCGAGATGCAGAACCCACCGGCGTGCGGATTCCGCGTAGCGAGGCTCCTGCGTGAGCAGATAGAGGAAAGCCAGCAATTCCGCCTCTTTACATGCCCTTTCGGTCTGCACGCGGTTCGACCACCAGTACTGCCTGGTCTGCGGGTTGCGGATACTGCCCAGCACCGTTGGCTCCGGAGTCGGTCCGTCGCGCAGAAGCTTCTCCGCCTGCTCGCGTAATGGTGCCAGGAGCGCGCGCCCCTCGCGTGTTGCCCACGAGCGCAGTTCCGCCACCTCGTCTGCCCGCACGAAGAGCCGGGGATGTGCACTGCCAACCTGTTGCTTCAACTGGGCGAGCGTTGGCTGAGGGAAGATGATTGCTTTGGCTGGCACCACAAACTCTCTCGTCTGACTCCAGCCGGTGAAGCCTCCATCGCGCAGGCGCGCCCGATAGCGCCAGTAGTACCGCCCCGGCTTCAACGGCTCGTGGTGGGTATACACGCACCAGCGATGGGATTGCACGGTGGTCGCATCGGTGAAATCGCGTCGGGTCGACCATTGCACGTCGTAGCCAGTCGCCTCACGCAGATGGACCCAGGTCAGCGAAGGAGGGTTGACCGACACGGTGCTGGCGTGCTCGGGACGGTATCCCCACTCGCCGGGCTGGGATGGACGGTCTGGTGCGTTGTTTGTCTGTCTGTTTCTGTTCATAATGTTGCCTCCTCACCATTCGGCAACAGAGCCGTCGTCGCTGTGGAAGAAGCCGCTCCCCGGGTCAGGTTTGGGCGACAGGGGATGTTCGCGCAGGTAATCCTCGTCCACCTCGATGCCCAGTCCGGGGGCGGTCGGCACATCGATATACCCGTCCCGCACGGTGAACGGTGTTTTCAGGTAGCCCTCGCCCAGATGCACGAACTCCTGTATCACGAAGTTGGGCGAGCAGACATCAATCTGGAGACACGCCGCCAGGTTGATGGGACCATATGGATTGTGTGGTGCAAGGGCGGTGTAGTAAGCCTCCGCCATGCCCGCAATCTGGCGCGTCTCGAAGATGCCACCGCAGATACACGGGTCGGGCTGGAGAACGCGTGCGGCTCCCTTTTCCAGCACCTCACGGAAGCCGAACCGGGTGAACAGCCTCTCTCCAGTAGCAATCGGGACAACCGCCTTGCTCGCTACCTGTGCCAGTACATCCACGTTCTCCGGCAGAACCGGCTCCTCGATGAAGAAGGGTCGGTAAGGACGCAGTTCGTACTCGAGCATGGTAGCGATGGCGGGGGTGGCTCGTCCATGAAAGTCCAGCAGGATATCCACTTCATTACCGACTGCCTCGCGCGCCGCGGCGACGAGCTGAGCCGCCTTTTCAATCACTGCAGGACTTTCCAGCGGATGCACGGCGGGCAGGGGACAGAACTTCACTGCCGTATAGCCTTCCTGCACACGCGCACGCGCCTGCTCGGCAATCTGCGAAGGCTCGTAACTGCCGATGTGGCGATATACGCGGATGCGGTCGCGCACCCTGCCGCCCAGCAGTTGGTACACGGGCACGCCCAGACGCTTGCCCTGAATATCCCACAACGCCATCTCGATGCCGCTGATTGCCGCGTTCAGGATTGGGCCACCACGCCAGAAGGCATGGCGATACATGCGCTGAACAAGGTGAATAATCCGCGCAGGGTCTTCGCCCAGCAACACATGCTCGTACGAGCGCACCGCCTCCGCTATCACGAAGGCTTTATCGCCCAGACACTCGCCCCAGCCGGTGACGCCCTCATCGGTGCTTAACTTCACGAATAACCAGCGAGGCTCCACAGCAAATGTCGTCACTTCGGTCAGTCGCATCGCTCCCGAACCCTCCTGATACCGCGAGCTGAGATTCCATGTTCGCTGCAATTATCCTCTTGTGTAATCCGAGCCTTTTCGGTAGAATGTTACTGAAAGGTTTAAGTAATGCAGGAGGGTTGGTATGTCTGTGCTTCGCTTCCCGGAGGGGTTTTTGTGGGGAGCAGCGACCGCTTCGTATCAGATAGAAGGGTCTCCGCTGGCAGACGGTGCCGGTGCTTCTATCTGGCATCGCTTCTCCCATACGCCGGGCACCACTCATAACGGCGATACCGGCGATGTCGCCTGCGACCACTACCGTCGCTGGCGCGAGGACGTGTCGCTGATGCGCGAACTGGGGCTGAAGTCGTATCGGTTCTCCATCAGCTGGGGACGTGTTCTGCCAGAGGGCAAAGGTGCTATCAATCCGGCGGGTCTCGATTTCTATGAACGTCTGGTCGACGCCCTGTTGGAAGCAAACATTCAGCCGATGGTCACGCTGTATCACTGGGACCTTCCGGGCGCGCTTCAGGACCTGGGCGGCTGGGCGAATCGCGAGATCGTCAACTGGTTCGGCGATTATGCACAGGTGGTCGCGAGCCGATTGGGAGACCGGGTGCGCCTCTGGGCAACGCTCAATGAGCCGTGGGTCTTCACGTTTATCGGTTATGTGTTCGGGCAACATGCTCCGGGCATGAAAGACCTGTGGGCGGGCTTGCGAGCAATGCACCACTGCCTGCTGGCGCATGGCGAGGCGGTGGCACGCCTAAGAACCGTCCTGCCGTCGGAGGCACAGGTGGGCATCGTGCTGAATCTGGCGCTCCAGCATCCTGCCAGCTCCTCAGACGAAGACAGAGCGGCGGCGGAGCGCGTGCACGCGGTGAACAATGCGATGTTCCTCGAACCGGTGGTCAAGGGACGCTATCCCGAGCTGGCGCAGAGACTTCTGGCTTTCGCGTGGCCTCCAGTGCACTCGGGCGATATGGAGCGCATCGCTCAGCCCATCGACTTCGTCGGCGTGAACTACTACTCGCGGGGGCTCATCAAGCACGCCGACGGCGGCTACCTGCAGGCGCAGAGCGTGGGCAACGAGGGCGCCCAGTACACGGAAATGGGCTGGGAGGTGTATCCCGAAGGGCTGTATGAGACCCTGCGCTGGGTACACTCGGAAGCGCCGCGCGTCAGCCTGTACGTCACCGAGAACGGCGCGGCTTTCCGCGATGAGGTGCAGGATGGCAGGGTGCACGATGCGGAGAGGCTGGAGTACCTCCGCCGGCACTTCGCGCAGGCGCATCGTGCGCTTGGCGAGGGCATCCCGCTCAAGGGGTACTACGTGTGGTCGCTGATGGATAACTTTGAGTGGGCATACGGATACTCCAAGCGGTTCGGCATCGTGTATGTGGATTACCAGTCGCAGGAGCGCATCTGGAAAGATAGCGCCCGCTGGTATCAACAGGTCATCGCCCAAAACGGTGTGGAGGCATGATCTGGGGTTAGCTGGAGGGCAACGCGCCCTCCAGCTTCAGCAAGTCTCGTCTGGCTGACCGCTCTGTGTGATGGATTCACGCAGGCGCAGAGGCTGTCCGAACCGCTCGACAATGCCCTGCACATAGGCGGGGTTTACCTCCACCATGATGAAATCTCTGCCCAGCGCTCTGGCGACGTAGCCGGTGGTCCCTGTGCCCGCAACAGGGTCCAGGACAAGGTCGCCCTCGTTGGTGGAGGTCAGGATGACCCGCTTCAGCAGATCGACAGGCTTCTGTGTGGAGTGCAATTTGGCACCGGTGTGGTCTTTTAGCCTTTCCTCGCCCTGGCACAGTGGTAGCATCCACACGTTTGCGCCCACCTTGCCAATGCCGAACTGCCTCGCACGCTCTTTGTTGAACGTGTAGCCTTTCACATGCCTGTCCTTCACCGCCCAGATGAGGTTCTCGGTGGCGTTGGTGAAGCGCACGCCCAGCCAGTTGGGCATCGGATTGGTTTTGACCCACACCACGTCGTTCAAAATCCAGTAGCCCAGGTCCTGCATGATCTTGCCGATGCGGTAGATGTTGTGGTAGGTTCCGATCACCCAGATGGTGGCGGAAGGTTTCATCACTCGCTTCACTTCGGTCAGCAGACGGGTGATGAAATCATCGTACTCTTCGAATGAGGCGAACTTATCCCAGTCGTCGTCCACACCGTTCACCACCGTGCGCACGTTCCAGCGACGGAGCTCCCTGCGCGGCAGTTGCAGGTAGTAAGGCGGGTCGATGAACACCATGTCCACGCATTCGGATGGCAGCTTGGGAAGCACCGAAAAGGCACTGCCCTGAATAACGCGATTGCGCACAGCCTCTAGAGGGTAGTGGTCAACCTCGTCGGAGTCCGGAACAACCAGTTCGGCACTCGCGGCGCCAGCAGTATCCATGTCACACAGGTTCTCCATCATGCTCTCGTATAGCCGACGTACTCCATCTCGCACGTTCGATATGTTACCACAACAGCTCCTGCTCACATTGGTGGGAGGCAAGCGGCAGGGTTCCTGTTTCACGTCGGCGGGTGTACAGCAAACGGGCGCCCCGGCTCGGGGCGCCCTGTTCGAGGACGATCTAAGTGGTCTTCTCCACGGCAAACGACGCCTGCTCGTGGTAGTCGTAGGACTCGATGCGTGCGCTTCCCGTGAAGTGTTTTGCGCGCACGTGCAGGTATGTGGCGAAGGTACATCGGGTATGCGTAGTTGGGAAGCCGGGCCAGGCTCCCAGTAGCTGCCCGATGGTAAGCGAGCCGGATGCCTGCGGCGCGGCTGGTGGCTCACCCACGTCTGCAGTGCCTGCGGCATAGGTTCCGCCCGGACCGTTCAGTCCACGCCTCCACGTCAGTGTGTAAGACATCATGAAGGTGTTGTTGGGGTTCGAGACACCGCGTGGGTGGTACGCGCGGAAGCCTACCGACACAGTGGTGTTTTCCGTTCCGCTGATGAACTGACACTCCTCACTGCTGGGCACGCCGTTGCGCCGGATGTCCACGATGTCGCCCTGCACCGGCGTATTGTCGATCCAGAACACGCTCACGGCGTCGGCAAACGGCACGTTATCGGTAGAGTTGGTGTCGCCCTGTCTCCAGCGACGGAACTGGAAGTTACGTGCGGTCCCCGGATCGCCCGCCGGCGCCGAGCTCGGCTTGATGCGATTGCCAGAGGCGTCGAACAGCTCCAGTATCAGCAGGTAACGCCCTGCGTTGAACAGGGTGGTGTTCCAGACCTGATGGTACTGCCCGCTGAGCCAGTAGTTGCCGCCGCTCCAGTAGGGGATACGGTTCAGTCCGACCTGCCCACCGACGTCCGCCGGGTTTGCGGTCAGGTTCTCGGAGGCAACCTTCCACTCGCCTCCGACGAACACAAAGCGGTTCCACGCCACCGCCGAGTCCAGAATGGTCACTGGACCGCCAGGCGCGCCGCTGGCATCGACCCGCACCACCGACAGCCGGTAGTATCGGGCGATCGGCTCCATCTCCGGCGAAATCCAGAGGCGGATGCCCAGCGCGCCTCCCCATGGGCAATCGGGGGCGTAGGATGTGGTGATGGTACCTGAACCGGCGGACAGCGCCGCCGTGCGAGTTAGTGCCGTCTGTGCCGGGTAATTGTGGTGGCGGGAACCGGGACTACCGATATACTCCACCATCGCGAAGGGCAACCCCTCTCCCGGAGGTGAATCACCCGGCGACGAGCCGCACACGAGCGCACGCCAGTCCCAGGTGCGCAGGTCGGCGGACTCGCTCTGCGCGAACCAGGTATGCGAAGCCAATCCGTCGTACACGGTCACCCAGTTGCCCTGAATGCGCTGGCGCACTTTGAAGGCGAAGGTGGTGTGGCAGTGCAGACCCGAAGGTGTGACCCGTCGTGGGCGCAGGTAACAGAAGTCGAATCTGCCACCCGGCTGAAGAGGCGTCTCGCCGACTTTGCGCACCGAGCAGGTGCAGATGAGCGACAGCAGGTATGGTCGCGCCATCACGTAGGTTTCTGCCTCCTGCAGGTTGAGGGAACTCAGTGCGACATAGTCGGCATACAATCGCTCGGCGGGCATGGAAGTGACTTCTGCGGGCGCGTCCGCCAGTCGGCGACGGAGGTCGGAAGCCTGCGAGCGCAACTCCAACGATGCCTGCGGGCGCACAACCTGCCGAATTGCGGACAGCTCCAGCCGTTCGGTTAGCCTGCCCAGCTCTGGCGTAAGGAACGGCAAGGGATCGGTCCCTGGTCCCGGCGGGATGGGTACACGTGGAGTGAACGGCGGCGGGTCGGGCAGGGGAATGGGGATGACTTCCAGAATCTCGCGCAGGCGGTCGATCAGGTCGGGGATGCGAATCCGCCAGCAACAGCAGACGCGCTCGTAGATCTCCACAATGCCATCACACAGAGGCAGGCAGTGCGCGGGCAGAAGCGTGTGCAGTTCCGGGCGAATGGCAAGGCTCTTGATGCTGAGGTTGCGCGAGAGGTTCAGCCCCGAAACGAGGTCGAGACGTTCCACAATGTTCCACCACCAGGGGCGGCATTTGCGTGCCGTGCCGTGGACGCACACAAACTCGAACAGAAACCGTTCCCAGATGTCCCTGCCGATGATCAGTCCCCGCTCGCGCCAGACGGGAAATGTAGCCTCCGGGCGAAACGTGACGAGACTGTCGGCGGTGAGCTGGGCGAGGTCCTGCACGTCCGGACCCAGCGCGATCGCCGGCAGTCGTGCCCACTCCGCCTGCACATCGAGGCGTTCCTTCTCCACACGCGCGAGCTTGCGTACGGGCTTACCGACCACGTCTACCTCATACACGGCGATGGCAGGGGCAGTCTCATCGGGTTTCAGTCCTGCCAGTTGTACACGTGCGCTGAAGGCGGCTTTGGCGCGCTGTGTCTCTCCTGATTCCTTCATGGATGCGTTCTCCTTCCAGAGCGAAGTTTTGGGTTGCTACGCGGCAACCCTGTGAGAGATACTTGCATTTCGCCTAATCTGTGGTCACCTGCCGGGCTCAAAGCCTGCCAGCGCCTTTTGCAGTCGCTGTCGTAGAGCGACCAGTCGCTTATGCACAGCGGTCTTGCTGAGGTTCAACCGCTTGGCGATCTCGCGTTCGGTCAACTCCTCATCACACCACCATGCCAGCAGGGTGCGCTCGGCGTCGGAGAGGGTTCCCAGCGCGCGTTGAAGGTCGCAGGTGGTCTCACAGCCATCGAACGGCTCGGTAGAATGGGCATCGGCAAAGTCTGTCTCCTCGCCAGTGCTTTCATCGAGGGGCAGGGATGTTGTTTGACGGCTCCACCGCCACGCGAGTCGATGCTCGCGACGGATAGCCTGCAGTGCCGAGTAGAAGGCGTACACTGCGAAAGGCACGTCCATGCTGGGATCGTAGGAGACGCACGCCTGCCAAACGGCAACGCGCGCGATCGATTCGCGCTCTTCGCGCCAGTAGTCGGCGCTGTAGTGCAGGGGCACCTTCCAGCTCTCCGTCCGATGAAGGACGTGCCGGATTATTTGCTCCAGGCTGGCGAGCAATCTGGCATCGTCAGACGTCCCCTCGCCTCGCGGCGAAAAGGGAAGGTCGCGGGATAGCGGGCTCATCTGCGTACCTCCTCGATAATAAGATACGCAAACCAAAGCAAATTACCTGCAGACGAAGGACAATGCGGCAATTTGAAAGGCTATACGAAGCGGGCTACCCGCGTCGCACAGACGTGGACAACCGGACAGCCCGCTCTGCTTCAGGAAGTCGCTACTGAGGCTTTGTGCTGGAGATGGTCACCTGCTTCATAATGTCATACTGCTGTATCTTGCGCACCACGTCCATGCCCTCAATCACCTTCCCGAAGACGGCATATTCGCCATCGAGCTGGTGCTGGGGACCCAGACAGATGTAGAACTGACTGCCGGCGCTGTTCTTGTCATCGCCTTTGCGAGCCATCGCCACGGCGCCGTCTTCGTGTTTCAGCCCGGTTTCTTCGAAGGGGATGGTATAGCCGGGACCACCGGTGCCGTTGCCGTTGGGGTCTCCGCCCTGCACCACAAAGTCGGGCACGACGCGGTGAAACGTCAGCCCGTTGTAAAAACCCTGCTCTGCCAGCTTGATGAAGTTGCCAGCGGTTTTGGGTGCTTTCTCCAGATTGAGCTCGATAACGAACTTGCCTTTGCCGTCCACCTCTACCGTCGCGTATGCTACCTTGCTCGGCGGGGGCGCCGCCTGCTCGTCAGCGGTTTTCGTTTCGCCAGCCGGGGGCGTGGTAGAAGTGCCGGTGGCTTGTTCAGTTGGTTTCTTGCCGCAGGCTGTCAGGATGAGCGCCATCCCGAACAGCACCACACCCGGTAATACACGCCATCCGATTATTCTCATCGCTGATACCCTCCTTATCAGGATGCATCGGCAGAGAGTGCCTGCCGTTCGTGCATGGTGAGCGACTGTCCATCGTGCAGGACATAGGGGAACTTCGCGTAGCTGGCGGATACTCCAAACTCGCCATCCGCGCGCACCGCAAGCACCGCCGCATGGGGGGGCACGCCATTCTCGTCCGAGCGCTTCCGCATCAGATAGCGGATCGCCTCGTCGCAGGCTTCCTGTGCGGTCAGTCCTCGCTCCATCAGGAACACCACGCGACTGCACAGCGCGACGCGGCTGATCTCGTCGCCGTTGCCCGTCGCCACCGCCGCGCCCACCTGCTCGTCCGCATACAAGCCCGCGCCCACGATGGGACTGTCGCCCACGCGACCCGGATATTTCCACTTCAGTCCCGAAGTGGAGCATCCCACCACCAGCGCATCGGGTGTGCGGATAATCATGCCCACGGTGTCGTGGCTGTCCTCCACGTCGGCTGGGGGCGACTGCGTCTCGCGCCACTTCAGCCACTCCTGCGATGCCTCTGGCGAGAGCGTTTCCTCTTCTTCAAAGCCCTGTTCGCGGGCGAACTCCGCCGCGCCTTCACCGACCAGCAGGGCGTGGGGCAACACCTCCATCACGCGCCTTGCCACCGAGATGGGTCGGCGAAACCCGCGCAGACCCGCCACCGCTCCTGAACGATGCCCCCGGGCGTCCATGATGGCGGCGTCCAGCTCCACGTAGCCTGCCCTGTTGGGAAGACCGCCATAGCCCACCGACTGCACGGACGGGTCGAGCTCCACCGCGTTGATGCCCGCTTCCAGCGCGTCGAGCGCGGATGCGCCGATCTCCAGCGCGTTGAACGCCCGTTCTACCGCCAGCCAGCCAAAGTTCCACGTGGCGGTGAGCAGCACGCCCTTCATACCGGTTGCTCCTCCTGTTCCGTCAGCGCATGGACTACTCGCTCCACCAGCCGGGTGGTCGAGCGTCCCTTCACAAGCGTCACCGTGACCACCTGCCCGCCATACGCGCGCACGGCGGGAGCCTCCAAAATGCTGTCCGGGCTGTAGTCGCCACCTTTGACGTAAATCTCCGGGCGCAGGAGACGCACCACCTCTTCCGCGGTGAGCTCCTCGTAGATGGTCACATAGTCCACGCTCTCCAGCGCGGCGAGCATCTCCGCCCGTTCGTCCTGCGTCACAAACGGGCGCGGGTAGCCTTTCAGCTGACGCACCGACGTGTCGCTGTTGATGGCGACCACCAGATAGTCGCCGAGCTTGCGCGCCTCCTGCAGGTAGCGGATGTGTCCGACGTGCAGGATGTCGAAACAGCCGTTGGTGAATACACATCGTTCACCGGCGCGCCGTCGCTCCTCGACAATCCGCGCCAGGTCGGTCTGCTCCTTGATTTTCTCTTCTGTCCTTCTCGGCACTTAAAGCTCCTCCAGATACACTTTCGTTCGCTCGGCGATCCGTTCTGCCCACGTCCCCGACGGGTCGACCAGCGGTATCCACCAGAAGGTCGGGCGATGGTCGGTATGCACCAGTCCTTCGGAGACCAGGATCGCCTGTCGCACCAGTTCCATCTTGCGCAGTTCCGCCAGACGTTCGATCTCCGCCGCACGCTGACGGGCACGCTGATTGCGTTCTCCGCGCTCCAGCATCTGGCGTTGCGGTTTCAGCGTAGCAACCTCCGCGCGCGCCTCCGCGATCCACTCCCGGCGACGCTGGAGCTCGCGGTCAAACTGCTCCTTGCGAGCCTCCTCATACACGCGGATTTGCTCGTGCAGGCGGTTCACCTGTTCGCCCTGCGTGATTCCCTGCTGTGCCAGCTCCCACAACTGCTCCTTCAGCGGCTTGATGGTCTGCCGATAGTTTTCGCCTTTCTCGCGCTCAATCCTCTGGTAATCGGCTTTCCACTCCTCGATGCGGGCATAGAGCGAGTGGATACGGTGATGGATGGCTTCCGCCTGCTGGCGCAGTTCCCGCAGGGTAGCAAGGTGCTGGTCGTACTCCTCCCGCAGGTTATGCCAGTGTTCTCCTTCGCGTTGAGCCAGAAACTCCAGCAACTCGCGCGGACTGGTAAGGCATCGAGCGGTCTCCAGCAATCGCTTCTGCTCCTGCACCACCTCACGCCAGCGCGCGGAGAACTCGCGGGTGGTGACCTCGCTCGCGCCGAACGCGCCCGCCAGATGTTCGGGCAGGGTCAGGGTGGTTTCGGGAGCCTCTCCCAGCGTATCCCACGTCGGGTAAACGAGACGCAGGATGGGATGGATGTTCCATTCGATGCCGTGCTCGCGCAGATACTGATTCATCTTGCGGGTTCGCCACACGTAGGGCGAGCCACCCTCGTTCATGACGAACAGGAACTCACGAGCCAGCATCGATACCAGGGCCACCGCCTTGCCCACCAGCGTCACGCCCGACCCGAACCGCTCCTGAACCACCTCAGCCAGCTCGACAACCGAGTGCACCGGTCGTGCCAGCGAGACGGTTATCGGCTCTTCCGTCTCCACGCTCAGCCAGCGGTCGGTAAGGCGGATGGTACCCCGTCCGCGCTTCGGGATGATGAGGTCGAACGGGATCGCGCCCTCCCCGAAGCGGTCGAGCGTGTAGATTTCGGAGTCCGCCACCGCCTGGTTATACGCCTGTTCAGCGATGGGACGGGTATCGGGATGCAGGAAGATGTTCACCAGCTGGAATCGGGGCAGGGAGGCGGTTTCGGGAGAGAGCTTGAGCAGGTTTGCCGAACAGTTGGTGCTGAGGTTCTCGGTGGGCGCGCCCATCATGGCGAAGAAGCGAGGGAACAGCCACTGGTAGAGCGCGCTCAAACACTGGTCTGGATACTGTTTGGCGAAGTCGGTAATCCAGCCGCGGATGCGGTCGGCGACGGTGGCACGTGGCTCGGCGCGGCGGTCGGGTGGCAGTAGCTTGAGGCTCTCCTCGAAGCCCCATTCCAGCAGTTCCATCAGCGGCTCCAGCACGTGCTGAAGGCAGACCTCGTGCACGATGACCGAGTGATACTCGGTATGTACCAGACCGCGCCAGCCCCACGCCTCGGTCATGCGGTCGGTGAAAGCTTGCTCGCCGTCGGGATGCCATCGAGCAACCTTATCGAAAGCCACGCCCGCCTGCACGTATCGATGGCGAGTGGGGATGGTCTCACTGCCGAACAGACAGGACAGCTCCCCCGCAGCAGACCAGAGGTCGCGCGTCGTGCCGTCGTTGTGCGGTAAGGCAACGATTTTGCGGTCAGTCTGCACGGGTGACGAGAGTTTGGCGAAGTAGTCGGTGCAGTGCACGCACAGCAGGAACGGGAAGCGATAGCCCAGCTCGTGCGCCAGTCGATTCAGCACAGCTTTGGTGGGTTCATCCCAGAAGACGGTTTGCCCCAGAGCGAGCAGGGTGGTGTTGGGATAACGCCCTTTCAATTCGGATAACACTGCCGGAACAGATGGATGCATTGTCATGGTTTTATCTCCCGCTTTACCTTGCAAATCGAAGAGTGACGACAACGGCGTCTTGATTATAGCCTATCGGCGAGGGGGCAGGCAAGGGTGGACGGTCAGCTTTCGGTGTCCGGCTCCACGCGCACGGCGTGGGCAAGGTGGTGGTCGATGGCAATCTGAGTGTAGCCGATCTGCAGGACGTAGGCGGGGAACTTCTGGATGACCTTTACGCGCGCGCCGGGCACCACGCCGAGTGTAAGCAGTTTCTGGGCAAGCGCGTGGTCGTGCAGACGCAACTCGCGTACATATCCTGCCTCGCCCGCGTGCAGGGCGGTGAGGGGCAGGGTTCCGTCTGGCGCCTTTTCATGATGTACCCGGTGGCGATGACGCCTGCGCACTGCTTACTGCCTCTCGCCGGATGCTGGGATGGCTGATGCTTCGCGTTTCGCTCGCCAGCGACGGAACCATTCCACAACGGGCGGTTGCTGAGGTTGCTCGTAGCCACAGCGCGGGCATTTGGTCAGGTGGCAGCCGCCGAACAGCCCACAGCCCTGGCACACCTGTGCCGCCTCTTTATCGTCGTATGTGTAACCGCAAAAGGCGCATTTCATAGTTGTACTCCGAGTATCTGCAGGATCAGATTCATCACTGTCCCGACGGTGATGGCGAACGGAAAGATGATGGCGGAGATAGCCAGTGCCGTTTTCGTGCCGCGCTCCTTCTTCATCATCAGGAACTGCGCGATGCACGGCAGGAACAACGTCAGCGTGACTGCACTCACGAGCAGTTGTCGCCCGGTCAGCACGCCGTTTTCCTGCAGGTGGTACAGTCCCGCCGCGCCGTAGTCGCGCCGGAAGAAGCCGAACAGGAACGCGGTCGCTGACTCGTCGGGTAGCCCAAGCAGGTGCGTGACGGGAACCAGGGCGCGCAGAGCCAGATCGAACAGCCCAATCATCTGACCAACCCAGATGACCACACTGGCGAGGATAAACAGCGGGAACACTTCGCGGAAATACCAGTGCATCCGGGCATAGGTCTTGAGGAGGACGTTGGACAGGCTCGGCAGGCGCATGGGCGGGATTTCGATGTGGAAAGTCGCCGGTGTGCCGGGCAGTACCCGCGCCGTCAGCCAACCGATGAACAGGAACACGCTGATCAGCGTCCCCGCCCATATCATCAGCGCGCCGGGATGTGATGCCAGCAGTGCCATAATCACGCCCAGCTGCGCCGAGCAGGGTATCGTCAGCGCCAGCAAGAAGGTGGCAATCAGCCGTTCACGTGGGGTCTCCAGAATGCGAGTGACCATCGTCGCCATCGTGTCGCACCCGAAGCCCAGCACCATCGGGATAACCGCCCGCCCGTTGAGCCCGATCTTCTTGAAGAGCCGGTCTATCAGCATGGCGAGGCGCGGGAAGTAGCCGCTGTCCTCCAGAATGGAGAACATCAGGAAGAAAGTGCCCACGATGGGCAGGATGAGCGCCACCGCATAAGTGATGCCCAGTGTGAAGATGCCATACTCGCCGACGAGCAGTTCCTGAATGGGCGCGAAGGGGATGAGAGCCTTCACCCAGCGCGTGACAAACGGGTTGATCAACTCGCCAAAGAGCCGGTTCTCCAGCAGGTCGACCAGCGTGCCGCCCCCGAAAACCCCGACGAACTGATACAGCCCATAGTACAGCACCACCATCAGGATCGGGATGCCGGTGAGGGGTTGCATGCAGACTCGTCCCAACCAATCGGCGAAGCCGTTCGACGCGACGTGTGAAGCGTGTACGACCTCCTGCGCGATGCTTTGCGCCACCCTCTGGCGGTGTGCGAGCAACACCATCGCCAGCGGCTCGCGATAGTGCGATTGCGCCCGGCGAATCTGTTCCGCTATCAGAGCAAAGCGTTCCTCACCTTCGCGACGGCGCACCATGCCCTCGATCTCCTCATCGTGCTGAAGCAGAAGGAGGGCAATCGCGCGCCGGTGTATGGTGTATTCCGCGCTCAGCAGGTTTTGTATCGCCTCAACCGCCTCCTCAATGGGAGCCGGGTAGGTGACAACGCTATCCGCCCGAAAGGTATTCACGGACAATGTTCTTCAACTCCTCGACGCCGCGTCCGGAAATCAACGAGGCGGGAATAACCGGAATGCCTAACTTCTTTGCCAGAGCATGGTGGTCGATGTGCAGGCGCAGGCGTTCCGCCTCGTCCATCATGTTGAGCAACAGGATAACCGGCAAGCCCGCTTCCAGCAACTGCAGGGTGAGCGCCAGCATCCGGTTCAGGTTTTTGGCGTCCACCACATGTACCACCACACTGGGTCGCTCGCTCAGCAACAGCGCGCGCGCCACCCGCTCTTCTTCCGTGATGGGGGAGAGCGAGTACATGCCGGGTGTATCGATCACTTCCACGTCGTGGTCGCCGATGCGTGCCTGCCCGCGCGCCACCTCGACCGTGGTTCCCGGATAGTTGGAGACCACCACATATCTGCCCGTCAGCCGGTTGAACAACACGCTTTTGCCCACGTTCGGGTTGCCCACCAGCACGACGCGGGCGGCGGGGTGCTGTTTGTCCGTCGGTGCGATGTGCCCCTCTTTCATGGCGACTCCTTGACCCACACGTATCGTGCCACTTCGGGACCGATGGTATGCTCTCTGCCATCCACGTTGATTTGCAGGAGCCCGTCGAACGGCGTGCGTCCGAGCAGTTCCACCTGCGCGCCGGGCACCAGCTCCAGCGTCTCTATATATTCCAGAAACTCTTTCCGCTCGTCAGTGATTTTTATCACCAGCAGGTCGCGTCCTTCTGGCGCTTCTGCGAGGCGAATGGATCCGTCGTCCGCTGTGGGGTCGATGGGATTGCCGTGCGGACAGGTGGTGGGATAGCCCAGCGCCTCCGCAATCTTGTCGGCGATTTCGGGGGCGATGTAGTGCTCGAGCTTGCAGGCGAAGTCGTGCACGTCGTTCCAGGGCAAGCCGATGATGTCGGTGAGCAACCGCTCCGTCAGCCGATGGATGCGCAGGAGTTCGTGAGCCAGTTGCTCGCCCTCCGAAGTGAGGATGATTCCGCGGTAAGGGGTATGTTCCACCAGGTTCATCTCTGCCAGCCGCTTCAGCATAATGCTGGCAGATGCGGGGGAGACGCCCATGTATTGCGCGACCTCGTTGGTGGCGACGCGCCCGACCTCCTGCTGGAGGCGGTAGATACCCTCGACGTACTCCTGAATGGTTTCGTTGATCTGCCCTTCGCGCATGGCGGAGGGTCGGCATACCTCCGGCACGCGCAGGGGAATGTCTGTGCGTACGCGCATTGTTCTGCTCGCTCGGCATCTTTAGATTTTAGTGATACCTAAATTATACAACTTATCAAACTAAAAAACAAGGTTTTGCGGAGGATGGTATGTGGGATCGTGTGTGCCTAACGTTTTTCCAGAGGTCTCGATGGCTGGCAATGCTGAAGCATCAGCCGAAGAATCGGCATGATTCGTCGGTTTGCGCACGATGAACGTATCACCAAAGGCAAACATCTCAGAGTATCTTGCGGTACTCTTCCTCTATTGGCTTTAGCTGGTTCTCATTCGGGATGAACGGAACCATTTTGTCCGAGTAGCGGATGATGCCGCGCCGGTCGACTATCATTGCATGTTCCAACATGAAGGGGCGGGCAAAGATATCTTCCGCCCACTCGTCCTTCACAATCAACCATATGCCGATGCGCGGATGGTTCAAGCGCCGATAGAGTGTTTCTAACTGTTTTCGCCTGAACGAAGCCTCTTTGGTGGAGGTGAACATCACTGCCACTACTGTGAGATAGTGACAGCGCGAAAGCAATTCTTGCCATGCCTTCCAACCTTCCACGCGCCACACGGGCGACTCTTCATACCAGTAAGGGAACCATAACACCACTACGGTGCCCCATCTCCCCACAGGCACATTACCAATGCGCTCGGACACCGCGTTTATCTGCGGGAAGGGCATGCCCACTGCAAGCCCCCGCTTCACCTGATACATCTGGTCTATCATTTGGTGCCATCGCTTCGATTCTTGATCCTGCCTGCGCACAATCTCTAACCGGTGCTGTTGTTCGCGCCATAAAACCCAGCGCCAGGTAACTACGGGGATTAATACCAGTACTGAGAAAAGCAGGAGCTCCCACGACCATATCCGGCGTAGCGCGTGCTTCATCTGGCTTCCCTCGCTCTCTGGCAAAACTCCTCCAGCAACTCGATTTCGCGCTTGCCCGAGACTTGCTGAACCCACACCAGACGCCCCCCTGCAAAGCCAAACGCTTGGGGCGAAAACATGGGTTTCAGAATGCGAGCAACCCGTCCGTCGTCAGCGATAACAGGTAGCTTCCAGCCTTTCACACGCTTCAGCCGCGCGACCTGCTCCCGTGTATCCCGCACGACGAGCACGCCCTGCACATCTTGCCTCTGTGAGAGTAGTTGTGCCCACTGCTCCACAGAATCCGAACCACAACCGGTACAACCATCAGAATACACGACCAAAAGGTTCGCCTGCGGCCTCTCAAGGTCCTCAAGATAGGGCAGGATGCGCTGTAAAGGCAATCCAAGAGCAACAGTGGAACGGTCTGGCGAATAAAGAGGAGCCACAGGGGCGGGAAATAGAGCTGCCCATTCTGCACGGCTTATCTCCTCTGCTCTCCTGACAGCGAGATAGGCAATGACCAGCACAACAACCAGACAAATGAGAAAAACTCTCTGCAGAGTCTGGCCCCACATCGGATCAGCCTCCTCGTCTAAATGTGGGCGCTTTTCGCCTCAGAGTCGCATCGCGTCTTCCAGAGTGCTCCGAACCTGGAATAATGCCACCGTTCCACCTCCCATGCTCAGGTCGACGCTTCCATCTTTGCGCAGGACAACCACTGGCATCTCCGGAAAAAGCCAGGGGCACTTGGTAGTTGGCGGGAGGCATCTGCCCCTTATGGGAGCGGACGGCTCGCGATGGTCACGGCAAATGACAACAGGGGTTCTCTCTCCGCGCATCTGCATAATCTCCGTGAAGGTTATCCTCCCCTCCCTTTGCGCGATGGTATCGAGAAAAGTACGGCAGAACAGGAAGTAGGACGTCCAGGCTCGGGGGTAGAACTCTTTCTGGTACTCGTCGACCATGTCGGGCTCCATTCGCTTAACCCACGGGCAGACCAAAATCTGCCTGCTGGATATGTAATTCGGAAACAACTTATCAAGCCCACACGGCCAGTCTTCGGTCTGGTAGTCTGCTTGATACATTTTGAGCGCCTGTCCGGCCTGCTTCAACTGGCTCTGGCAGGTAGTGACGTAGGAACGGCGCAGGGCGCTGGAAACTGCCGGATATAGCAATGCCGAGAGGGTAGCAATGACGCTGAGCGCGACCAGCACCTCTATCAATGTCAAGCCCGCTTGGTGACGGCTGTGATAACGCAGATAACTGCTCATGTAGCACCTCCGTTATGAGCAACTGATATCACTGTACCATGTTTTGCGCCAGCACTCGCAATCTGGCTGTCCGTCGTTATTACGGTCGCATAACGCACACAGCCAGAGAGAGTATTTTCAATAAATAATAAACGCTCCTGCACGCCAAACCGGGACAATCTTGTCTTGCTGGCGAAAACATCCTATGCACTCTCTTCCTGCGTGTTCTGGCGCAGTTTGGCGATGGCTCGCTGGTAGGTTTTACGCACTCGGTCGGCACGGCTATCCAACTGTTGAGCAATCTCTTCAAATGTATATTGCCCCTCTAAATGTGCCCGTACGACTTGCTGTTCACGGGAAGATAACGAGTTCAGGCAGTGCTCATACCATAGATGCTGTAGCGCCTGCTTTTCGGGATCTGTGGGTAGTTCTGGAGCAGATTGGGTGCCCATCTGCTGGTAAATCCGAGTCTGCCGTTGCAGATAACGACCATAATCGCGCTCAACCGATTGAACGGTCGCTCTCCAGTAGGCGGAGGTGAGACGAATCCCTCGTTGTTGTGCTTGCCACAAGCGTATGACAGCCTCACTCGCTAGGTCAGCAGCAGTCTGTGCGTCCCATCCGCGCGCGCGGTAGTGGTGGACGGTGCACTCAAGCCACCACTTCCAGATGAAGTCTTCGTCCATTGCTGAAGCCATCAGGGTTGTCTCCACAACGCGGGGAGTTGCTCCGATTATTACCCAGGCATTATCGTTATGTCAAGCAATCGCGTTTCGCGTGGGCTGCGGGAAGTTTTTTCACTTGCCGATGCAGAAATCGGCGAAGATGCGCTCCACGATGTCTTCAGTCACCGTTTCGCCCGTGATCAGCCCCAGAGCGTCCAGCGCACCGCGCAAATCCACGGAGATGAACTCTGCAGGCAATCCCGCTTCCGCGCTTGCCAGAGCCTGCTGGAGGCTGTCGATAGCCTGCTGGAGAGCAATCTGATGTCGCTCGTTCGTCACCACGGCGCCCTCCGGCGTTGCCCAGTCGCTTCCGAGCAGGCTGTCGCCAATCTGTTCTACCAGCTCCTGCAGGTTCCAGCCGGTCAGCGCGCTCACGGCGACCACCGGACATGCAATCTCCTGCCTTGCCCGCCGGCACAAGGCGGTGACCTCCTGTTCGGGCAACAGGTCGCACTTGTTCCACACCAGCACCGTGCGTTGTTGGGGCAGGGTGGACAGCAGGCTACGGTCCTCATCGGTGATGCCTTCAGGCGCGGAAAGCACCAGCAGGATGAGGTCGGCGCTCTGGAGCGAGCGTTGCGTGCGCTCCACCCCAAACCGCTCCACCACGTCGCTTGTCTCGCGCAGTCCGGCGGTATCCCATAACTGCACGGGGATGCCCTGCACCTGCATACTCTCTTTAATCACGTCGCGCGTGGTGCCGGGAATGTCGGTCACGATGGCGCGCTCCTCGCCAAGCAGGGCGTTCAGCAGGCTGGACTTGCCCACGTTCGGTCGCCCGGCAATCACCACCATCGCGCCCTCGCGGGTGAGGCGTCCGTATCGGGCGGTCGCCAGCAGTTGCTGGCACTGCGCCAGTATCTCCCGCAGTTCGCGCGCCAGCGACGCCGTATCCATCTCGCCGATGTCCTCGGAGAAGTCCAGATGCGCCTCCACGCCGACAAGAGTGGTCAGTACACGGTCGCGGATGGCGTGCATCTGGCGGGAGAGTTGTCCCTCGTGCTGGCGCATGGCGAGTCGCTGGGCAGTTTCGGTGCGGGCGCGCACCAGGTCGGCAACCGCTTCCGCCTGCGCCAGGTCCAGCCGTCCGTTCAGGAAGGCGCGGAGGGTGAACTCGCCCGGCTGGGCAAGGCGCGCACCGTATTGCAGGGTGAGCCTCAACACCCGACGCAGGAGCACCGCCCCGCCGTGACAGCTGAACTCCACCACATCCTCGCCGGTGTAACTGCGCGGTGCGAGGAAGGTCAGCAACAGCGCGCGGTCGATATGCTCGCCGGTGGCAGGGTCGACCACAGTACCCACGTAGATGCGATGGCTCTGGAAGGTTTGGGGCAGGGGGGTGAACAGCTGACGCGCGATGGGTATCGCCTGCGCGCCGCTCATCCGGACGATGCCGATACCGCCTTCACCGGGCGGGGTAGCGATGGCAGAGATGGTGTCGGTGGAAGCCAGCATGGTTTGCCCTCGGGGTGAAAAAATGGCGGAGCGGGTGGGATTCGAACCCACGAGGCTCGTTTTGCGAGCCCACACGCTCTCCAGGCGTGCGCCTTAGTCCACTCGGCCACCGCTCCACACACGGCAATTATATCACATCGCACACCTGCTGGCAACGGGGGCGGGAAGGCGTGCGAACCCTCGTTCTGTCCTGCGCCACATTCTGGTATAATCTTGTGCAGAAGGGGCTGTGCACAGGTCGTGGCTGACAGGGTTCTGGTCATCGGCGCGAGCGGGATGCTGGGGCAGGATGTGTGTGCGCGTTTTGCCCCGCATTTTGCGTTGATTCGCGCCTCGCGCAGAACAGGCGATATCCAGCTGGACATCACCGACGCGCTTGCCGTGCGGGAGGCGTTCGTCCACCATGCGCCCGACGTGGTGGTGCTGTGCGCCGCGGCGACCAACGTAGACGCTTGCGAACGCAACCCCGAAGAGGCGTACCGCGTGAACGCGGTTGGCACGGCGAACGTGGCGTCTGCCTGTGTGGACGTGGGCGCGCGGCTGGTGTACATCAGCACAGACTATGTGTTCGATGGCACAAAGGGCGACGCTTATTCCGAATGGGATGCGCCGCGACCGCTGAACGTCTACGGCGCGAGCAAGCTGGCAGGCGAGCAGTGGATACGCGAAATCTGCCCTCGCCACTGGATCGTGCGCACGGCGTGGCTGTACGGAGCAGGAGGACGCTGTTTCCCGCAGACCATCCTCCACGCGGCGCGCGAGGGCAGACCGCTGCGCGTGGTGTATGACCAGATCGGCTCGCCGACTTTCACGTGGGACCTGGCGGGGGTGTTGCTGGAAATCGTTCAGCGTCGGGCGCCCTACGGAACCTACCACGCAGTGAACGCCGGCTCCGCCAGCTGGTATGAGCTGGCTTGCGAGGTGATACGCCTGGCGCAGGCGAAAGGGTTGCTGTCCGAGAAGGTGGAGGTTACCCCGATAGCGAGCCGCGATTGGCTATCGCCGACGAGGCGGCCGGCGTATTCGGTGCTGAAGATGGAGCGATTGCGCTGGGCAGGCATTCGCCTGCCCCGACACTGGAAAGAGGCGTTACAGGATTACGTGCAGAGACTGGATGGATGAGGTGAGATGATGGATTACGACCACACGCTGAACCTGCCGAAGACCTCCTTTCCGATGAAGGCAGAGCTGGTGAAGCGAGAGCCGCAGTTTCAGCGGTTCTGGCAGGAACATGATGTGTATCGCAAAGCGCTGGAGAAGCCCGCACCGCGCGGACTGTTCATTCTGCACGACGGACCGCCATACTCCAACGGCGATATCCACATGGGGCACGCCCTCAACAAGACGCTGAAGGACATTATCGTGAAGTTTCGGATGCTGCAGGGCTATCGCGCGCCCTTCGTGCCCGGATGGGACAACCACGGAATGCCCATCGAGAACGAGGTGACCAAAGAGTTCCGACGCAAAGGCGAGAAGCCGGACAAGGTGACCCTGCGCAAACGCTGTCGCGAGTATGCCAGCCACTTCGTCCAGCGCCAGCGCGAGCAGTTCAAGCGGCTGGGATGTATCGGCGACTGGGAGAACCCGTATCTGACCATGTCGTACGACTTCGAAGCCACGCTGGTGCGCGTGTTTGGCGAGCTGGTGGAGCGCGGATACATCTATCGCGGGCTGAAGCCGGTGTTGTGGTGTCCCGTTTGCGAGACCGCGCTGGCGGACGCCGAGATCGAATACCATACCCATACCTCGCCATCCATCACGGTGCGCTTCGCCCTGCGCGAGGACCCCAACGGCATCTTCGACACACAGAACGGCAAGCGGGCGTACATCCTCATCTGGACGACCACGCCGTGGACCATTCCATCCAACCTGGCGGTGGCGGTGCATCCGGCGGAGATGTATGCCGTTGTGGAGACGGATGAGGCGCAGTACCTGCTGGCGGAGTCGCTGGTAGAGGCAACGATGGTGCGCGTCGGCTCCGGGCAATACCGCGTCGTGCGCACCGTGCAGGGCAATGCGCTGTCGGGGCTGGTGTTCGAGCATCCGCTGTACGGACGCGAGTCGCCGGTGGTGTTTGCCGATTACGTGACGATGACGGAAGGCACGGGCGTGGTGCATATCGCGCCGGGACATGGAGAAGAGGACTTCTTCACGGGGCAGGAGTACGGATTGCGCGTGCTGTGTCCCGTGGACACGCAGGGCAAGTTCACGGCAGAGGTCGGCGAGCGCATCGCGGGGCAGTACGTGCGCGACGCGGACCCGGTGATTATCGAGTGGCTGCGCGAAGTGGGTGCACTGCTGGCGTATGAGCCATACGAGCACCAGTATCCCTATTGCTGGCGATGCCACTCGCCCCTGCTGTTCCGCGCGACGGTGCAGTGGTTCATGGATATCGACCACAACAACCATCGCCAGCGCTGTCTGGAGGCGATTGACCGCGTGAAGTGGTTCCCGCCCCAGAGCATCAACCGCATCCGCAGTATGGTGCAGGGGCGTCCGGACTGGTGTCTGAGCCGTCAGCGGGCGTGGGGCGTCGGCATCCCCGCGTTTTACTGCAAAGAGTGCGGGGAGGTGTTGCTTGACCCTGCCATCATCGCGCGGGTGGCGGACGAAGTGGAGAAAGCGGGTAGCGACGTGTGGTTCGAGAAGTCCGCAGACTTCTTCCTGCCCGACGGCACGAGGTGCGCCCGGTGCGGTGGCACCGCCTTCGAAAAGGAGACGGATATTCTGGACGTGTGGTTCGATAGCGGGTGCACCCATCGCGCCGTGCTGGAGACGCGCCCGGAGCTGCGCTGGCCCTCTGACCTGTATCTGGAGGGTTCTGACCAGCACCGCGGTTGGTTCAACTCCAGCCTGATGGTTGCCGTTGCCACCAGAGACGATGCGCCCTATCGCGCGGTGATTACCAACGGGTGGATGCTCGACGGCGAAGGACGTGCCATGCACAAGTCGTGGGGCAACGTCATCAGCCCGCTGGAGGTTATCGGCAAATACGGTGCGGATGTCCTGCGCCTTTGGGTGTCCAGCTGCAACTACTTCGAGGATGTGCGCCTCTCGTTCGACATCCTCGACCGCACCGCCGAGGCATACCGACGCATCCGCAACACCATGCGCTTCCTGCTGGGCAACCTGTATGACTATGACCCTGCCCAGCACCGCGTGGTAGAGAGCCAGATGCTACCGCTCGACCAGTGGGCGGTAGCGCGAACGCGCAAACTGCTGGCGGATTGCCTCTCGGCGTATGAGGTGTACGAGTTTCACCGCGTCTACCAGGCGGTGCACAACTTCTGCGTGGTGGACATGAGCGCGTTCTATCTGGACGTGTTGAAGGACCGCCTGTATTGTTCTCCGCCCGGCTCGCACGAGCGCAGGTCAGCGCAGACCGCTCTGCATTTCATCGTGCAGACGCTGGCCCAGTTGCTCGCGCCTATCATCACGCATACGGCGGAGGAGGTGTGGCAGGCTGTGCCCGGCTCGGACAAGGCGGAGAGCGTCCTGCTGTCGCAGTTGCCGGACGAACCGTTCTCGGTGCATGACGCGGCGATGCTGGAACGATGGGAACCGGTGCTGGCGGTGCGCGAGGCGGTCAACAAGGCGCTGGAGCAGGCGCGGCAGTCCGAAATGATTCGGCGTTCGCAGGAAGCGGCTCTGCATCTCAAGCTGGACAGCGAGACGTGGAACTGTCTCAAGCCCTTCTTCAACGACCTGCCGACGCTGTTCATGGTGTCGTCGGTGACGGTGGAGCAATGGGATGAGGAAGAGGTGTCGGTGCTGGTCGAGAAGGCGCAGGGTGAGAAGTGCCCGCGCTGCTGGCAGGTACGCACCGACATCGGCGGGGACAGTGAGTATCCCGAACTGTGCACTCGCTGTGCCAGCGCGGTGAGATCGCTCGGATGAAGATGTGGTTTGGCATGGTCACCCTGCTCGTCATCCTGCTGGACCAGGCGAGCAAGTGGTGGATGCAGTGGAAGCTGATGCCCGGCCAGTCGGTTCCGGTTGTGCCGGGCGTTCTGCATATCACGCTCTCTTTCAATTCGGGCATTGCGTTCGGGCTGTTTCCGCAGTACGGGCACGTGTTCCTGTGGGTATCGCTGGCGGTAGCGGCGGTGGTGCTGGTCTACTACCTGCGGTTGCCTGAGCCCTCTGCGTGGACGACCGCTATCGCCAGCCTGCTGTTGGGAGGCGCGCTGGGCAACCTGCTGGACAGGTTGCGACTGGGACATGTGGTGGATTTCATCGACTTTCGCGTGTTCCCGGTGTTCAATGTGGCGGATAGTGCGGTCACCATCGCAACCATCCTGTGGGTGGCGCGACACTGGATACTGTTCCGCGATGGTGCCTCTACCGGCGAGGAACCTCACTGAAGCATCGCACGCGCGTTCTGCACCACTTCCTCGGCGGTGATTGCCCTCATGCAAGCACGCTGGTTCACGCACTGCTCGGTTGAACAGCCCCGGCACTGCTCATTGTGCCGGATGATGACGTGCCCCTCCCCGAAGGGACCCGTGTATACAGGGTCAGATACTCCGTAAAGTGCCAGCACGCGCGTTCCCATCGCCGCCGCGATGTGCATGGGTCCGCTGTCGGCAGTGATCAGCAGGCGCAGGAGGGGCATCAGCCCGGCAACCTGCAGGATGCTCAGCCTGCCGGTAAGCACCAGCGGCTTCGACCTGCAGTGCTGGAGGATCTGCTCCGCCAGCACGCGGTCAGCAGGTCCGCCCAGAACGACGCACTGATAGCCCGTGTCAGACAGGGTATCGATGACCTTTGCGAACCGGTCGGGAAACCACTGGCGGTGCTGTTTGCTGGCGCCCGGGTTGATGCCGACGAGAGGTGTTCTGCCGTCCCAGCCCGCGCTGTGAAGTGCGCTCAGCGCTGTCTGTGAGTCCTCTGGCGAAGGATAAAGGCGCGGGCGGTAGTCGGATATGTCACAACCGAGCAGGTGTACCAGATCGCGGAAGTGTTCCAGGGTCTCGTGTCTGGCAAACGAATGGGGCACGTATGCGGTATACAGTTGGCGGAACTTTGGCTTGCGGCTCACCCCGACGCGCACCGGGATGCCAGCAAGGTAAGCGTGGAGCACCATGTCCGCGCTGTCGTCCAGTATCACGGCGAGGTCAAACCGTCCTTTGCGCAGACGCAGGATAAACGCCAGCTTGCCCCACAGTCCCTGATGTGTCTGGCGCAACCAGACCTCGTCGATGCCGGGAAAGTTTTCCAGAACTCCCGCGGCGCGTTCACCCACTTCCACACACAGGTGCGCGTTGGCGAATCGGCGGCGCAGGCAGGTCAGCGCCGCCGTGCTGTTCACCACATCGCCGATATGCTCGCGCAGGAACACAAAAACGCGAGCCGGTTCAATGCTTTCCAGCATCTCATGACCGCACCATCAGCGTCGCGGGGTAGTTCGAACCCGCCAGGGGCATCGTGCGGACGGTGATGGTTCGTTTCTGGTTGGGCTGGAGGCGTACGCGCGTGATGGAGAACTCTTTCGGTGGAAACATGCGCGGAATGCCCACCACGTCAGTGCCGATGACGAACACTCCGCCCGCCTCGCCGCCGCTGGGCTCGAAGGCGATCTCGATGTCCCGCACCTGATCGGTCGGGTTCACCAGCTCCACGCGCACTTCGTAAATCACGCCGTAGTTGCCGTCCAGTTTGCGCTGGTCGTTGTGGTTGCGCACTGCCTGCTCGCCGATCCGAATGAACTGCCACCGCTGACCGACGACGTAGGTGGCGGTCAGCACCTTCTGGCTGGTGGGGTAAATGTGGTCGTTGCCCGACAGCTGGCGCACCTCTTCCGGGGTGATGGGACGAGGCGGCATGACCCCCCATGCCATCGTTGTGCCGAGCAGGGGCACCGGCTGATTCTGGAACGCCTGCATGGACACTTTCAGCACGCAGGGTGGGAGCGAGGGCGTCCCCTCGGCTGGAATCACGCGCATCTGCAGGACTCCGCTGACGGTATCGAGCGGGCGGACCTTTTGCGTCAGAAGAACCACCTTGCTCTGAGGAGGAATGCTCACCGTGTGTCCTGTGCTGTTGATGAGCGCACGCAGGAACATGTCACCGGCGATATAACCCACCTGCACCGTATCGCGCATGGGCGCGCTCGCCGCGCCGATGAGATGCACGGTTCGAACGGCGTCGGACGGATTGAGCAGTTCTATCTGGAACAGTCCGTCCTGCACCATGCCGTTCATGTGGTGGTAAAGCAAGCGCGCTCCCTGACCGTCGTTGACCTCGCCAGCGAAAAGCGTCTGCGCCTTCTGCACCCGCTCCGGGTCGTTACTGACCATCAGCAACACCGGGTCATTGAACGCCAGCGGACGGTTGACGACAGTGACCTTCACCTCCTGCTCGCGCTGGATGTATCCGGAACCGGTGACGCGCACCAGCGCGCTGGCTACCGTGGACTGTCCTACGTCTGGCACGGCACCAAGGCGGATCGGGGAGGCAATCTGCACCTGCGCGCCCGGCTCCAGCTGCGCATTGCGGGCGATAGCTGAACTGACTACCTCGCGGACGAAGTCCGGCTTGAGACCGATGCCGGTCACCACGACCGGCTCGCTGATCTGCACCGCGCCGGCATACTTGCGCACGGTGACCATCAACGGAACGGACAGCTCGCCCACAGAGACCAGCACACGTTCGCGTCCCACGGCGCGCCCTGTGATGCGCATGGTGCGACCGTCGCCGATAACCGCAGGGTCGGCGATGCGGTCATCTGGCGAACCGGTGGGAGCGACCACTGCTGTGCCCTCTACCCAGCCGTTCACCCGCACGAGGCGAGCCTCGCCGAGAGGTATCAGCAGTTCACTGGCGCTGAGGCTGAGGGGCGGGATAGACAGGCAGTGTCTCAGCGAGCTCGCCCAGGCTTGCGCGAGACGCAGAGGAGTGGTGCCGGCGGCGCGGGCATCGGCGCGGGTGGCATACAGCAAGACACCGCCTCCGATGGTCACGATAGCGCGTCGGCGTTCCGCCTTTACCGACACGTGCTGTGCCCGAAGCCCCCGCGCGATCGCTCCGCGCAGGCGTTCTGCCGCGATCTGCACACGTCGTTCCGGGGCGAGGTCGCCGTTCGACACGCGCACCCGTATCGCTACTTCGCGATTGACAATGAGCGAACTGCCGTGCACCTCCACCCTGGGCGCGAGTTGCGCCTGGCTCCACGAGCTGGCAAACCATAGTAGCAACGCTGTAAGAATTGTCTGCCGTATGATCCTGCCTGCCATCATCATCTCCTCGTCCGGTCTTACCATATTCTCTAGTGATGATTCTCGGCGAGAAGGCGCAGAATCTCGTCGCGCCGCGGAGGTACCACGCCCACATGCCGAACCACACTGCCCGCCGCCGCATTTGCCAGTCGCGCCGAGGTGTGCCAGTCCGCCCCCGCCGCCAGCGCACAGGCTAACGTGGCAATCACCGTATCGCCCGCGCCTGCGGTGTCGTAGACTTCCACCGGCATCCCCGGCACATGCAAGGGCGCCCCGCCGTCCGTTGCCAGCAGTATACCCTGTGCGCCCAGCGTGATTGCCATTGCCTGCAGGTTCAGCATCCGACGCCATTCGTCCACCACACCCATCACCTGCGGCAGACTCTGCAGGTCGGCGTCGTTGCCCAGCGTGTTGGCGAAAGCCTGTGCCTCCAGCAGGTTAATGGACGCCAGTTTCGCCCCGGCGAGATGGCGCAGAAGGGGCGGCTTCGGGTTCGCCAGCACGGGCACGTGGTGCGCCTGACACTGTGCGATCACCTCGCGCACCAGCGCAGGCGTCAGCACACCCTTCTGGTAATCGGAGAGCACGACCGCGTGCGCCCGCGGTAGAGCAGACTCCAGGCGGCTCAGCAATTCCCTCTGTGTCTCGTCGGAAAGGGGATGTCGTTGTTCGCGGTCGAGGCGCACCACCTGCTGACTGTGGGCAATGACGCGTGTCTTGCAGGTGGTGATGCGCGTGCTGTCCGACAGCACACCTGTCACGTCCGCGCCGCTTTCCGCCAGGTGCGTGGTGAGGATGCGCCCCTTCTCGTCATCCCCAACCACGCCAAACACGCTCACCTGCGCCCCCAGCGCCAGCAGGTTATTCGCCACGTTCGCCGCGCCGCCCGGCACGAAGCTCTCTTCCGTCCACTCGACGACGGGCACGGGCGCCTCTGGTGAGATGCGGCGTACGATGCCGAACACATATTCGTCCAGCATCAGGTCGCCGACCACGAACACGCGAAGGCTCTCGAACTGTTGCAGAATCGCCTCGTACGGCGCGACGGACACCATCCTCTCCTTCCCCCTGCCGATGTGCAAACAGAGTTCGCCTCGGAGAGCCGGAATCCCTGCCCGCGTGTTTCTGCACAGATATCCCTGCAGACAGACAGGAATCTTTTCGGTGAAGCGCGAAAGGGAAAGCCAAACTCTCGCGAGGGCACATCATGTTAGAGCATCTGTACCTGGCGCGCTACCGGTTCGTTCTGCAGTGCCTGTCGGCGATGGAGTTTCGGCAGTTCGCGGGAGCCACGGTGCGCGGTGCGTTTGGAGCGGTCTTCCGGCGGCTGGTGTGCATCACCCGCGCACCCACCTGCGAAGGCTGTCTCCTGCGTCAGCAGTGCGCCTATGGCTACGTGTTTGACACCGCCCCGCCGCCAGGCGCAGAGAGATTGCGCCGTTACGAAAGCGTTCCAAGACCCTATGTGCTGGACGTTCCTTCCGACGAACGCACCAGCTTCGCGGAGGGTGACGCTCTGCAACTGGAGCTGACGCTGGTCGGGCGAGCCACCGACTACCTTCCGTACTTCGTGTATACCTGCCAGAAGCTGGAGGAGAGCGGATTGGGCACGGGCAGGCACGAAGGCAAAGGCAGGTTTCGCCTGACGGAGGTGCTGGCGCACGCGGCTGACGGGTCGCTGACCTGCGTCTACACCCCCGAAGAGGGACTGGATACCCTGCGTCTGCCTGTGATTCGGGGGGCGGACATCCTCGCCCGGGTAACGCCTGCTCGCCAGGTGCGGGTGCGTTTCCTGACGCCCACCCGCCTGCGCTTCGAGGGCAGGTTGACCGACGATATCGATTTCCATCACCTTATCCGTGCCCTGCTACATCGCCTGTCCAGCCTCGTGTACTTCCATTGCCACGCCGAGCCGGAGGCGGACTTCGCCGGTTTGATCCAGCAGGCGGAGGGAGTGCGCACGCTGGAGCGCAACCTGCACTGGCGCGAACAGTCGCGCTACTCGAGGCGCCAGCAGAGCGTGCTGAAGATGGGCGGATTCACGGGCGAGATGCTGTTCGAAGGAGACCTGCGACCGTTCCTGCCCCTGCTGAAGGCGGGCGAGTATGTGCACGTGGGCAAAGGAACGGTGATGGGGCTGGGCAGGATAGAGACCGTTTGTGAGGAGGTTGAGCCAAATGCTTGATTGGGAGCTGGACTTATGGCTGGCGGCGCTGTTCCACGACGCGGGCAAGGTGAGCCAGCGGTTCGGGGGAGAGTACCGCCAGAAGCACGCTGTGATGAGTCAGGACTTCGTGCGTTCGCTGGAAAGCTATTTGGGCACGGAGCGGGCACGGCGCGTCGCTCAGCTGGCAGGGGCACACCACGAAACACCCACCGACCGATTGCAGAAGCTCCTGCACGTGGCGGACAAGCTGGCAGCACTGGAACGCACCACCGCCCAGCGAGCGCAGATGAACGCCGACGAGGCGGCGCTGGTGTCGGTGGCGAGCCGAGTGGAGTTCCGCGAGCGGGCGGGGAACGAGGGCTACCATCCGCTTCTTTCGCTGGACGACAGCCTGCAGGCGCTGTTTCCTGACGCTAGCTCGCGCGTGCCGTCAGGCAGTTACCGCCAGCTGTGGGATGCGTTCGTGCAGGAGGTGCAGTCCCTGCCACCGTTCCGCCCGATCGACCTGCACACCCTGCTGTCGCTCATCCGCAAGCACTGGGCGTTCGTGCCGTCGGCGACGCCGTGGGAGAGCGGTCCTCTGCGCACCGTTCCCGACGTGTCGCTGTACGACCACACGAAGGTGGTGACCGCCATCGCCGCGTGCCTGGGCAAGCTGGACGCGCAGAGCCTGCCCGATGACCGACTGCGCTGGCTGATCGACCTGCTGAGGCAATATGCCCAAGAGGGCATTCTGGATGTCATCCGCGAGCAGGAGGAGAAGTACCCGCCGCTCGCCGTCTTCGTGAGGCTGGATGTGGGCGGCATTCAGTCCTTCATCTTCCGCATCGCCCGACCGGAGGCGGACACGAGCGGCGTGGCGCGCCGTCTGCGCGGACGGTCGTTTGAGGTGGCGTTGCTGACGCAGGCGCTGGCGGACTGGCTGGTGCGCCTGTGCGACGTGACGCCTGCCAATGTGCTGTTCTGCGGGGGCGGGGTGGTGGACCTGCTTCTGCCTGCCACCGACGCCTCGCGCCGGCAGGTGCATGAGTCTCTGGATGCCGTTCGCCGGGTTCTGCTGGAGGTCACAGGCGGACTGCTGAGCCTGCAGAGTGCGGAGGTAGAGCTGTGGGCGCACGACTTCGGCAACTTCGGCGACGTGTACACGCGCGCCGCCGGGGCACTGGCGGAAGAGAAGACCCGCCGCGCCTACTCGATGGCGACGAGCGACCCCGAGCGCTTCTTCGCGCCGGAGCAGAGCGTGTACGACCTGTGCCCATCGTGCGGAATCACGCCGGTGGACGGGGAATCGCTGTGCGAGGTGTGCCGGAGGCATGAGGTCATCGGCAGGCGGTTGCCCGAAACCGATACCATCGCCTTCGTGTGGGGCGATGGCAACCTGCCCGGCGAGGTCATCCGCTTCGAGCCGATGAGCCTGCAGGTGGCGTTGCTGACGGCGACCGAACGCCAGAACCTGCTGAACAACCCACCGGGTGCGGACGCCGTGCTGGTGCGGCTGAACAGCCCCGACACCTTCCTGTCGCCGCGCGGGGATGCCGACATCGGCTTCCGGTTTCAGTTTGTGGCGAACCGCGTGCCCACGCGCCGGGGCGACCTCATCCCCTTCGAGCCGATGGCGGAACTGGGCGAGGGGGCGGAGCGCCTCGGCGTGCTGAAGATGGACGTGGACTATCTGGGCGCGGTGTTTGGGCTGGGGGTGGAACCGCCCACCATCAGCCGGCTCGCCACGCTGAGCAGTGCGTTCGAAGCCTTCTTCGGCGGCTATCTGAACGCGCTGTGCCTGCAGGTGAGCCAGCAATGGCTCCAGACACTCTCCGAGCCGCCACAGGTGGACGCGCAGTTCGGCGTCTTCTACACCCTGTACGCGGGCGGGGATGATGTGTTCGTGCTGGGTCCGTGGGAAGCCACCATCCGGCTGGCGCAGGCGATTCGGCGCGATTTCCGCCGGTTCGTGGCGCACAACCCCAACCTGACCCTGTCGGGCGGGCTGGTGTGCGTGAAGCCGAAGTTCCCCGTGCCGCGTTTCGCCGAGCTGGCGGAAGAGGCGCTCTCCCGCGCCAAAGCTGGTCGGCAGGCAGACCCCCTGCAACGCGGAGACCAGCTCTGCCTGTTCGACACGGTGGTGTCGTGGGATGACGCTGAGGAGCTGGTGACGTTCGCGGGTGACCTGTACCGCGCGGTGCAGGAGCGCGAGCTGGCAAAGGGCTTCGTGTACTTCCTCCTGCGCCTGCACGAGCAGTTCTTCCGCGACCCACACCAGCCCGACCTGCTGTGGATACCCCGATTCCACTATCAGCTGGCGCGACGGGTGCGCCCGGAGGTGGCGGAACGACTGCGCCTGCTGGAGCGTATCCCGCGCGCCATGCCAGCCATTCGCATACCTGTCTCAATCGTCAGTCTCAAAATGAGGGAGGAGTGAAAACCATGCCAGACCAGAACAGACCAAGCGTCCGAGATGTTATCCAGAGAATCGCCAGCCTGAAGCGCCTGCGCGAGCTCAAGGTCGAGGAGTTCGCGGTGGAGGGCGGACTGGCGGACCAGGTGGTGCAGGCGATGGGCACTACCAGCCTGAAGCCCACGCAACTGCGCAAGGTGTTCCACACGCTGAAGACCATCCAGCAGAGGGTAAAGCAGAAACCGGCGAGCGACTCCTTTGACAGCACGGAACTGCTGAGGCTCATGCCCGTGCTGGCGTACGCGGTGGGACGCGAGCTCATCCCGCGCGACTTTTATCACCTTCTGCGGGAGGTCTTCAAGAGCGAAAAACTGCAAACCAACGAGGATTTCCTGCGGGCGTTCGACTTCGTCGAAGCCATCCTCGCCTACCACAAGTACCGCTCGTGAGCAAAGGAGGGAGAAAGATGACCGGCAAATCGTTCAAGGGCAAGTACATCATCACAGCGCAACTGGAAGCGGTGACCGGACTGCACATCGGCGGTAGCACCACCGGCTTCGAAATCGGTGGGGTGGACAACCCCGTCATCCGCGACCCGCTCACCGACGAACCCTACATCCCCGGTTCCTCGCTGAAGGGCAAACTGCGCCACCTGACCGAGTGGAGCCTGGGGCTGATCGACCGCCATCCCAAGCACAAAGTCTTCGGCGCGTACCACTGCCAGGAGCTGAAGCAGTCCACACCGCCCGCCGACAACGCCGAGCGATGGCACAAGGTGTACCTGCTGGGCAGGCTGTTCGGTGTGGCGTCCGACGACAGCGACGTGCGCGAGACGGCTGGACCCACCCGCCTGACCGTGCGCGACGCCTTCCTGACCAACGACTCGTTCACAAAGCTGGAGCAGGTGCTCGGCGAGGGCATCTTCACCGAGCTGAAGACCGAGAACTTCCTCGACCGCATCACCTCCGAGGCGAACCCGCGCACGATGGAGCGCGTGCCGAAGGGCGCACGGTTCATGGTGCAGATGGTGCTGGACATGTACGAGGGCGATGACCTCGACCTCCTGCGCCAGCTCTTCTCGGCGATGCGTCTGCTGGAGGACAGCACGCTGGGCGGTGGTGGCTCGCGCGGCAGCGGCAGGGTCGCATTCCGTGCGTTAAAGGTCACCTGGCGCGGGCTGGACTACTACCTGAACGGTGCGGAAGAGCAGGTGCTGTTCCCCAACGGCGAGATGAGCGACGACGAGCGCAGGCAGGCGGTGGCGACACCTATGCGCTTCCTGCAGGGCAACGGCGCGTTCGAACGGTTCTTCAGAAAGGGGGAATGACCGCCATGCCGACGGCTGTGGTGCATCTCAAGCCGATGGGGTCGGTGGCTGGGACGGGGTTGCCCTCGCCCACGCTGTACGGCGCGCTGTGCTGGGCGACGGCGGTGCTGTTCGGCGAGGAGGAGGCGACTCGCATGGCGGAACAGCTCACCTGCTCGGACGCCTTCCCGCTGGCGTGGGACGAGGGAGGGCAACCGGTGCGCTTCTTTCCCATGCCCGTCCTGCCCCAGCGCGTCATGCCTGTGCCCGACCGCTCGCTGGACGCCAAACAGCAGGCGACCCGTGCGCTGAACCTGCACAAACGGCTGAAGGGCGTGCGCGCCCTCAGCCAATCGCTGTTCCTGCGCTTTGTGCGTGGTGAACTGTCATTGCAGGCGCTGGGCGAGGCACTGCAACGCGAGCAGGTGGCGGTGCGCGGGGCGTGCCTGATGACGCGCGAAGAGGCGCAACGGCTGGGCATGAGGCTCAGGAGCCAGTCGCCCATCGCACAGAGCGATATCCAGCACAACGAGATAGACCGCTGGACGCACGCGGTGGTGGAGGGCAGGCTGTTCCTGCGCGAGGAGACCTTCTTCGCGCGGGGCAGTGGTCTGTGCTTTGCCGTGCACGTGCCCGACGAGCATCTGCTGAATCGCCTGCCTGCGCTGTGCCGGTATCTGGAGGACACGGGCGTGGGCGGCGAGCGCTCCACCGGCAAAGGACATTTCCGCTTTCAAGTGGACCTGCAGACGCGGTGGCTGGAGGAGCCTGCGGACGCCGACGCCTGGCTGACCCTGAGCCACTACCTGCCCACGCCCCACGAGGTGCAGGAATGGCTGTCCGCCCGCTTCCAGCCAAGCTACACGCTGGCGCACTGGCAGGCGAAGTACGAGGCGATGTTCGTGGGCGGGCAGGCGGTGTACAAGCCCCTGCGACGACTGTTTGCGCCCGGTTCGGTGTTCCCGCTGGGCGAGCGACGGGAGATATACGGGCGCGCCGTGCCCTCCGGACAGAGGCTGGGGCATCCGGTGTGGGTGTGCGGGCGCGCCCTGCCCGTGTTCATCCGTTCAGGAGGTGTGGTATGAAGACGGTGGTGCATCGAATCGCTCTGGAGGTGCTGACGCCGGTGCACGTGGGCACGGGCGAGTCGGTCAACGCGATGGGCTACCTGCGGACGGGCGACACCCTGCACGTGGTGGGCTCCGACCGCTGGGCGCAGTGGATCCTCGATCAGGGCAAGGCTAACCTGTACCTGCAGTGGATGGAAGAAGAGCTGGCGCGCATCATGCAGAAGGAGCGGAACACGGCGCGCCTGACGCAGTTCGTGACCGACCGGCTGAGGCAGAGCGACGTTGGCGCAGTGGCGCAGAAGGTGAGCCGGTATGCGGTGCAGTTGGAGCAGTGTGGAGAACCCGACCCCACAGACGGGTTCCGCACGCATGTGCGCGACGCCCAGTACCGCCCCTACCTGCCGGGCAGTTCCATTAAGGGCGCCATCCGCACCGCCCTGCTGGAAGACCGCCTGCTGGATGGCAGCCGGCTGGAGACCGAACTGCTGAAGCCGTTGCAGAGGCTTCAGCCGGACAACGACCGGCGCGCGCTGAGACGCGCCCTGCGCCAGCAGTGGCAGAGGATGGAGCAGAACCTCCTGCGCGGGGGCAAACCGAAGGCGAACTTCGACCTGTTGCGCTTCGTGCTGGTGTCGGATAGCGAGCCGGTTGAGCTCGACGGGGTGAGCGTGCGTCTGGTGCGGTCGGAGGGCACGGGGCGCACCACCGATACCTGGGTAGAGGCGTTGCGCGTGGGCACGGTGACCCACGTGATGCTCTCCTTCACTCCGGAGGCGCCGCTGGGGCTCCTTGGGCTGGACGAGTCTCTGAGAGACCTCCTGCGGATAGAGAGGCTGTTCATGGCGCTGTATGAGCGGGCGCAGCGACGGCTGGAGCGGGAGCTGCAATACCCCTACCTGGCGTCGGTAAAGCAGGCGATACGGCAACTGCAGGAGAGGAACCGTCCCGACGCCCCTCTGCTGTGCGTGGGCTGGGGGCAGGGCTATCTGGGCACGACGGTGATGGGGCTGGCGCGCGACGAGAAGCCAGAGGAGTACGCGGAACTGATAGAGAAGATGAAGCCGGCTCTACCGAGGCGGTCTCAGAACGTTGAAGCCCAGCGTTTCCCGAAGACCCGGCGGGCGGTGCGCGACAGCCAGAAGCAGGCGGTGGCTCCGCCGGGGTGGGTGCAGATGCGTGTGGAAGGGGGATAGATTCGGCGTTTGCTGACACTAAAGGTTGCGCGAACCTCGATCGACGGCGTGCTGAGCGAGGGGTTCGCGGGGGCTGATGGAGGGCGAATGACCAAACCCGCGCCGGACAGCGTTCCTCGCGGGTGGATAGATGGCACCTTGACAAAATGTACTAACCGAAAGGGGCAAAAATGTTGAATTTGATGCCGTTGTACGGCGTTGCAACCACTGACCCGACCAATAGGGGACTGAAACGAGATAACCGATGGGGTGTTGCGTGCGCGGCGGGGCGTTGCAACCACTGACCCGACCAATAGGGGACTGAAACGTGGAAGCTCCACTGGAGCCTGCCACGACCGAAAGTTGCAACCACTGACCCGACCAATAGGGGACTGAAACGATGTCTGGGCTGTCGCCACGATCACGTCCCAGCCGGTTGCAACCACTGACCCGACCAATAGGGGACTGAAACCACAATCCGCAGCGCGCAACGAGCTGCGGATACCCGGTTGCAACCACTGACCCGACCAATAGGGGACTGAAACGATGATGCACCCCGGAACCTCCGCGGGCGCCGCGGTTGCAACCACTGACCCGACCAATAGGGGACTGAAACAGCACGCGGACGCGCTGGGCGCCGGATCCCGCGAGTTGCAACCACTGACCCGACCAATAGGGGACTGAAACAGTTCAG
>FWPU01001190.1_pt1 | contig 50558 bp, 38 predicted proteins | sample 2228361 | NCBI WGS metagenome assembly FWPU01 (sample SAMEA103939777, study PRJEB20133) | metagenome | reverse complement strand
AGAGTTAGAACCTGTGATTGATAAACGCCTTGCGGAACTCAAGGGCGAGGTGGTTAAGGTGGGTTTTGTTAATCAAAGCCAATTGCCGTATTATTACGCGGCAATGGATGTATTTGTATGCCCTTCGCAAATAGACTCGCACCCGTTAGTGGTTTCAGAGGCGATGGCGGCAGGAACGCCCGTGATTTTAAGTGACCGATGCGGAAACTGGGGTTATAGCGATATTTTACAACACCGATATAACGGACTGGTTTATCCTTGTGGCAATCTTGAAAAGCTCACAGATGCCGTCCTTCATCTTTCCGATAGCGAGTTGCGTAGCGTATATAGCGCACATGCCAAAGAAGTTGTTGCGACGCAAGATTTAGAGCGCACGGCGCAAGTTGTGCTGGAAGTTATTGAGAAGATTAAAGCACGGCGCAAATGAAGGTCATTCTCTCTCATGTGGCGCGTCACCACGCCTACGAAACGGCGTTTGCCTTGCAATCGGCAGGCTGGCTGAAGCGGTTTTATACGTCATTTTATGATGAAAAGAATCCGCCGTTAAAGCATCGATTTTTGCGCACACTGATTCCAAAATCGCTGTTGAGTAAAGTGAGCAATCGATATCGTGAAGGACTTGATGAATCAAAAATTACTTCTTTCTATTTTCCTGAGCTTTTGGAGCGAACGCCGATGCGCCATTTAATCGGACGATATAACATGGTGAACTTGAAAGGTGAACTTTTTGATAGACGCGTGGCGATGCAAAATTTAGAATGTGATATTTTTCATGGCTTTGAAGGTGCAGTGCTTCACTCTATGCGCGTAGCCAAGCGGAGAGGTGCAATAACTATTTTAGACCAACCGATTTTTCACTATTTAGCGATTCGTGAAATCTTGGTTGAGGAATATGAAAAGTTTCAGATGGAAGTTCCCTCGTTTCTTATAGGAAGAGATGTAAATATTCGCCGCAAAGAGCAAGAAATTGAAGAAGCCGATGTTATTCTTGTGCCAACGGAACGCATTGCTGCGGATTTTGTTCAGCGAGGAAAGCCCAAAGAGCGCGTAAAATGCGTTCAATACGGATTTAATGCGGGGCGGTTTTTTCCAGGTCAAAAGCAGGATAATATCTTTCGCATTTTATTCGTTGGAATTGTAGGCATTAGAAAAGGCGTGTATTATCTTTTGGAAGCATTTAAGCAGTTAAATCTAAAAAATTCGGAGCTTATCTTGGTTAGTCCAGTTGATGACGAGTTTAAGCCGATTTTAGGACGTTACGAGGGACTTTTTACCTATGTTCATTCGTTACCGAATGCAGAACTATCTAGGCTATACCACAATGCATCAGTGTTTGTTTTCCCATCACTTGCAGAAGGTTCGGCATATGTAACATATGAGGCGATGGCGTGTGGTGTACCTGTCATTGTCAGCGAAAACGCGGGTTCAGTGGCGCGTGATGGGAAAGATGGATTTGTTGTCCCGATTCGCGATATTGAAGCCTTGAAGCAGAAGATATTACTTCTTTACGAAAACGAAGATTTACGCCGCGCGATGGGCGAAAGTGCCGCCGAATACGTGAAGCAGTTTACTTGGGAGAATTATCACCTTAAATTACAAAAAACCTACAAAAGCATCTACTGCAATGATTGATGAATCTTTGCGTTATCTTATTGTCTTTTGCGGAGCGGCTGTGATTATCACCATCTTTTTGCTTTCTCCGATTCGCTCTGTAATGTATATTATTGCTTTTCAAAAAGTTATAGATATCTTTTGGTTCATTAAAATCAATGTTGGAGGGTTTCCGCTTAACTTGCAACGGGTTGTATATGCAGTGCTTCCCTTCATTCTTCTTCCTATTGTTTATTATGAAAGCCGCCTTAAAAGAATTCCAATGCAAATGCCGATTGTTAAAGTTTTCATGATTCTTTTTGTAGTTTGGTTTATTTTAGGTGCCCTACGCGGCGGTGAGGAAATCGAGTATGCGATTGAAGTTTCACTAAAACTGATATCTGGGCTTACCATGTTTGGAATTGGTTGGTTTTACTTGGATAATGAAGAAAAGTATGATGAGTTCGCAAAACTTTTTATTTTCAGCTACTTAGTGGCATTTACAGGTGTTATGTTACAGTTTTTTGGTATCTTCAAAATGGAAGATATCGGGGTTGGACAACAAACTGCATCAGGAACTGGTGCGGAGGAACTACTTGGCACAGAGAAAACTTCACGCTATCCCGGTTTCTACAACGACGGCGGAACTGCGGCGATGTACCTTTTCACAATGCTTCCACTTTGTTTATATTTTATCTACAAACACGAAAAACCAAGATGGCTTTACTTCGCGTTTTTCGCAATCGGGCTTACAGGCGTTATTCTTTCTTTTGTTAGAGGAACATGGCTGACCGTGGGGTTGATTTTATTGGCATGGCTTTTTATCAACAGAGAATACGGGAAAATTGCACTTGCAACTGGGGCTGTAACTTTTCTTATTGCCGCAGGCACTTTTCTTGGCACGTTTCTAAAATTCTTTTTTAGAGACGTCGCGGCGACGGTTGAAGCGGGAAAACTCGTCGGAATTAGCGGAAAAGGGATCAGAATAGAAATTGCAATGGAAAGTTTTTATAATCAAGATTTTTTTACAAAGTTAATTGGAGGCGGCTTAGGAAGCACAAGTAAAGCTGTAGCGGCTGTAACTGGAAATCTCAAAGAAGCTCTTGAAACGGACTTTGTAACTTACTTGCATGACTTTGGGATTATTGGATGGATGCTCTACTATGCTATACCTACAATTTCTCTTTTTCTTGTTTGGCGGCATATTCGCACTTGCGAATCCAGTTCGCTTTATCCTAAATCGCTTGCGCTCAAATATAAAGTTACTTTTGCGATGCTTGTTGGTTCGTTTATGGCATATTTTGGTTCAGGGACAAAGTGGGTTTCGTTCACATTTCCACTGTGGTTTTTGGCTGGTTTTGCGCTCAAACATCCGGCATTTTACATGCTCAAACGCTACGAACAAGAAGACAATGTTATTCAAATTTCTCCAAAATTAGCAACTGATTTCAGATAAAATTTTCTAACCATGAGTGCATTTGAATCCGCATCTATTATTTTGCCTGTAATGAACGAGACCTATTCATTACGGCAGACAGTTGAAATTATTGAAAACGATTGTGGCAGTGATGTCAAAGAGTATTTGATTGTTGTCTGTGATAGAACCAAAAAAGAAAGTTTGCTTGTCTGTGAAGAGCTCAAAGCGCGATTTGGAGTTCGAGTTAAAGTTCATCAGCAACGTTTGCCGTTCATCGGAGGCGCGATTCGAGAGGCATTTGAATTAGCCAGCGGTTCACATACGGTTTTAATGGCAAGTGATTTAGAAACGCCCCCCGAAGTTGTTAAGACAATGATTGAACTTGTCAAAGAAGAACCTGATAGAATTGTAACTGCCTCTCGCTGGATAAAGGGCGGAAAGTTTTACGGCTACGACCCTCTCAAAAAGTTTCTGAATTTTATCTTTCAACGCATATTTTCCCTGCTCTATTTTGTTGCTTTAACCGACATGACGTATGCCTATCGTATTTTTCCTACGCGGTTAGTTCAATCTATCGAGTGGGAAGAGTTAAAACACCCGTTTTTGCTTGAAACCATCGTGAAACCTCTGCGTCTGGGTGTTCGGGTTAAGGAAATTCCTGCTGTATGGAAGGCACGCACCGAAGGCGAGTCTCAAAATACTTTTTTCGGAAATTTTGTGTATTTTCGCATTGGGTTTCGCGCTCGCTTTATGCTGAAATCAAAGATTCTCAAAACAAACTATACTTCACTTCAAGCCACTACTTAAATGAAAAAAGTTATTGTTACAACTACCATCAATTCCGTCACAGAAGCCTTGCGGCGTTTCCAAAAAATGAGCGATTGGGATCTCATTGTTGTTGGCGACTTAAAAACACCAAAAGACTATGCCCAACAATTAGAACGAGGGATTTATGTATCACCTCAAATGCAAGAAGAACGCGATAAAGAGCTTTCCGATGCAATTGGTTGGAACTGCATTCAACGCCGTAATTTTGGACTTCTCTGGGCACATGACTTAGGAGCTGATATTGTCGCTGTAATTGACGACGATAATATCCCATATAATTTTTGGGGTCAAAATCTTGCTATTGGTCAAGAAATAGAAGTTAATTATTACGAAACAGACTTACCGGCTTTTGACCCTGTTGGTGCAACGAATTATCCCCACTTATGGCATCGCGGTTATCCGCTTCAACTTCTTCCAAAGCGGGACTACTCTAAAAAAACTAAAAAGGTAATTCGCGTTGATGTTCAAGCCGACTTTTGGAACGGCGACCCTGATATTGATGCCATCTGCCGCATGGAGCACGCTCCCGATTGCACCTTCGACGATAAATACTTTCCACTTGCTTCAAATAAACTTGCACCTTTTAATTCACAAAACACGTTTATTTCAGGTAAGTGGCTGAAAGAATACTTCCTTTTCCCACATATTGGGCGTATGGACGACATTTGGGCGGCTTACTATGTTCAAGCCAAAGGATGTCGTGTTGTTTTCTCAAAAGCCTCTGTTTTTCAAGCAAGAAATCCACACGACCTTACCGTAGATATGAAAGCCGAATATCTTGGCTACGAAAATAACTTAAAACTTGTAGAGCAATTGCCCTCTGACCCAGATAAAATTTTAAGTTTTCTTCCAGGACGAGCGATTTACGCATTCAAACAGTATCAAAAAAACTTTAAATAGGACTTCTCATCATGAGAAAAATTTTAGTAACAGGCGGTGCTGGTTTTGTTGGACGGCACTTGATTAAACGTTTCTTAGATGCAGGCGACGAAGTGCACTGCGTCGACAGCGTTGCCAAGTATACAGGCGGCAAACTTCCACAAGATTTCCCCTTCTACAATCCCCTTGATTATAGGAATTTTCACTTTTACCACGAAGACTGCCGTGCTTTTTTCAAACGTGTTAAAGATACAGATTTTGACTATGTCTTTCATCTTGCCGCGATGGTCGGTGGTCGCTTAATGATTGAATACAATCCTCTTGCTGTCGCCGATGACCTTTCTATCGATGCAGAATACTGGCAATGGGCAAAAGAAACCCGCCCTAAAAAAACAGTCACATTTAGTTCCAGTGCGGCATATCCGATTAAACTGCAACGGCGTGAGCATTATGTTTTGCTCAAAGAAGATATGATTTCTTTTGACTCCGATATTGGCATGCCTGATATGTCCTACGGCTGGGCAAAACTTACGACTGAATACATTGGCAAGTTAGCATTTGAAAAACACGGTCTAAAATCTGTTGCTTACCGCCCTTTTTCAGGATACGGTGAAGATCAAGATGACACATATCCTTTCCCGAGCATTTGCAAACGCGCTATTGAAAATAAAGGTAAGAGCGTCTTGACAGTATGGGGCACGGGCGAACAAATGCGCGATTTTATACACATTGAAGATTGCGTTGATGGAATTTTACAAACGATGGATAAAATTGATAACGGCGATGCGATTAATCTTTCTACGGGCATTTATACAAGTTTCAAACAGTTAGCTAAAATGGCGGCTGAAACGCTTGGATATTCTCCCGAAGTTCAAGGTCTATCCGATAAACCCGAAGGCGTTTTTGCACGTGGTGGCGATACGGCAAAACAAAAAGAATTAGGGTTTACATACAAAATCAGCCTCAAAGAAGGTATTGAGCGCGCTATACACTACTTCCTCAATTATGCCAAATAATACGCGCTTGACTGTTTCTACAAATCATCTTCTTCAATGGGGATTGATTTTCTTTTTTAGCCTCTGGAGCCCTATTCTTCACTTATTTCGTTGGCTTTTAACGCCTGATGGTTACAGTTATCACTTTTTTCTCAATCAAGATTTAGCCGACTGGCATTATATTCTTAAATCGGCGGACAATCATTTTCTTTCTATCCATGATGTCGAAGCTGATGTCCCGATTTGGTTTCGCCCTGATGCACATTCGCTTCTTTTTTTTCCGTTTATTCTCCTTGGAAAATGGCTCTCACTTCCCTCTTCTTTTCTTTTGATACTGGTTGACTTTTTAGGAAACCTATTTTGTGCGTTTGCAACGCTTTTTTTCTTTCAAACGATTTTTCAGGACGATAGAAAATCATTAACAGCTTTTCTACTCGCGTATCTTACATCGGGAATTACAGGATTGATTATCCTTTTCCGTTGGATTGGATTCGGCGATTTGGATTTAGCAGTTTCTAGACTTGTTGGTGAAAATCATTCGCTCGGATACGACTTAATGGAAGGCAACATGGTGCACTGGGTTACTATTCTCTTTCGCCCATACTATCTTTTTCCGCGTGCATTTGGACTGCTTTCAATCGCACTGCTTTTCAATGCTTATGCTTTGCTCAATAGAAAAATATTATTTTTTTCTGCACTATGCCTGCTTATGGCAACACTCATTCACCCACAATCAGGGCTGATTTATGGACTAATGGCTTTCGTTTTACTGCTTATTCAGTCTTTTCGTCAAGATATTAGCTTTTTTAAGCGTATCGGACCCGCGATTTGCACGATTAGCGGATTGATTTTCGCCGCAATCCTCTGGAAACTTTACCAGCGTATTCCCGAAGTTGATGCGGCTGTAAAAGAATATGTCAAACGCATGTATAACGCTGACGCCGTTCCACTTTTTTTTGCCATCTGCCCAATGCTCCTGCCTACCATACTTTTGGTTTTTCAACGCACAGCAGAAAAAGTTTTTCTTATCGCTCTTTCTTCGTTGATGCTACTTTATGGCATTGCCACTTCGGAGTGGATTATTCGCGAAGAACAGGCTTTGCTCCGTTTTGGCTTGTTGCTGATTTGCTTTTCAACTTTTCTTTTTTTGATAGCTTGGAAGCGACACTATCTTTTTTCCCTTCTACAAAGCAAACGAGAAGTCTTTCTTGGACTATGTGTTTTTTTGATTATCGCGATTGCACTTTCTCCGCACCACGATGGGGTCAAAATTTTGAGTCGGGAAGATGCTTTTCCAAGTGCTGTCATTTTGAAACCCATACTTAGCACTTTATCGCTTATTTACGCCGCACCGTTTCGTTTAGGGATTGCCGTTCCGCTTGCGGGACTGCTGACAATTTTACTGTGGGAAACAGCTCCGCGCTCACGTTCTGCTATTCTTACCAGTGTTTTCAGTGTTTCAGCCTGTTCAATTTTGCTTTACCTTTTTTTTATTATATCCAGTCCAGCAGGTTATTTGCGTAATAGTGAACGCAATGCGATGCTCTTTCTGAAAACGCTTGATGGAAAAACTGTTCTTTGCAGCGGCGAAAGCAGTCAATTTATCATTCAACTTGCCCAAAAGCGAACCTTAATTGGCGGCATTGCGGGCGTGCTAAACATTTCAGAACGCTATGAAGATATTTCAAAAATGTATCGCGCAACTTCGTCTGAGGACTTACAGCCTTATTTGCAAAAGTATCGTGTAGATTATATTTTTTTAAGCGATTCTGAACGCAAACTTGGTGCAACAGAATCTTTATTTTCAACTTTTCCACTACTCTACAATCATGATGGCGTAAAAATCTATCGTGCGAGTTCGCCTTATATTTCTACGACCGCTTTCCTGCTTCGGCGCGGGCAATTTGTTCGGCAATAAGTTCTGCTGTTTTTTCAGGCAGCTCGAGCGTGATGAGATGTCCGCACTTCTTGATGAGTTCGAAGCGTCCGTTCTTGGCGTATTCAAAGAGTTTCTTGGTGTTTTTCCATGAGACGACTTGGTCGCCCTTCCCTGCCACAAAGAGCATCGGCACTTGAAGCGACGCGACTTGCTTCGGCAAATTCTCCGTAACCTCGATTTTTGAGAGTTGCTCCGCCGTCTGCTTAATGGCATTGCTCGAGCAAAAGCGCAGGCTGTTCATTCCGACCAAAATATCCTCCTTCGTTGCAGGATTGCGCGCCAGCGTCAGACGCGCGTAAGCGTATAGCGCAGGCCACCACGTCAATTTTCGCACCACCTTGTCAAAGAGAAACGGAATCACTTTCGGAATCATCTTCGATATCGTCGGATTGTTCGGGAAGTAGCCGAAGTTGAAAAAGGTCAGCGATTGAATTTCGGATTCGTTTTTGACGGCGTAATCGAGCACGACGAAGGGTCCGAGCGAAAAGGCGGCGATGTGATAGCGTTTCAAGCCCAAGTGCTCGACCAAGGCGTGCAAATCTTTGGAGAGCGAGTGAAGCGAGTAGTCGTTGCGCACGTCTTCGTCCGACCACCCATGCCCTTTGAGGTCGTAAGCGACGGCGCGAATGTTTTTTTGCGTTAGAAACCCAATCACCTTGTGCCACCACATCCACCAGCAATCCCAGCCATGAAGCAGAATGACGGTCGGCGTCTCGGGCGAGGCGGTTGGATTGGAGTCGTAATAGTGGTGAAGCGTGCCGTTCAGCGACACGAAATGCGACTTTTCCAACAGCGATTGCTCATACTCGGCATACTCGCGCTCGCGTTTCTTTTTGGAACGCAAACGTGCTTGAATTTCACTTTCGTAAATTCGGAATTTTTCGGTTGAGAAAAACGTGCTTGACGCTTCGGCACGCGTGGCGTGGGCTGTCGGTGTGTTCATTTTTTCTCCTTCTCTTTTTTGGTTGCAACTCTTTGAAGTTAGAGAACTTGCGCCGCTATCGCAACCCGTTGGCTTTACAAAATGATAATTTCATATCCTGCGAATTTTTCGGCATTTTGTTCTGAAGCATTAACCCTTAACGACCAAGCCAAATCAATCATGAAAAATCGCGTCTGCTTTTTTCTGCTTCCTTTCTTTCTGCTTGCGTTCTTGATTCTTCCAACGACGGCTGCCGCGCAACTCTCGCTAACCACGAGCGGCGCAACCGTGACCATCGATTTTGATAATACGCTTTCGGGCGTCAATAACGGTGCATTTGACGGTTCAGGTTTTCAACCCTCGCCGAGTGCGGGACAACTGAACTCCAATGCATGGGCAATGACGGGTTGGAGCGACGGAAATTTGGCATTCGGCGGCACGCAAAACTCAGGCGACTTTGCAAGAGGAAACACGACTGCCGCAGTTACAACGGGCGGCGTCTATTCGCACGATACGCTGAGCCAACGCCGCTTGATGATTCAACCCTCTAACGGTGATTGGGCGCCAGGCACGCTCACGCTTCGCATTCAAAACAACACGGGAAGCCCGCTTCGGCAAATCGACGTGGCTTACGACCTCTTCATTCGCAACGACCAAAACCGCGCCAACTCCTTCAACTTCTCTTACTCCACCGACGACGCGACCTACACGCCCGTCCCCTCAATGAATTACACCTCACCTGCAACGGCAGTTGCCGGGGCGCAATTTCAACTTGTTGGCACTTCGCCCAGTCGACGCGTGCGCATCGCGGGACTCGATATTCCTGATGGCGGATTTTTCTATGTGCGTTGGAGCGGTGCTAATGCTGGCGGCAGTGGTAATCGTGATGAATTTGCCTTAGACAACATCGCCGTTACAGGCTTCACCGACAACATCATCGCTGGCGGTGCTTATCGGAACTTGCTCATCGTTGGCGACCCCAGCGGCGACCGCCCGACACTTGCCGGCAACATCACGCCCGATAGTTTAGTTGTTTTCGCTAATGGCGCGCTGGACGGATTGGATCATCAAATTTTAGGCACGGGCTTTATCACCATTCGCGGACGCTTTGTTACACAACGCGAAGGCGGACTTTCTGGCAATCCGAATGCGGCGTTTCCAAGCGCAACCTTTACGCTCGACTCACTTTCCACCATTCGCTATGAACGGGCAAGCGGCTCGCAAACCGTTACCGGACGCAATGATTACGGAAACGTGGAAGTTGCAGGAACTTCATCAAAATCGTTAAGCGGAAACACGCTGATTCGCGGCTCGCTCACGCTCGTCGCTTCCACGCTCGATGTTGGCAACAACACCCTCACCTTCCGAAGCGGCAACACCCCGATTGTGCGCAACGGCTCAACGCAAACAGGGACGCTTTCTTTCGGCGCAAATGCAACGCTTCAATTCGGCGATGCGACCTCGCAACTCGGAAACGCATTTACAATTCCGAATAATTGCTTTCCGCTTCCACCGTTCATTCAAAATCTTTCTATCAGACGCACGAATCCTATCACGCTCGGCAATCAAAATATCTTTACCAACACGCTGACACTCACTAATGGAATTTTCATTGTGTCGGGCGGAGGCTCTACGGCATCGGGCGCGATTATCGTTTTTACCGACGCGCCGTCGGCGATTACAGGCGGCTCTTCAACGTCGCACATTCGCGGCACGCTTCGCCGCGTGGTTCAATCCAATGTGTCAGCGGACGGCGTATCGTATTTCTTTCCGATTGGCGACTCCTCCGGCGCATATCGCCCGGCGACGCTTCAAAACATTCGCACGGGTTCGGGTTTTTGCTCGATGCAAATTACGGCGGGCGTAACGGGCGCAACGACCGTCGATGGCACGACATTAGTTTCCATACGCACGCCGCACTGGCTCATTCAGGAAAACGACCTTCCCGGCGATTTCACCAGCGCGACGCTTGAACTCACCGGCACGTCGCTCATTAATGGCGAGAATCTCATCGGCGCATCTGACGATACCGTTTCAGGAACATACAGTTCCATTGGCGGCACGGTTTCGGGAAGCACGATTACGTCCAACCCGCAAACCTTGACGCTAAAACCCACGTCGCTTTCGCGGTATGTCGCCATCGGCGCGTTCTCGGCAGAGCCGACGGTTCAGGCGAGCGGCATTTCCTTTTCATCAATCACGGCGGGTTCTTTTACCATCAATTGGACGAGCGGCAACGGCACCAATCGCCTCGTCGTGATGCGTCAGGGTGCGGCGGTTTCCTTCACCCCTGTTGATGGCACGGACTACACGGGTATCAATTCGACGTTCAGCCTTGCGGCAAATCAAGATTCCGATAACAATCGCATCGTCTTTGCAGGCACGGGTTCAAGCGTCAATGTTGGAGGGCTTTCAGGCAATACGACCTATCACGTGGCGATTTACGAGTTCAACGGCACGCTCTCGAACAACTCGGCAAATTTCCTCATCACCTCGCCGCCGACGGGCAGTCAAACCACTGTTCCCAATCAGCCGACGCAAAATGTCAATACGCTTGTTTTCTCCAATTTTCAGACCAATGCTCTAACCTTGTCGTGGAATGTGCCGTCGGGCGATGTCGGCGCGAATCGCGTGGTTGTCGTTAGAGCCGGAAGCGCACCAGTTCCACCATCAGACTTCAAGGGCTATACCGCCAATTCTGTTTTCGGCTTGGGCGATACCACAGGTGCTGGCACAGGATTCGTCGTCTATAACGGCAACACGCCGAACAGCGTAACCGTTACGGGGCTTTCACCAGAGACGCAATACTTCTTCGGCATTTTTGAATACAACGGCTCAGGCACGACCGCCAACTACAATCCTTCGGGCGCAAGCGCAAACCGCTGGACGCTCAAAAACGAACCGTCCAACGGCATTTCTACATTGTCGATTTCAAACATTACCAAAACCTCGTTGAAGTTGGATTGGACATTGGAAACGCCCCTCACGCCGCCCGATAGCGTCATCATTTTCCGCCGCCCAAATTCCCCCGTAACCTTTGCCCCCGCCGACGGCAGAGCCTACAACGTCGGCGAATTAGACCCAACTGGTTGGCGCGTTGTCGCCAAACTTGGTGGCTCAACCACCACGCTCAATGTGTCAGGACTTGCTTCGGGCACAACGCACTACTTCCGCATTTTTGCGTTCAATCAAAATTCTGCCAGCACACAAACTGCAAACTACCGCACATCGTCGGGCGTTGCCGAGAGTAACGCCACAACCTCAACAGGCATAACCTACACTTGGACAGCGACCAACGGGGCATGGTCTGCTGCGGGTAATTGGTCTCCTTTGGGTCCTCCGAGTGACGGCGACAAGGCTCTTTTCAATGGCACTGGCGCGATTACCGTGAGCAGTGTGCCCACAACCAGCATCGGCGCGATTGAAGTTGATGGCGGACGTGAAGTTACCTTCACCACGACCGGCGCAACGACCGTATCGCTCACCGGCTTTGGTTCGAGCGCAGGCAACGCGCTCAACATCAATTCAGGACGACTCACTTTGGGCGGCACACAGCCGTGCACGCTCTCCGTTCAAAGCGGCAATACCGGGCGCATCGCAGATAGTCTTCGATTTACAGGTGCGGCACATCGCTTATTCAGCCCCGATTCCGCCAGCGTCATTTTTGAAAACGGAAGTCAGATGATTGCCGCGACAGGATTCACTGGCAATGCTTTTGGCACAACGAACCTGAACTCGGTCGTTTTCCAAGACGGCTCAACCTATCGCGCGCAAGCCGGCGCAAACCCATTCGGCGCAGGTCAGCCGAATTCAGTGGTGATTTTTCAAAGCGGAAGCACTTACAGCCAAGAGGTGAATGCTGTTCCATCAACATCTGGTCGAACCTTTGCAAATTTTGAAGTCAATGTTCCATCATTCAACCAGACCTTAGGCGGTGCAAATCCTTTCACAGTGGATAGCCTTATCGTGAACAGTGCGACCACTGTAAACATCAGCGGCGCAGGCGGTTTCATTGTGCGAGGAAATATTGTCGCAAATTCAGGCACGACAACGATTGGCTCTACCACCACGCCCGTCACGTTCAACGGCACTTCGCCACAAAGCATCGGCGGTTCAGGCGGAACACTGACCTTCGGCGCAAATGCCGCCGTCGCGCTCAACAATCCCAGCGGCTTGGTGCTGAATCGCGCCGTAACGCTTCAAAATTCGCTCACACTCACGAATGGACTTTTAACGACCAACGGCAACCTGACGCTTGAAAGCACGGCGAGCGTGGCTGGCGGAAACGACAACAGTTACATCGTCGGTTCGCTGGCACACGTGTATAACACCACGCCGACGGCGCGCCTTTATCCTTTCGGCAGTTTTGGGCGTTACCGTCCGATTTCAATTCGCGCTAACACCACAACGGGCACGGGCACATTGAGCGGTCAGTTATTTGAGGCTGACGCCAACTCACGCGAAGCGATTACCGACCCGCCGAATCGCGTTTCAACCGTGCGCTATTACGGGTTTGAGCTGACGGGCAACCCGATAACGGTAGACCAAATTCCTGTGCTGCGCGCCAATGTCGATGATGGCGTCGGCTCGTTTCTTTCCAACGCCTCGCTTCGCATTGCAACGGCGCGCACTGGCACGGGTTGGACACTTCGCAACCTTGATTCGCCGCCGAACACCACCACGCTTCCGCTCGATTTAAGTAGTACAACTGGATTGAGTTTTACGATTAACGTTGCACCTGATTCCGCACTCTTTGCGCTTGGCTCAACCTCAAATACCGACAATCCGCTACCGGTTGAACTCCTCGCCTACACAGGCGAATCAACTTCCGACGGTGCAGTGCTTCTGTGGCAGACGGCTTCGGAAGTCGACAATCTCGGCTTCACGATTCTCAAAGACGGCGTCGAGATAGCTTCATTCTCCGACACGCCGTCGCTTCGCGGACGCGGCACCACGACCGAAGAAACGCGCTATCAATTCATCGATTCAAAAGTGAAGGTCGGCGACGTGCATCACTACACCTTGCGCCAAACCGATTTGAACGGCACGGTTCATGACTTGGGCACCGTTACGCTCCACATCACCACTGCCGTTGCGCCGCGCGAATACAGCCTCTCGCAGAACTATCCGAATCCGTTCAATCCGACGACGACGATTACTTACGCGCTTAAAGCATCGGGCGAAGTGAAACTTGAACTCTTTGACGTGTTGGGCAGAAAGGTCGCGACGCTCGTGAATGCGCGTCAAGACGCGGGCTCTTACACCTTTCCGCTCAATGCCGCTCGCTACGGACTTTCAACGGGAATGTATTTTTATCGATTGCAGTCGGGCGGCTTTGTGGCAACGAAGAAGATGTTGCTCGTCAAGTAAGTTTGTTAAAAGTTAGTTAAATAATTGTGCTTGATTTTTTTTTAGCGGGCAAGTCGCGTAACTTTGCGGCGAGCATTTCGCTCACAATTCAACATCACTTTTCGCTTCCGCGCTGTTTGTCGCAGTTACACTTAGCGCGTGTTCGATTACGTTGCCCGTCGCTGTTTCCAGCAATCCGGTTGGACCAAAAGTCGGCAAAGCCACTGGCAATACCTTCTTGGGTGTTCTCGCTTTCGGCGTTGACGTCGGTATTCAAAAGGCGGCAAAGAACGGCGGCATCACCAAAATCTCGACGGTTGACATTCAGCGCGACGACGTTTTGGGCTTGTTCCAAACCTACACCGTGATTGTAACGGGCGAATAAATTTCACCTCGCTTTTCACAAAGGAATCGCTTACAACGGCGATTCCTTTTTATTTACAGCCTCTATGAAATACGCACACTTGCTCTTGCTTCTCTTTGCATTTTGTTTCGCGGCTTGCAAAACCGCGTCGCTGATTGAATCTTACTCGACGCCCTTCGGCTTGATGCACTTCGTTAAAAGCGTGGAGTTTGCGGGCAAAGAGGGTTCGGTTGAATTTGATTTTACTTATCGCCAAAATGACACGATGCTGACCATCTGTAACTTCACCATACACTCCAACTCGCCTGAAATTTACGCCCTCAAACAAGCGTATTTTGAACGGAGGGGCATGAAGCTCGCGCTGGATTCACTCAAATTGATGTTCGCCACGCGTAGCGAACATTCGGCGCGATACACGTCGCTCATGACGAAAGAGAATTTTCGCAAACTCTTCACGGGCGGCGATGTGAATTTTGCTGTTCAAGGAGCATCGCGAACGTTGAAGTTTGAAAGCAGGGATTCGTTTAGAAAAAACGCCAACGCGGTGCGTCTTGACGTGCTGAACCTTCCGTGAAAATGGGTATCTTCGGCGCAACAGATTTCGTCCGATAAATTTTCATCAATGGCTTATTCATCTGTGGAAGCGACGGCGTTTCAGCAAGTTGTAGAGTTGCTTCAAAGTGAAGCGAAAGCACTTCTTGACTGTGCCGCTCAACTTGCACCTGACGAGGTCATGCGTGCAGTTTCTTTCATTTGTTCGGCAAAAGGAAAAGTTGTTGTGCTTGGGGTTGGAAAGTCGGGCATTATTGCACAGAAAATTGCGGCAACCATGACGAGCACCGGCACGGAAGCCGTTGCCATACACCCGACCGACGCCATGCACGGCGATTTGGGGTATGTTTCTTCAAATGATGTTGCGATTGCCATTAGCAACAGCGGCGAAACCGATGAACTGCTAGCACTTTTACCGCATCTTAAACATCGTCAAGTTCCGATTATTGCGATTGTCGGCAATCTGAAATCCACGCTTGCACGCAAAGCCGGCGCCGTTTTGAACGCCACCATTCAAAAAGAAGCCGGCTACTTAAACCTTGCGCCGACCACCAGCACCAGCGTTGCGCTCGCACTCGGCGACGCCCTTGCCGTGGCAGTTATGCGCGCCAAAGGCATCAACGCCGAAGACTTTGCCTTCAACCACCCCGCCGGACGATTGGGCAAACGGCTCACGCTTCGCGTTGCAGATTTAATGCACAGCGGAAGCGATAATCCCACCGTTCTGCCAACGGCTTCGTGGATTGAAGTCGTCAGCGTGCTCTCTGAAAAAAGTTTGGGCGCGGTAAATGTGGTAGATAGCGAAGGCAATTTACTCGGCATTATCACCGACGGCGACGTGCGGCGCATTGTTCAGCGCGTTAAGCCCAGCGACCTTGAACACCTTTCTGCCGAACGTATGATGACGAAAAATCCCATTACTATTTCCGCAGAGCGACTTGCCGTCGACGCCTTGGATATGATGGAAAATCGCCCATCGCAGATTTCAGTTCTGCCCGTCGTTGATGGAAAAAAGAGCGTCGGGCTTATTCGCATTCACGACATTGTGCGGCGCGGCTTGTAAAAGAGACTCTTTCAGCCATTCAACTCGATGCACACCGATAAACTCATCTACCTCCTGCTTCAACTCCTGCCGCAAGGCTTCTTCAAGTTGATGGGCAGAAAGCCCAGCGACGCTTCGCATTATCAATTCAGGTCGTGTTATGTTCTTGTGTTTGTCGTGGTGAACGACGCGACGCTACGACCTCACCCTGTCCCGACTTCGTCGGGACATCCCTCTCCTTTTTAGGAGAGGGAATGAAAAACACACTTTAATAGCACTACCCAGAAAAGGCAAGCGTGGTTGAACTCGATTTGATTGAACAAATTTTGAGTTACAAATTCAGAACTTTAACCAGAGAGGAGATACGAGAGATGTTGAAGATTCAAGAAGAACTTGGGTTGAAGGAGACGGCATTTTACCGAGAAGCCTTTGATGAAGGCGAAGCGCAAGGCATTTGAAAGGCAGACTTGCCACCGTTCCGCTCTTGCGAGAGACGGGGTTGAGTGACGAGCAGATAGCGGAAAAACTCAATATGCGCTCGCCCTTGTGCAAGACATTCCAAAGTCGCAATCGAGCGGCCCGAGCGGGTAGTCGGAGAGAAGCCATGATGTCTCTTTTTCGCGCCGCCTATAAATGCAAAGAGCCTGCTTTTGACAGGCTCTTTTGATGTAGATTCGGCGTTTACTTTTCCTCTACGGTTTCATCGGTTTCCTTTTCGGATTCCGTCACATCGGAGAAAACGAGGCTATCGGTCTTCTTGCTGTATTTGATTTTAATCGATGAGCCTTCTTTGAACTTGCCTTTGAGAATTTCTTCCGCCATTGGGTCTTCGACATACTTTTGCAAGGCACGGCGAAGCGGGCGTGCGCCGAATTGTTGGTCGTAGCCTTTGTTTGCCAGAAATTCTTTTGCGGATTTTGTAATCTCAATCGTGATGCCCATTTCGCGAATCCGCTTGAAGAGTTTTTCGGCAGAAATGTCGATGATGCGGAAGATGTGTTCTTTTTCAAGTTGATGGAAGACGATTACGTCATCAATTCGGTTGAGGAATTCTGGATTGAACACGCGCTTCAAGGCATCTTCGACGGTGGACTTCATGTTCTCGTATTTGCTTTTTTCGGAGGGTTGCGAGAAGCCCATGCCCATGCCCATGTTTTTGATGTCGCGTGCGCCGATGTTGCTGGTCATGATGATAATCGTATTGCGGAAGTCGACGCGCCGACCGAGTCCATCGGTAAGAATGCCGTCGTCCAAGACTTGCAACAAGATGTTGAAGACGTCGGGGTGAGCTTTTTCGATTTCATCGAGCAAGACGACGGAGTAAGGTTTGCGACGCACTTTCTCGGTGAGTTGTCCGCCTTCTTCATAGCCGACATAGCCGGGCGGTGCACCAACAAGACGCGAAACGGTGAATTTTTCCATATACTCGCTCATGTCAATTCGCACCAACGCTTCTTCGGTATCAAAGAGGTAACGCGTCAAGGCTTTGGCGAGTTCGGTTTTGCCGACGCCCGTTGGTCCGAGGAAGATGAACGAGCCAATCGGACGGTTCGGGTCTTTGAGCCCTGCTCTGGTGCGTTGAATGGATTTAGCAATACGTTCAATTGCTTCATCTTGTCCAATCACTTGACTTTTAAGAATCTCGGGCAGTTTCAAGAGTTTTTCCGACTCGGATTGCGCGACTTTGACGACGGGAATGCCCGTCATCATTGCCACAACCGAAGCGACGTTTTCTTCATTGACGTCAAAAATCTTTTCCGCCGTTGATTTTTCCCACTCTTGTTTGGCGCGCTCGAGCGAATCGATGAGGCGTTTTTCTTGGTCGCGCAAGCGCGCCGCCTCTTCAAAATTTTGAGATTTGACGACTTGATTTTTCAGTCCTTTGATGTCTTCGATTTTCTGCTCGAGTTCAAGGATTTCTTTGGGCACGTGAATGTTGGAGAGGTGAACGCGTGCGCCGGCTTCGTCCATGACATCGATGGCTTTGTCGGGCAAGTGCCTATCGGTGATATATCGGTCGGAAAGTTTCACAGCGGCTTCGATAGATTCTTTGCTGTAGCGGACGTTATGATGCGCTTCATATTTCTCTTTGATGTTGTTGAGAATGGCGATGGTGTCTTCGACCGTTGTGGGTTCGACCATGATTTTTTGGAAGCGTCGGTCGAGTGCGCCGTCTTTTTCGATGTATTGTCGATACTCGTCGAGCGTGGTTGCACCGATGCATTGAAGTTCGCCGCGTGCGAGTGCGGGTTTGAAGATGTTGGACGCATCGAGCGAGCCTGATGCGCCGCCTGCGCCGACAATCGTATGCAGTTCATCGATGAAGAGAATGACGTCTTTTGATTTTTCAAGTTCGTTCATGACGGCTTTCATGCGTTCTTCGAACTGTCCACGATACTTTGTTCCTGCAACGAGTGCGGCGAGGTCGAGAGCGACGACGCGCTTATCATAAAGCACACGCGAGACTTTGCGTTGAACGATGCGAAGCGCGAGCCCTTCGGCAATTGCGGTTTTGCCGACGCCCGGCTCTCCGATGAGCACAGGATTATTTTTCTTTCTGCGCGAAAGCACTTGCGCAACGCGCTCAATTTCTTTTTCGCGTCCGATAATCGGATCGAGCTTATCCTCGAGTGCGAGTTTAGTCAGGTCTCGACCAAAATTGTCGAGCACCGGCGTTTTCGTCTTTTCCATCTTTCGTCCCTCGTATTGTTGTTGATATTGTCCGCTTCCGCCTTGCGAAGAACTTGCGGCGGCGGTTACGGGGCTTCCTGTTTTGCCGCTCATGATGTTGTCCAATTCTTCGCGGACGGTCTCGTATCGCACTCCGAATTGCGACATGATTTGTGCGGCAATGTTTTCTTCATCTTTCATCAGCGAAAGGAGCAGATGCTCCGTACCGATGATGTCGGATTTACAAATTTTTGCTTCCAGATACGTAATCTTCAAAACCTTCTCGGCTTGCTTCGTCAGCGGGACGTTGCCCAGCGTAAGCGTTCCGCCTGTCGAGCGCACCGTGTCTTCAATGGCGCGTTTGAGCTTGTAGAGGTCGCACCCCAAATTTTTCAAGATGCGAACCGCAATGCCCTCGCCTTCTCTGATAATCCCCAAGAGCAAATGTTCTGTGCCGATGTAATCGTGCCCGAGCCGAAGGGCTTCTTCACGACTGTATCGTATCACATCTTGCACCCTGTTGGAAAAATTTCTTCCTTCCATATTCGTGTGGTCGTATTGTTACTAAATCGGAATTTTGAATTTCGGCGATTCAACGCAATGTGCGTTTCAGAAATTGATTTTCGGAATCGGACACGGCACAGAACTTCATTGCTTTTTTCAATGAGTCTAAATGAATCGTAATGATTATAGCAGTATTTAATCGCTTTTGCAAAGGCTTCTCTTTTGGGCTTTTCGCTTTGTTTAAGATTTCGGCATAACAATCCATAGAACCACATAGACGATAATGCCGGGAAATGCCGCGCTGAAAATTGAAACGAGCACATATAACACACGCACCAGCGTTGGATCCCAGCCGAGCCACTCGGCAATGCCGCCGCACACGCCGCCGAGAATCGCATTTCGAGAACGTCTAAGGTAAGCCATACTGATACTGAATGTTAAGTTGATTGAGTTTTTCTTTCAACTGTATCGTGTATTGGGTTTCGCATTCCATAAGCCCGCCGATGAGGCGGAGCGGCAAGTCGCGCCCAACACGTCGACGAAGGGCTTGAATATACCGCACAACGAGCGATATTTGATGGTCAATGATTTTCATAGCAATCGTTGAGCCTTGCTCGGCACATCTGAAAACCACAGGCGCAAGATGTTGCAGTTCAAACCTTTCTTGATACACTTTGCGAATCGCTTCCTCTTTCGTTCGAAACAACTTCTTCATTTCCGTTTCAAAAATACAGTCGCTTGCCAATCCGTCAAGCAGTTGGAGATACTCTCGTGCCGCTTCTTGTCCAATTGCGTAGCCACTTCCCGCATCGCCAATCACTCTGCCATATCCGCCGATTTTAATTTTTTTATTGCCGACTTTCGCCACGAAAATAGAGCCCGTTCCGAGAATCGCCATCATGCCGTCGCCATTTTGAACGTGGAGCTCGAGGGCTAAGTCGACGTCGCTCATCACAGTGATTTTTTTTCCAACAAGAGCTCTTACAAGCCATGCGCTATCTTTTTTTGATACTACGCCCGCCAATCCGATTTTCACCTGTTCAGATGGAAAGCGTTGTATCGCCGTTAGAATCGCATCAAGAATTTTTTCACGCTCACCCGTTTGCACATTGAAGTTGCCTTTATATTTGGCTTTGAGTTTCAAACCTGATTCATTTTGGATAAAGGCTTTGAGCGAAGAGCCGCCGCCGTCTAAAAAAAGCACTTTTGTTGTTTTGTTCGCGCTCACGTTCTTGCAAATTGTTTGAATCGTTCGCACGCCACGAGGGTGCTTGTGCCGTTGAGCACTTTCGGCACTTCTTCCAAGAGTTCAGGCATTTCGGGCAGATTGTCGCGAAGCGCGTTGAGCAGTCTCACCGCTTTGATGTTTGGATTGGGTTGCAAGTGCGATTCGGCTGGTGCGCTTGGCGTTGCAAGGCATTTGGGAATTGCGTCGTAGAGTTCGGGAAACTCAATCGTGTTGTTGACCACAGCACCCAAAAGTTTTTCCAAGCGTGAAAGTCGCGTGAGTTCTCTGTCGCGTGCGGTGAGTTCATCGAGCGTGTCAAATGCGCTTTGATAATGCGCATAAAGATGCGCTCTGGCTTCTCGCAAGTTTGACATAAACTTCGGCACATCGTTTTCGTCAAGTGGCTCAAAGGTAAAAGTGTAATCATCATAGATAATCAACTTGCCATGTGGAAGCGTTGCGGTTTTGAGCACTTGCTTAGCTTCATCTTTTTCTTTGAGCAATCCGGGAAAGGCTTTGGCGAATTGAACTTTTTCTTCGGAGGCTCTCCATTTTTGTTCGGCGTAGGTCATGTTTTGCAATGAATGGTTTTGCAATGTTTAGCCTGCGGCGGTTGTTTTTCGTATATCGTTCAAATCCAGCGATATTAACGATTCAAATTATGAAAACGATTCTCATAAACCTTGTGCTACTTGTGATGAGCGTGTCTGCTTTCGCTCAAAAAATTTTAATTCCGATGGATAAAGCGCAGAGCGACCATCTGAAAGCCTACGGCGTTGCATATTGGTGCTTGGAGCGCACGATGTCGGTCGATTGGCTTCTCAACTATCGCGGCGGCTCGTTTATGATGGACGCGCTTCCTGCGGTCAAAGATGAACTCACCTTGCGTGGCGTTACCTTCGAGGAAATTTCAAACGGCAAAGCTGAACAAATCCTCTCGGAAGTTCGAAGCGAAGAATCCAACATGGACGTGATGCGATTAGACAAAGCCCCGAAAATCGTTGTTTATGTGCCGCCGACCAACCTGCCTTGGGACGACGCCGTTACGCTCGTTCTCACTTACGCTGAAATTCCTTACGATAAACTTTGGGACGAGGAAGTTCTCAAAGGCAAACTCAAAAATTATGATTGGCTTCATGTGCATCACGAAGATTTTACAGGGCAGTATGGCAAGTTTTATGCGCAGTTTCGGAACACGCCTTGGTATATCAAGCAAGTGCGAGACGCTGAACAACTGGCAAAGAAACTCGGCTACAATAAAGTGAGCGAACAGAAGAAAGCCGTTGCACGAAAAATTCGGGACTTCGTGGCTGAAGGCGGATTTATGTTCGCCATGTGTTCTGCGCCCGACAGTTACGACATCGCGCTTGCCGCCGAAGGCATTGACATCGTTCCGCGCGAACTCGACGGCGACGGCATTACGCCCGACGCGCAAGCCAAACTCGATTTCTCCAAAACCTTCGCTTTTGAAAACTTCATCGTAAACTTCAACCCTTACGAGTATTCAAAATCTAACATCGACATTAACCCGATGATGACCGGCAGTTCATCAGGACAAGAGAACGACTACTTCACGCTCTTTGAGTTTAGCGCGAAATACGACCCCGTGCCTTCAATGCTCACTCAAAATCACACGTCCATTATCAAAGGCTTTTACGGACAAACCACCTCGTTTCGCAAAAGCCTCATCAAACCGAGCGTTGTAATTATGGGCGAAAAGAAAAACACCGAAGAAGTTCGATACATACACGGTAACTACGCGCGCGGTCAATTTTGCTTTTATGGCGGACATGACCCCGAAGATTATCAGCATCACGTCGGCGACCCGCCTACCGACCTGAAACTTCATAAAAACTCCCCTGGCTATCGCTTGATTCTTAACAATGTGCTCTTCCCCGCCGCACAAAAGAAAAAACAAAAAACCTAACGGCTTATGAACCCAATTCCAATCAACATTCTCACCGGCTTTCTGGGAAGCGGCAAGACCTCGCTCCTTAAAGACCTGCTCAAAGAGATGAGCGGCAAAAAGAAAATCGCCGTGCTGATGAACGAAATCGGCGAAATTTCCATCGATGCCAAATTGCTCGAAGGCTTTTCCACCAAGGTCTTTGAACTCAACGACGGCTGTATCTGCTGTTCGGTCAATGAAGATTTCGTAACAGTTTTAGATGAACTTGCCGAAAAAGCCTCGCCCGACCTTATTGTGATTGAGACCACTGGCGTTGCCAATCCGATGAACATCATTTACTCCATCATCAATCCGATTTTCATCATCGATGCTGTCATTACCACGATTGACGCGAAAAATTTCCTCGTGATGAAAGATGAAATTGATGTCGCCGAAGAGCAACTTGATGCCGCCGACGTCGTCGTGATTACGAAAGACGATATTGCTACAACAAGTGAACTCACAAGCGTTGAACAGTATGTTCGTGCTCATCGTCCAAATGCGACGGTCTTTTTCCGTCACGCGCTTGATTTGTCGCTTCTTTTCGGTGTAGCCTATCCGCGCCAGATTGAGATGGATTTGGCGCACCCTCATCACGAGCATGAGCATCATCATTTTGAGCATGAGGGCGTTGAGGCGTTCCGATTCACAAGCAACGACGGGTTCGAGCTCACGCGCCTTCAATCCGTGCTGGAATCACTTCCAAAAAATTTATGGCGGCTTAAAGGCGTGGTTCATCTTGCCACGCACACAACGCCGTTCATTCTGAACTTTGCTTACGGGCGATATACGCTTGAAGATTACAACGGCGAGAGCCCTTCGCGGTGCGATTTAATTTTCATCGGGAAACACATTCGTTCCATTCAGAGCGAGTTGATTGCACGTCTTCAAACGGCAAGCGTGCCTTTGGCTGACGCTCAAACCGTTTCACAAGCGCGTGTCTAAGAAACTGTTCGTATTGGCGGGCGAAGCGTCGGGCGATTTACACGGCGCGGGCGTGTTGAAGTCGCTCAAAGCCTTTGAGCCGTCGCTCGATGTCTTCGGCATTGGCGGCAAGCACATTCAAGCCGTCGGGGCTCGGCTTCTTTATTCGGTCGAGCAAATCAATTTCATGGGTTTTGTTGAAATCGCCAAGCATTATCGATTTCTGCGGCGCGTTTTGGAAACGGTCAAGTCGACGATTCGTCGCGAAAAGCCTGATGTCGCATTGCTCATCGACTATCCGGGCATGAACTTACTCGTTGCTGAATTTCTCAAATCGCAAGGCGTGCCGGTTGTCTATTACATCGCTCCGCAAGTGTGGGCGTGGAAGGAAGGACGCGTCAAGAAAATGCGCGAGACGATTACGAAACTGTGCGTCGTCTTTGAGTTCGAGGTCGAGTATTTCAAACGGCACGGCATTGAGGCGAAGTTCGTCGGACACCCGATTTTGGAAGAGCTCGCCGACCTTTCGCTTCCTCCAAAATCCCGCTTTCTCAACCAGCACCATCTTCCTGTAACGCAACGCTTCATCGGCTTGCTTCCGGGCAGTCGCAAGCAAGAACTCGAGCGCATTTTTCCAGAGATGCTTTCGGCAAGCGAACTCTTGGCGCGCCGCTTTGAGTTGAAATTCTTGCTCGGAATTGCGCCAACGATTCCCGAACATTTTTACGACAAGTTTCTTTCGCGCACTTCCATCACCCCGATTCGCGTCAGTTCTTACGAGACCATGCAATACAGCGACCTTGCTTTCGTAACCAGCGGCACGGCAACGCTCGAGAGCCTTTGCTTCGGCTTGCCGATGATTGTTTGTTACAAAACATCTCCGCTCAATTATCTCATTGGCAAACGCTTGGTGAAGATTCAGAAAATTGCGTTGGCGAACATCATCGCCGACGGGCTATACGGCACTGCCAAAACCGTTCCCGAACTTTTACAAAGCGATTTAACTGCGACGAACCTTGTCAAACATGCGGTGATGTTTTTGCAAGATGAGGCTTATCGAAATCAAGTGTCGGAGAAGTTGAGGCGGGCAAAGGAGAAATTAGGGTCGCTCAATCCGTCGGACGAAGTTGCAAGGGAGATTGCCGAACGCCTTTCGTGAAGGTTAATCTTTGGGCGGCATGAGTTTAAAGCCGGAAATTGCGCCCGACCGACGCGGCAGTGCAACCGGTTTTCCATTCAGCCACAACTCCGCCGTTTTGCAAAGTTCAACCGTAAGCGTGAAGAGGCTATCGGCGTTGAACTTTGCAACCGCCGACGGCGTGAGCAACATTTCTTTCGGATTGTTTTTATCACTTGCAACGCTAATCCAACACGTGTCGGTTTTTGAGCGCACAATAAGTTCGTGCTTCTTTTCGGGTTTTGCTGTCGATTCAGATTTTTCAATCACGGGTTTGCGCTGCGTTTCTGTAAGCATCGGTGCTATTTCTTTCGGCATGCTTTTTTCCTGTGCTGGTGTTGGCACGTCCAATGCTTTTGTGATGGCTTGTTGTTCTGAAACAGAGTGCCGTTGGTCTTCGGAGATTTTTTCGGTTTGTTTGACGAGATACCAAACGACGCACAAGGTTGCAACGAGCGCGCCAGCCAGGCTTGCATAGATGAGTCGTTTTTTGTGGCTTTGTTCGGTCTGTGGAATTTCAAAATCCATCGGCATTGAAGGAGACGCAGTGCTTATCGGTTCAGGTCTTGCGGGGTGATGCGTAGGCTTCTCTTCTTTGAGGATTTCAGGTGTTGGGGGTTGAATCACTTCTTCAAAGTCAGATTGATGTACTTTCTCGCCGATGGTCTCAGCATATTTACGAAGAATCGCCTTGATGTAAGGCATTGGTTGAAATGAGGTGTCGCCGCTTTCGATACGGGCGAGAACTTCAACCCGAATGTTGGTTTTGTAACTGATGTCTTGAAGGGTGATATTTTTTTCTTCTCGGGCGCGAACAAGACGCGCAATAAGTTTTTCCATGGTCGCTGGCTTTGTTTGAAACAGTAGTTTGAAGTAACGGTATGGTCGGAATGTAATACAAGAATTCTAAAAAAAAACCACTTTTTCAACGCTTTTTTAACATGGCTATCTTTTGGCTAAAAGAGGTAGTTAGCAATCCAAACGACGTTGGCAAAGACGCCTGCCGCTGTTACTTCTGCACCCGCCCCCGCGCCTTTAACGACAAGCGGACGCTCGCGATACCGCTCCGTCGTATAGGCGATGATGTTGTCGCTTCCCGAAAGGTTGTAGAATGGGTGTGTTGAATCCACTTCCATCAACTTGACGCTCGCGATTCCATTTTCAAGCGAGGCGATGAATCGAAGCACGCACCCGCGTTGCTCCGCCTGAGACTTTCGCGCCTCGAAGAGCGGATTGGCTTTTTCAAGTTCAATGAAAAAATCTTCGACGGTTTGCGCCTTCATGCACGATTCGGGCAGGAAGTTTTCGAGTTGAACGTCCGAGAGTTCAAGGTTTAATTCGACTTCGCGAGCGAGGATTAAAATTTTTCGAGCGACATCGAGTCCGCTCAAATCCTCTCGTGGGTCGGGCTCGGTGTAGCCTTTTTCTTTGGCTTCGCGGACGACGTCGCTGAATCGTCGCTCGCCTTTGAAGGTGTTGAAAATGTAACTCACAGAGCCAGAGAGCACGGCTTCGATTTTGAGAATTTTGTCGCCGCTCGAGAGCAAATCGTTGAGCGTATTGATGACGGGCAAGCCCGCGCCGACGTTGGTTTCATAGAGGTATTTAACATCGTGCTCAACGGCGGCGAGTTTGAGCTTTTTGTAATCTTCATACTTGCCTGAATTGGCGCGCTTATTGGGCGTTACCACAGAAATGCTCGACGACAAAATTTCTTCGTAATACTCGACAATTTCATCAGCCGCCGTGCAATCAATAAACACACTTCCAGAGAGGTTCAGGGCTTTCATTCGGCGCACAAATTCCTTCATCTCTTTAGGTTCGCCTTGTTCTTCGAGCAACTCTTTCCAATTTTTCAAATCAATCCCGTTTGGATTAAAGAGCATTTTCTTGCTTCGCGCAAGGGCAACGACCTTGATTTCGAGCGACTGCTGCTGGCGCAATACGCTGGCGTGTTCGTCAAGTTGTTTGAGAAATGTGCTTCCAATTAAGCCGGTTCCAACCAAAAAGAGATGCAGGGTTTTTCGCTTTGAAAGAAAAAAAACTTCGTGCAACGCGTTGAGTGCCTTTTCTTCGTTGGCACGTTCAATCACGACAGAGATGTTGATTTCTGATGAACCTTGTGCAATCGCCACCACATTGATGCCGTTTTTCCCCAGCGTTTGAAAAAACCAGCCTGCTACGCCCGTGCGATGCTTCATGTTTTCGCCCACGACGGCGACGATGGAGAGATTTTTTTCGGCTCCAATCGGATAAATTTTTCCCGCGTTGATTTCCAAGAGAAATTCTTTTTCAACAGCGGCTTTTGCGCGCTCGGCATCTTTAAGCGAAACAGCAAAGCAGATGCTGTGCTCCGACGAGGCTTGCGAGATGAAGATGATGTTGATGTTCTCGTTTGCAAGTGCCGAGAAGACGCGTTTTGCCGTGCCGATGGAACGCACAAGTCCGCTTCCTTCGACGCGCAGCAGGGCGACGTCATCGAGCGAGGAAATGCCGCATATAGAGACTTTCCGATTCGGCGCGCTTGACGTAATCCATGTGCCTTCGAAACTTGGATTGAATGTATTGAGAATTCGAATCGGAATGTTTTGAAGCATTGCGGGCTGAACGGTCGGCGGATAAAGCACCTTCGCGCCAGAGTTCGACATTTCAAGCGCTTCTCGATAACTCATTCTGGGAATCGGGAATGCGTCTTTGACTTTGCGCGGGTCGGCGGTCATGAAGCCGTCGACGTCGGTCCAGATTTGAATTTCGGAGGCGTTGAGCGCCGCGCCGAAAATCGCCGCCGTGTAATCCGAGCCGCCGCGTCCGAGCGTCGTGGTTTCGCCTTTCAGCGTTGAGCCGATAAAGCCCGTGATGACCTGCAACATGCTTCGATTGAGAAAATACGTGCGAATGTTGTGATAAGTTTCTTCTTGCAAGACGCCCGCCATGCCGAATCGGTTATCGGTTTTCACCAAGTCGCGCGCGTCGCAGTATTCCGCCTCGGTGCCTTTGGCTTTGAAGGCTTCGGCAATGATGAACGCCGAGAGCCGCTCGCCGAAACTCATCATAAAATCCAGCGTGCGCTCGGTGTATTCTCCAACAAGATAAGTCCCGTGCAAAATGTCTTCGAGTTCGTTGAGCATCATTTTCACATTGGCAAGCGCGGAGGATTGCGACTTGACGGGCACGAGCGCGTGAACTGCCGAAAGATGTCGCTCTTCGAATTTTCCGAACAGGTGTTTGTAAGCAAGGTCGCCTTCTGCTGCTTTCGTGCTCATTTCAATGAGTTTATCGGTTGCGCCGCCAAACGCCGAAACTACAACGGCGACAGGGCTCTTTTCCCTTGCTTTTTTGACGAGCGATATAACGGTCTCGATGCGTTCAGGCGTGCCAACGGACGAGCCGCCGAATTTGAGAATGTTCATTTTTGATATGATTTAATCCGAAAGATGTTTTTTGAGCGTCTCAATTTTTTCAGAGGTCGTCATGGTGCGAAAGTTCAGCGTTGTGCCTTCTTCCAAGCGCGTGCCAAGCCAAGCACCGAATACAATGCCGACGGGGACGCCAATAATGAATCCTGCTATGAAGCCAAGGAATCGCCTTACCGAGAGGTTTTCATCGCCGTCTTCAGCAGGCAATCCTGTTGTCCCCAAAATTCCTGCTCCGACTGCGCCGCCTAATGGTGCACCGAAGAGCACGCCCGATAATCCGCCCAAGCCTGATGAAGCGATGTTCAGTTCGGCGAGGCTATCGAGATGCACGGCGTTTCGCCACTCGATGTCGTTGAACGTGAACATGAGGCTATCCGCCAATAGCACGGCGTCGTCGCCGCCAAATCGTTCACCGGAAAAAGTTTTGGCTTGATAGCGGGCGCGGTCGAGGCGTTCTTTCTTTTGAACGGCGGTCGGCTGAACCGTCCAGCACCCAACCGAGAAAAGCAAACTTAACATCACGAGGCGTTGCATCTTTGATGTGTTTAAGTGTTTGAGCGTGCGTCTCCGTCTTCTTTTTCAGACTCTTTCAGTCGTCGGTAAAGCGTAGCGACGCCGATGCCCAAGAGTCGGGCGGTTTCTTCTTTATTGCCGCCTGTCATTTCGAGGGTGCGGGCAATCATCACGTCTTCGACTTCTTCGAGCGGCGTGCCGATTCGGAAACTGACAATGCGCGACGTATCCGTTCCCGTGATGTAATCGGGCAGATGTTCTTTTTGGATTTGCTCTTGATTGCAGAGCACGACGGCGCGCTCGATGACGTTTTCAAGTTCGCGCACGTTGCCGCGCCACGAATGTCCTTCGAGCAGTCGCACAACTTCGGGCGAAAGTCCGCGCACGTTCTTGGCGTTCAATCGGCTGAATTTTTCGATGAAGTGCTGTGCCAGCGGAATGATGTCGTCGCGGCGTTGCCGAAGCGGTGGCAAATCGAGTTTGATGACGTTCAATCGGTAGTAAAGGTCTTCGCGAAAGCGACCTTCGGCGACTTCCTCATCGAGGTTTTTATTGGTAGCGGCAATCACACGCACATCGACGTGCAAAGTTTCTTCGCTGCCGAGCCGTTGGAACTCGCCGTCTTGCAACACCGTGAGCAGTTTGACTTGCAAGTGTGTGGGCATATCGGCGATTTCATCGAGGAAAATCGTGCCGCCGTGTGCAAGTTCAAAGCGACCGCGTTTTTGTTTGATGGCGTTGGTGAATGCACCTTTTTCGTAGCCGAAGAGTTCGGATTCCAAGAGTTGTTCGGGCAGTGCGCCGCAGTTGATTTTGACGAAGGGCTTATCGCGCCGACCGCTTAATTCGTGAATGGCGCGTGCGACGACTTCCTTGCCCGTTCCGCTTTCGCCCAAGAGCAGCACCGTCGCTCGCGAGGGCGCAACGGTTTCAACCGACGCCATCACCTCGCGCCAAAGCGGACTGAAGCCGACGATGTTTTTCGGGAACAATCGTCCGCTTACTTGTTGGCGCAGTTTGGCGTTCTCGACCAGAAGCATGCGCGTTTCCAATGCACGCTGAACAAGGCGGCGAATCTCGCTCATTCGAAACGGCTTTTGAATGTAGTCGTAAGCGCCGAGTTTCATCGCTTCGACGGCGGTGTCAATCGAGCCGTAAGCCGTCATCACCACGACGACGATGTTCGGGTCATACTTTTTGATTTCTTTGAGCAGTCGCACGCCGCTGTCGGGCTCTTGAATTTTCAGGTCGGTCAGCACAAGGTCAATCTCTTCCTCGTTCAAAATTTTCATCGCCTCTTTCGGCGTTTCGGCGGTGAAGACTTGTCGCTCATCGGGCTTAAACAACCCGTCGGAGAGCGCGTCGCGCGTATTTTTTTCGTCGTCGACGATTAAGAGTTTTACCATTGCGCGTTTTGCAAGATTGAATTCACTTCATTCCCAAATCCACAATCCGAAATCCCCAATCCGAAATCCGAAACCCGCTCACTCTGGCTTCATAGTCGGAAAGAAAATCACGTCGCGAATCGACTCTTGCCCGGTGATGAGCATGGTGAGCCGATCGATGCCGATGCCAATGCCCGCGGTGGGCGGCATGCCAAATTCAATCGCACGTAGGAAGTCTTCATCGACGCCCATTGCTTCGTCGTCGCCGCGCTCGCGCAGTCGGGCTTGTTCTTCCAATCGCTCGCGTTGGTCAATTGGGTCGTTGAGTTCCGAATAGGCATTGCAGACTTCTTTGCCTGCGACAATAAGTTCAAAGCGTTCAACCAATCCCGCTTTGCTTCGGTGCTTCTTGGTGAGCGGCGACATTTCAATCGGATAGTCGAGAATGAACGTCGGCTGAATGAGTTTTGGCTCGATAAATTCGCCGAAAATTTCGTCGATGATTTTTCCGCTTCCGACTTTCGGGTCGAGTTTCAGACCGAGTTCGCTGGCAATCGCTCTTAATTCCGATTCGCTTTTGCCTTCAATCTCTTTGCCCGTGTATTCTTTGATGGAATCGGCGATGGTAAGTTTGCGATACGGGGCTTTGAGATTGACCTCGTGCTCGCCAAACTTGACGAGCGTTGAGCCGTTGACCGCCATGGCGACTTTTTCAAAGAGCGATTCGACCGTCTGCATCATCCAGTTGTAATCTTTGTAAGCCACGTAGAACTCGAGCATTGAAAATTCGGGATTGTGAAAGCGGCTCAAGCCTTCGTTGCGAAAGACTTTGGCAAATTCATAAACGCCGTCGAAGCCGCCGACGATGAGGCGTTTGAGATAGAGTTCGTTGGCAATGCGCAAAAAGAGTTTCATATCGAGCGCGTTGTGATGCGTCGTAAACGGTCGCGCCGACGCGCCGCCATAGACGGGTTGAAGAATCGGCGTTTCCACTTCCAGCAAGTTAAGATTGTTCAAAAACTCGCGAATGGTTTGAATGAGTTTGGCGCGCTTAATGAAGACTTCCCGCACGTGCGGATTGACGATTAAATCCACATAGCGCATGCGGTAGCGTTGCTCCTTATCGCTGAATGCATCATAGACGACCTTTTTGCCGTCCACTTCTTGCTCTTTGGCGACGGGAATTGGACGGAGCGACTTTGAAAGCATCTCGAGTTTCGTTGCATGCACCGAAATTTCCCCCGTCTTTGTGCGGAAGGTGTAGCCGTGAACGCCGACAATATCGCCGATGTCGAAGTATTTGAACGCTTTGTAAGTGGCTTCGCCGACGTCGTCTTTGCGCAAGTAAATTTGAATCCTGCCCGTTGCATCTTGAATGTGGAAAAACGACGCTTTGCCCATGTTGCGAATCGTCATGATTCTGCCGGCGACAGCGACGTCGGTCTTTTCGCCGTCAACGAAGCTTTCAACAAGTGGCTTTGCGTAGTGCGTTACAGGAAACGAATACGGATACGGCTCAATGCCGAGCTCACGCAGTTTGGCAAGGTTTTCTCTGCGCTGACGCATTAAATCGTTTAGGTCTTCGGTGTGCGTTTTAGTCTGGTGTTCCGACATTGTGAATGAGAAATAGGTTGAAAGTTTATCCAAGATTCATCAGATAGCGAGCATAAAGAAAGACGACGGGCGCAATGAAGCAAAGTGAATCGAATCGGTCTAAAAATCCGCCGTGTCCGGGAATCAAGCCCGATGAATCCTTCACGCCGCTGTCGCGCTTGAACATCGATTCAATCAAATCGCCAATCGGACTTAATCCGCCAATCAAAAATCCAATGGTTAAAATATGATGCAGTGGGAAACGCTCCCATAGCAAGGTATGGTAAAAAATTACCGTCGTGATAATGCTGGCGATAGAGCCGGTGAAAAAGCCTTCCCACGTTTTCTTCGGGCTGTATCGCTCTGAAAATTTCGTCTTGATGATTTTTCCGCCCAAAAATTTTCCGCCGAAGTAAGCGAAGGTATCCGACATCCAAACCGCGATGAAAATCATCGTGATGAAAATGCCGTCTTTGTCATAGCCGCGCATATCGAGCAGCGAGACGAAGGGAAACGAAATGTAAAAGAGGCACAAAAACGACGCGCCGATGTTTTGAATCGGCGTGCCTCGCTTTCGGAAGAGCTCAATCGAGGGAAAAAGGAAAACGGCGAGCAACATGAAATCAAACGTTGAAGCCACACGAAACTTGTGATTGATGAGAATCGCCGCGCAAAAGAGCATCATCAGCCAACGAATCGGATAAATCTGCTTGTGATTGAGCATCGTGGTAAATTCGTAGAGCGACATGAGTGCAATGAAGAGCATCGCGCCAAGAAAAATCACGCCGCCGAAATGCGTGCACAGCAAAATTGCTGGACCAGCGATAAACGCCACCACGACGCGCCAAAATAGGTTGGATTGAAACGCACTTGTGGGAGCGGAAATGGCACTTGTTTTTTCTTCCACAGGATTCGAACTCAATTGCTCTGCTCCTTCGTCAAGGCATTAATGGCGACGCGTTGCTGTTGATACGCCGCAATGAGCCGCGCCGCTTCTTCGAAGGCTTCGGCTCTCACCCACAATTCAAACGGTTGCTCGCTGGTGAAGAACGAGAACATTCGGTCGCGCTTGGTGAAAAGGACGGCGTCAATGCCGGCGTCGGCAAGCGTGGCTTTGAGAATTTCGGCTTCAAAATCGAGCGTCGTGCGGAAGACGACTTGCCAATTTGGGAGCGGCTCGGCGGTGTGATTCAAAAACAAGGTCGTCAGAAATCGTCTCATGCGTTCAGGTTCTCGTCAAAGGTTTATGCGTTGCAAATGGTCTGTTTAGGTTTTTTCACTTTGAGTTTTTCGGTCAGGAGTTTCTTCCAGCCTTTCGAGTCGTGTAACAATCTTGTGTTTGTCATTTTAGCGATGAAGTGGAGCGACCTCACCCGTGATTGCGCGTTACGGAATCTTTCCCTCTCCTTCAAAAGGAGAGGGACGTCCCGACAAAGTCGGGACAGGGTGAGGTTCGACCCTGTGTCAGAATGAAAACACAGCCCACTTTAATAGCACTACCGCCTTTCGTGCCGTTGAGCAAGGGCGCGTCGATATCGCCGAAGCACAAGCACGAAAAGCCCTAAGGAAATTGCCGCGCTTGAAATCGCTACGGGCGAGAGCAACTCCGGCTCGCTCGTTTTGAACGACTGAACGGCGGTTTCGCTCAGCCCAAACCAGCCCGCGTTGTTCAAGATAAAAATTCCTAAAACCGAGAAAAAATTAAAGGCGAAGTGCGCAGCCACACACAGCCACAACGCGCCCGACGATTGACGCAAATACGAAATGTAAATCCCAATCGCAATTAAGGGCAAGGTTTGAATCGGATTGAGGTGATAGACGCCGAAAATCGCGCCCGTCCAAACCACCGCCCGCACCGGCGACATGGCGCGCGAAAAATTGCGTTGCAACAATCCGCGAAACACCACTTCTTCGCAAATCGCCGGCGTCAGTGCCGTCACGCCTACCACCGCAACCAACTCGCCCACGCTTTTGGCAGAGGCTAATTTTTCCACCACATCGTCAAAAAGTTTTTTCCACTGCTGGACTTCCTCTTTCAAGCCGAAGCCTTCGGAGAGCACCATAACTTGAACATCGCCGACGTAACTCAAAAATGGATTAAGCACAATCGCGCCCAGCACGCCCCACAGAGCCACTTCCCGCGAAACCGATTGATTGAGCGCGAGAAAGGCTCGATTTTCGGAATCAATCGGTGAAAATTTGCCCGTGTGAAGTCCAACCAACCATAGCGCGGGCAACGCGAGAAAGAGAATTTGAAACAGCGTTTGAAACAAGCGATGCAACCCGACATTCTCGTCCGTAATGCTTCCGCCTGCAAGGAAAAACGCAATCACGCCGCCGACGATTTGATAGAGGAAAAATAAAAACGCAAGCACGATGAAATTGACCGCGACGGGCGAAAAGCCTTGTCGCTCCCAAAATCCGGTGTATGTGGCACTTTTCGGAAGGTTCATAGTTTTAAGTTTGTTCGAGCAAAACAGCGCAAGTTTCCGCTCAATTCCAAATGACCGGCGTCCATAGAAGTCATGAGTGGCAAGATTTTTTAACAGAAATGTAACGTGATTTTTTCCCCTCTTCCTCACTTTTTTGCGAACTTCACACGCCAAAACACACGCCTATCTTTCGTATTTCGTTCTATTATCAACAATTAAAACAACATCACAAATGAAACGCACAATGAAACAAATTTTAAGTCTTCTTGTGTCTCTGTTGCTGTTGTCAAGCACATCGTTGCTTGCGCAACTCACACTCCCCAGTGCCCCCGCAACTACTTACACCGAAAATTTTGACGGTATCGGGTCAGGATTGCCAACGGGCTGGACGGTCAGAACAGGTGCAACAGCAACATCACTTGGCACGACTGCAACACTTGCTACTGCTGCTACCTCTTGGGGCACTACCACAGGAAACTTTCGCAACTGTGCCGCCGCCGATAACACGGGCGCGACAGCAACTGATAATGATGCTACGCAAGCCTCATACACCGACCGCGCCCTTGCCGTCCGCCAAACAGGCGGTTTTGGCGACCCGGGTGCTGCGTTCACGCTTCAAATTGCGAACACATTAGGGCGTTCAGGATTTCAACTCTCCTTCAAGTCTCAAATGCTCAGTGTTCAACCGCGTTCCACCACTTGGCAGGTCCAGTATGCTTTTGGCTCATCGCCGACAACTTTTACAAATGTTGGCTCGCCAATTACTGACCCGGGTGTTTTCGGTTCAACCAACATTACCATCAACTTTGGCTCTGCACTCAATAACCAATCAGGCAATGTTTGGATTCGCATTGTCGCTTTGAACGCTTCTACTGGCAGTGGTAGTCGTGACACATATGGGATTGATGATTTTGAACTCACTTGGTCGAATTCTGTTCCATCTGCTTCTGATGGAGACGGTTCTGCGACGGCTACAAATGCTGGCTCTGGTCCATTAAATGGCACTGCTCTTTTCAGAAGAAATTTAGGGGGTCAAATCCTTCAGACAGTTGTAACGGGTGTCAGCGCGGGGGATTTAGAAACCGTTGAAATTGACGTGCCTTCGGATTTCACGGGTCTGACTGCTTCAAATGTTACGACTTCCGGCGGCGGCACGCCTTCTGTTTCCGTTTCAGGCAACACGATTACGGTTTCTGGGCTTGCACTTAACAACACCAATCCTTTGACGGTTACGGCTTCTGGATTGACCACACCTACACCTGCATCGACTGACGACGGTCTCCGAAATGTTACGGTTAGAACGGCAGTCGCTTCTGGAACTCCGACTCCTATTGCCTCTTCGCCCCAAGTTCGCGTTACTGTGCCAATGTCATCAATTCGCAATGCGCTTGATGCAAATTTCCTTCCAGCGGCTCCTTTTGCAACTGGAACAACGGTTGCCGTTGAAGGCGTAGCGAGCGTCGCAAGTGGAAACATTGGTAACTTTGCTGGCTCTTCTGCAAACCGCTTCCAATTTGCTTTCCGAGATGCAACGGGCGGCATGATTGCAGATAATTCTAGTATAACCTTCACACCCACAGTAGATGCAGGAGATGAAACTGTCATTCTGGGCAGCATCAACTCCTTCAACGGTGTTACACAGCTCGGGCTTTCTTCTGGAAATGTTTTTATTCTTGGCCCGGCATTCGTTCCGTTGCCTTCACTTCAAACTATTCCTAACCTCACATCTGCCGCCACCGCTGAGACACTTGAAGGTTCGCTGGTTAGCCTCGAAAATGTGTTCATCTCGTCTGGCACATTTCCTGCCGCAGGTTCGGACGGTAACGTGACTATTTCGGACGGCCTGAATACAATGACGATGCGCATTGATGACTTGACGGATATTGATGGCACACCTACTCTGCAAGGCTACTTCAATGTGGTTGGGATTCTCGGTCAAGCCGATAACTCGAACCCGAGAGACGGAAACTACCAACTCTATCCGCGCTCGCTCGCAGACTTCACGTTTGATAATACCGAGTCACAAGTGGTTAATAACACATCCGTTACTTTCCCCGCGACGGGGGTTGTCCTCGATGCGACTGGTGCTGGAAACTTGGGCTTGGTAACAATCACCAACTCCAAAGGCGCATCTGGCATTGTAACGGTTGGCATCTCTTCAGGCATCGCTTCGCGATGGTCAATTAACCCGGTCAATCAACCTACGGGAAGTGTTACGGTAACGCTGTCGTGGTTCTCCGCATATGATAACGGTCGCAATTTGAGCGCGTTACAAGTGTGGCGAAGCACCGATAATGGTGTAACATGGACACAAGTGCCCGGTGCTACCTTTAACACTTCTACTAACCCAAGAACCGCGACCTTCACGGTCAATGGCTTCTCGGAGTTCACAATTACGGATACAGACAACCCGCTTCCTGTTCAACTCAATAGTTTCACAGGCGTATCGACGATGCGCGGCGTTGAACTCAGTTGGAACGTGGCTTCGGAACAAGACAACGCGGGCTTCATCGTCTTCCGTGACGGACAGCAAATTGCGCACTACAACACCACGCCCGAACTGCGCGGACGCGGCACAACCTCCGAAGCCAAAACCTATCGCTATGTTGATGTCTCTGGCTTGGAAGTTGGACGCTCTTACACCTACACGCTCCGCTCGGTCGACTTTGACGGAACGATTCACGACATCAATCGCAGTGTCGTCGTTCAAGTCTCGCAAACCCCGACGGTGGCTTACACCTATCGCCTTGAGCAAAACTATCCAAACCCGTTCAACCCTTCAACGAACATCACGTTCTCCATCAAAGATGCAGGCTTTGTTTCGTTGAAAGTCTATGACTTGCTCGGTCGCGAAGTTGCCACATTGGTCAATGAACGCCGTGCCGCCGGCATTTACGATGTGAATTTCAACGCCTCCGCTCTTGGAAGCGGCGTTTATTTCTACACGCTCACTTCAGGCGGATTCAGCCAAACGAAAAAGATGCTCTTTGTCAAATAGTTGAACATTGACCATAAAGTGTTACAAGTGGGGCGGGAGCAATCTCGCCCCTTTTTTTTGATGTGTTTTTGATGGGAACCCTTGGTAGTGCTATTAAAGTGTGTTTTTCATTCCGAGCGAAGCGAGGAATCCGCTGACGCGCTCGGTGAAAGTCGCTGATGGATTCTTCACTTCGCTACGCCTCGTTCAGAATGACCACGATATAATGACAAACACAAAAAAGTTACATGACCACTTATCGGCAGTGATGGTCGTCGGCATTATATCTCGCCGGCGTCGCGCCGTTCAATCCAACCTTTCGTTCCGTCGGGCAGTTTGACTTCGAGCCACTCCGACTCCTTGCGAGAAATTTCAACCTTCAAGCCCTCGTGAATGACGGAAATGGTCGTGCTTTGTTCGCGCGGTTCGCTTTTGAGATTGACGACGGGAGTTAAGACGATGGCTTCGCGATGGGTTGCAAGGCGCGACGATTTTAGCACGAATAAAATCAGCGAAAGCGAGAAGAGCGCAAGAAACGCGTATTTGAAAATTTGTCCAACAAGAGAATTAAAGCCAAATAAATCGCGCAGTTGAAAAATGAAAATCGCCGCTGTGCCGTAAAGAAACAGCAAGACGAAAAAGCCCAGCATGCCAAGCGAAAAGACATTCAAGAGTCTCTCGAGCAAGGCTTCTAAAAAAAACTTCGGCAGTTCGGGAATTTTATCCTTTGTGCGAGCGAGCGCGAGCGCAAGGTTCGTTTGTAAATCCTCGTCGCCCTCTATAAACCGCTTGGCTTTTTCATAGTAAAGAATGGCTTTGCCGATTTGTCCAAGTTTGTAGTAAGTGTTGCCGAGATTGTAGCAGAGTTCGCCGCTTTGATAGCCGAGCGAATCGAGCGCGGTGTAGAGCGCGAGTGCGTCGCGGTATTTGCCCGCCGTATAAAGATTGTTCGCCTCGTTGAACGTGGTTGTGGCGTTTGTGCCTTGTGCAAGCAGGGGAGCGAGAAGAACCGAAAAAAGAGCAACGAGCAAGGCGCGATTGAGCATGAGCGATTAACGTGGTTTTGAAAGTTCAGAGATGATTTGGGTCGCATCGTCGTAAAGCGTGGTTAAATCATCTTGGGTTTCTTTGGCGGGTGCGTAGCGATAAAATTCCGACTTCTCCAAAAGACGCATCAGTTTCTCAATCAATTCGGGTGCGACTTGCTTGGAGACGAGCAAGGCTTTGAGTTCATCTTTGCGAAGCGCGTGGTCGTCGGTGTTGTAGCGATTGCCGATAAACTTGATGAGCGCGTTTTCAAGTTCGGCGAAAAAGGCTTGTTGGTCATGTTGTTTGAGCAGTTCTTTGGCGCGTTTCAAGCGTTTCTTGGCTTCGGGCGAGGCTTTAACGCTACGCGCAAAGGCAATATCGGCTTTCATTTGCGCTTCGCGCTTTTGCAATACTAAAAAATACCCGACTGCGCCGAGCGGCAGAAGCATCAAAACATAAAACCACCACGCGCGATACAGCGGCGAACCGCCGCCCAGACGAAGCGAACTTGCGCTGGTTTTGATATACCGAAAATCGGCGGTGAATTTTTTGATGTCGCGTTTTTCCCCTGAACCGCTCGCGCTCAAGAGAGCGGCTTTCGGGTCGGGCTCGACGTTGAGTTCAAAGCGCGGCGATGTGAGGGTGATATACTGTTTCTTTTGGGGGTGATAGTATGAAAATTCAACCGTGCCTAAATCAAATTTGCCCGACGCGCGCGGAATGACGGTCAGTTCCGTCGTCTTGTATCCCGTAACCACGCTGGTATTTTTGTTCACCTTCACTTCAACTTTCGGTTCATACTTTTCAAACTCCGACGGTAAATCCGGGTTAATCGTTGGAAGCAAATTGATATTGCCTTCGCCTTCAACCGTGAACTTCAATGTAACGGCTTCCCCTGCTTTCACGTCGGATTTATCTATGGTTGCGCTGAATTTGTAATCGCCGACCGCGCCGCTGAAACTCATCGGCTTGGGTTCGGGAAGTTCACTGACCTCAAACTTGACAGTAGGCGCAACAACGCTCAACCGTTGCATTCGACCTGGCGAGGCAAAAAAGTCATCAAATAAAAACCCGCGTTGCCGCTTGACATCGGAAATCAAGGCTTCGCACGTGCCTTTGTATCCTGCCACTTCCAACTTTCCAGCGCGCGTTGGAAAGACTTGAATTTTGTTAATCACCGCTACGTGATACATCGAGCCGTTGTATCGCTCGGTTACTTGGGGAAGTTTGGAGACATCGAAGCGTTCAACCCAAAAGCCTTCGGGCTTAAGGTCTTCTTCGCTGGTGTATTGGCGGACATTGAGTTTGTAGTAAAGTTTGTAAGTGATGGTTGCGCCTTCGCCGACGACGAGTTTGGTTTTATCAACGACGGGGCGAATGAAAATTTCACTGCTGCCTGAAATCGTGCCGCCGTTGGGCGATTGACCTTGCGCCGCACCGCCTTTGCTCACCGTGAGGCTGACGCTGTTTGTCGTGAGCACTTGACCGCCAATTTTAACCGTCGCGGGCGGAATGGTAACTTTGCCTTCCTTCTTCGGAACGGCAATGAACGTGAGCGACTTCGTTTGAGACATTTGCCCATTGACGATGCTCAGGCTTTGCGAGGTAGAAATGCTGTTGCGCTGAATCTCAATCGCGTCGCTCGTGGGCGGAATGACTTCGCCGCCCGTCCCACCTTGAATTTCAACCGTGTAGTAAATCGGATTGCCAAGCGAAGCGTTGGCGTCGTTGACGAATGCACGAACCGTAACGCCTTGCGCCGCCAAACGCTCGGCGAAAACGAAGGCAAAAAGAAAAACGAAAAAAGATTTCAGCATATCGCGATGAGTGATGCGTTAAGTTTTGACAAGTTGCGAGGCGCGTTCGGCGGCTTTAACGACGGCTTTAATGAGCGTAACGCGAAGCCGACCGTCTTCCAATTCGAGCAGTCCGTCAATCGTGCAACCGGCGGGCGTGGTTACGCTGTCTTTCAAAAGGGCAGGGTGCTGTTTCGTCTCCAAGACTAATTTTGCCGAGCCGAGCATGGTTTGCGCCGCCAGAAGCGTCGAGATGTCGCGCGGAATGCCCAACTTTACGCCCGCTTCGGCAAGCGACTCAATCACCACATAAATGTATGCCGGACCTGATGCCGAAAGCGCGGTAACCCCGTCAAAGAGCGATTCATCGAGATTGACAACAAGTCCGACCGAAGCAAAAATTTCCTCCGCCAACGCCAGATGTTCCTTTGTCGCGAAGCGTCCGCCGCAAATCGCTGTCATGCCCGCGTTGATGAGCGACGGCGTATTCGGCATGGCGCGAATGACGGGCACTTCCATCTCGAGATGCTCCTCGATGTAAGAAGTGGAAACGGAAGCGGCGACGCTCACAACGACCTGCGTCGGCTTCAAGGCACTGCGAATTTCCTTGCAAACTTTGGCGATGTTCTGCGGTTTGACGGCGAGAATGACCACATCGGAATTCGCGACCAAATCGCGATTTGACTGAACCGCCTCAATGCCGACTTTGGTGCGGATTCGCTCTACTGAGCTCTCTCGCTTGGCACTGCCCAGAATATCCGACGCGTTGAGCACGCCGTTTTTAATTAAACCGAGCGCAATCGCTTCGCCCAATTTCCCAACGCCGATAATCCCGACTTTTTTTCCTGATAACATAGTTGTGAGTTGAGTTTGAACCATTCCAATACTACAGCAATCGCTCACCAATCTTTATCGAATTTGGTTTGATTGGATTTCTTCATCAAATACTTTTTGAGCATCTGCTTTTCGTCTTGTTTGAGCGCATCGAGTAATTTTTCCGCATCGGCTTGGCTGATTTGGGCGTTGCCTTGTTTGCCTTGCGGTTGGTCGGGCTTTTGGTCTTTGGGTTTGTTTTGATTCTCTTGGTTGTTTTGATTTTGCTGATTCTGGTTTTGCTGGTTGTCTTGTTTGTCTTTGTTGTTCTTTTGGTCTTGATTGTTTTTATCGTCTTGCTTGTCGTCTTTGTTTTGGTTCTTGTCGTTCTTGTTTTTGTCTTTATCCTGCTTGTCGTTTTTATCGTTGCCTTGTTTTTTTTCTTCCTCTTGTTTCAAGATGGCTTTGGCGAGTTCGAGGTTTTGTTTTGCCTGTAAGTCGTTGGGATTGAGTTTGAGGGCTTGTTTGTAATGTTTGATGGCGTCTTTGAGCCATGCTTCTTTCTGTTCGCCCTGTGCGTCTTTGGCGCGGGTGAAGTAGCCGTTGCCGATGTTGTAGAAGGCGTCGGCGCGAAGTTCAGGAGCAAGCGATGCGTTCTCGGCGATTTTGCGGTAGTCGGTTTCGGCTTCATCGAGTTTTTTCATGCGATAAAGCGCGTTGCCCCTGTTGAAGACGGCTTCTTTTTTGTCGTCGAATTTTTCCGATTCGGCGATGATTTTGTCGTAACGGCGTTTGGCTTCGTCGTACTCTCCGGCGAGGTATTTGTTGTTACCGTCGCGCAAATCAAAATACTGCGCCTGTAAGAGCAAGGGTTGAACGAGGAAAAGCGAAAAGGCGATGATGAATTTCATAGTGATGAAGCGTTAAGCGTTGATTTTGCGTCGGTCGCCGATGAGCAGTTCCATCGCGAGGAGCGCGAGCGCAATGCCGATGAAGAGTTGAAACTTGTGGTCAAAGTCAACAAATTCTTTTGAAGCGAGTTCTTCTTTTTCGAGTTTTTGAAGTTCAAGATACAGGCGGTCTAAATCTGCACCGCTGGCATCAATGTGAAAAAATTTACCGCCGGTTTTTTCGGCGACGAGTCGGAGCATGGTGTCGTCGAAGGTGGTCGTGATAACGGCGTTGTTTTTATCACGTTTGAAATCCACACGTCGTCCAGTTTCATCATAAACAGGAATCGGGGTGGATTGCGACGTGCCAATGCCGACGGTGTAAATGCGCACTTTATTTTCAATGGCGCGTTTGAGCGTTTCGTCGAGGCTCTTTTCGTGGTCTTCGCCGTCGCTAATCAGCACGATGATTTGATTGCGCGATTGGACTTTGTCGGGGGAATCTGCGCTTCTCTCGCTCCCGCGAAAGGCTTTCATGGCTTCGTTAATCGCCGCGCCGAAGTTCGTGCCTTGTGCTTCAATGGAATTTGTGGAAGCGATGTCGAGAAAAAGTTTGAGCGCGGCTTTATCGAGCGTCATCGGGCATTGCAAAAACGAATCGCCCGCGAAGACAACCAACCCGACGCGGTCGCCGCCTAATCGCTCGACAAAACGCGAAATTTCATACTTCGCCTTGTTCAAGCGGCTGGGCTTAACGTCTTCGGCGAGCATGCTGTTTGAGACATCGAGCGCGAAGACGATTTCAATGCCTTTTCGCTTCACTTCCCGCAGGCGCGTGCCGATTTGCGGCGCAGTCAGCGCGACGAATAAACACGACATCGCGACAAACCATATCACCAACCGCCAAACGACTTTCGGGCGCGAGAGCGTCTGGGCAAGCTGGCGCGTCAGTTCCCTCGCTCCAAGTTCCTCTAACGCCTTAAAGCGCGCCACAACGAAGTAAATCGCCACGCCTAAAATCGGAACGAGCAAAAGCAAATACAGGGCGTATTGAGGATTTCCAAGTTTCATTTAAGTCTCTTTTGGTTCTGTATGAGGCGGCGGAATATAAAACATCGGCGAAAAAAATTCGCCTTACGAAATCGGCTTCAAGCGTCGGGCTGATTTGTTTTCGCTCTGGTGCTTTTATTTTTTGTGTTTGTTATTCTGACCATGAACAGAGTGAAGGGGAAGAATCCAAAATCGTTCATGGTTGATAGTGAAGCGTTGAGCACGCCACTTTTAACGCTTAACGTTTCATTCTCAACTGTTTGGATTCCTCGCGTCGCTCGCGATGACCACGATTAACGGCATCTTGTTTATTTCCACACTTTACAACAAGCGAACTTTGCCGTTGCATGCTGTCCCAATCGGCTTGCCTTTCAAATGGCGATTGTAGAAGGGGGAGTTTTTGGATTTGGATTGGAGTTGCGAGGTATCAACCGTCCACTCTTCGTCAGGGGCGATGAACGAGAGGTTGGCGACGGTTCCGACTTGAAAGCGAATCGGCGGCAACTTCATCAAACGGCGCGGAATCGTAGAGAGCAATTCAATGGCGCGATAAGGCGAAATGATGTTTTTGTGAACCAGTTCCGTGAAAGTCAGTCCGACCGATGTTTCAAGTCCGACAATGCCGAAACTGGCTTGTGCAATGCCGCAGTCTTTTTCGTGGCAGGCGTGCGGAGCGTGGTCGGTTGCGATGGCGTCGATGATGCCGTCGGCGAGTGCTTGCAAGAGTGCGTCGCGGTCGCGTGCGCTTCGGAGCGGCGGGTTCATTTTGAAATTGCCGTCGTAGCCTGAATGGAAGACGTCTTCGTCGGTCAAGGTAAAGTGGTGCGGCGTAACTTCACATGAAACGCACAGTCCTTCGGCTTTGGCGTGGCGCACGAGGTCAATTGCGGCTTTGGTGCTGATGTGTGCGACGTGATAGCGCGGCGCGTGCGGCATTGCGCCTCGTTTGGCATCGAGCAAATAGCGAATCAGATGCAAATCGCGCGACAGCACAATCGTTTCGGAAATGCTCGGCACACCGCGCAATCCGAGAAGTGAGGAATAAACGCCCTCGTTCATCACGCCGCCAGCGGAAAGGCATGTGTCTTCGCAATGCTGAATGACGAGCAAATCAAACATTGAGGCGTATTCAAACGCGAGGCGCATCGTGCGCGAGTTCATCACGGGCGAGCCGTCGTCGGAGATAGCCTTCACGCCCGTTTCCCACAGTTCGCCGTAGTTGCAAATTTTTTCGCCTTTGCGTCCAAGAGTAATCGCGCCAATGACTTCAAGTTCAATCGGAAGCGAGGTTGCTTTGTGGCGCAGATAGGTTGAAACTTGCGCGTTGTCAACTGGCAGTTCAGTGTTCGGCATCAGCGCAACGCCCGTAAATCCACCCGCCAACGCCGAGCGCGAGCCTGTGACTAAATCTTCCTTATACTCAAACCCCGGCTCGCGAAAATGACAGTGCATATCAAATAAGCCCGACGCAATCATCTTGCTCGTGAAATCAAAGACCTTATCGCCTGCCATTGGCGTGAGCGATTCAGGCGCAAAGGCTATCGCTTCAATGATTCCCGATTCGGATAAGCGAATCGAGCCAATGGTGTCGAGCGTTTCTTCGGGATTGATGAGGCGCGCGTTTTGAAAAAGGTAGGACATGGATTCAATAGAGATGAAAGACGAGTTTGGCAATCGTGAAATAGATAATCAATCCTGTGGCATCGACGAGCGTGGTGATGAGCGGGGCGGAAAGCACGGTGGCATCTAATCCGAATCGCTCGGCGAGAATCGGAATTTGAGACGCAACAGCACTCGACCAAATGCAAATGACAACGACGCTCCCGCCGACGATGATTGAAAAATGCCAATCATTTAGCGTTAGAAATGCCCATCCAAAGCCAATCACGCCGAGCATTGAGCCAACCGTAATGCCCGTTAAGGTTTCGCGTGCGAGCACTTTCAGCCAATCTTTCGTTTCAATTTCGCCGATGGCTAAACTGCGAATAATCGTTGAAACGGTTTGCGAGCCAGTGTTCCCACCTGTGCCAATCAAAAGCGGCGTGAAGATAGCAAGCGCGGCGGCAATGGCGTCCGAAATGCTTTCATGAAAAAACTTCACCACATTGCCCGTGAGCGTGCCGCCGACGAAAAGAAACAAAAGCCACCCGATTCGATTGCGCACGACAAACCAGAGAGGGCTGTCGAAATACATCCGCTCCGCCGCGCCCGTTTGAACACCGCCCAAACTCAAAAAGTCTTTTGTTTCTTCTTGTTCAATGACAGAAATCACATCGTCGACCGTTACAATGCCGACAAGAATGCCCTTGCCATCGGTTACGGGAAGCGCGACGCGAGCATATTTCTTGAAGTATTCAATCGCCGTTTCTTGGCTATCGGTAACCGAAAGCGACACAAAATTTCCCGTCATCAAGTCGCTGACGAACTTATCGAGCGGCGAGAGCAAGAACTCACGAATTTTAATGTCGTCAATGAGCCGTCCTTTGTCGTCGGTAACATAAATCACGTTGAGCGTTTCGCTGTCGCGTCCATTTTCGCGAATGTAGTCGAGCACTTGTTTGACCGTCCAATCCGGCGGCACGTCAATGTAATCGGTTGTCATCAAGCGACCGACGCTGTTGGGCGCATAGCCGAGAAGCGACTGCGCCGTAGCGCGTTCTTCGGGGGAGAGAAGCGAAAGCATTTGCTTGACGGCGGCGGCAGGAAGTTCCTCGAGCAAGGCGGTGCGGTCGTCTTCGGACATATCGTCCAAAATCGCGGCGACTTCTTCTTTGCCTAATGCCTTGATGAGATTTTTTTGCGAATCAAAATCGAGGAACTCAAACACATCGGTGGCAAGTTCGCGCGGCAACAAGCGAAAGACAATCGCTTGGTCCTTTTCAGGAATCTCGACTAACACTTCGGCAATATCGGCAGGGAGCATTTCAGAAAAAACCTCGCGCAACTCTGCAAAGTGGCGCGTTTCAATGAGTTCGCGAATTTCGGGCAGTATGGTCGTGCCAAGCATTGCCGTGTTAAGTAAGCGTTGAAAAGGCGACTTTGAAAATGCTACAACAAGTTGCAAAAATAAGGCTTTGCCGCGAGCCTTTGATAGTTTCTCAAACTTTTTTCACATTCGGCTAAAATTTTACAAGCAATGGAACTCTTCAAAATCGGATTTCTTTCCTTCACGCTCCTCGACCTTGCCGACGTGAGCCTGATTACATTGCTCTTTTACAAGCTCTACGACTACATCAAAGGCACGGTGGGTTTGCCGATTTTCGTTGGGCTGTTGCTCATTTTGGGTGGCTCGGCATTTGCCAGTTTCCTCAACCTTTCAACGCTCGATTGGATTTTCGGAAAGTTGATGAGCGTGTGGCTGATTTTGGTGGTGATTCTCTTTCAGCCTGAACTGCGGCGCGTTCTGCTTGCTATCGGTCAGAATCGTCTCTTCGCAGGCTTCTTTCAGAGCGACAGCAAAGAAGTGATTGAAGAAATCGTCGCCGCCGTCGATGAACTGGTCGATAGGCACATCGGCGCGTTGATTGTCGTCGCGCGCACGGTCGGATTAAAGTCTTACATTGAAACGGGTCAAGAACTTGATGCGGTGCTTTCGCGCAAATTGCTCGTCTCGCTCTTTGCGCCCAATACGCCCTTGCACGACGGCGCCGTGATTATCAGCGGAAAAAAAATCCTCGCCGCGCGTTCCGTTCTACCGCTTACGCAAAATGAAACCATTTCAGAAAACTTCGGCATGCGTCATCGCGCCGCGCTCGGTATTTCGGAAATTTCCGACGCCTTCGTCATCGCCGTCTCGGAAGAAACTGGCAAAATCTCCATCGCTGAAAACGGCAACCTCGTGCGCGGATTAAGTCTTGCCGAACTGCGCGCCCGCCTCACCAAAGCCCTTAAATAGGTGAGAGTGAAAAGTGAAGAAGGAAGGGGGCGGTCGTGTTATGTTCTTGTGTTTGTCATGGTGAACGACGCGACGCTACGACCTCACCCTGTCCCGACTTCGTCAGGACATCCCTCTCCTTTTTAGGAGAGGGAAAGATTCCGCAACGCGGAATCAAGCGTGAGGTTTGCACGATATAATGACGAACACTTTTGACGAACACTTTTGACGAACACTTTTTTATAGCACTACTCGATAAGTCTGCGTTCAAACTGAACAATAGGTTCACAGTCCATCGGCGTCGTTGAGAAACCGACGAAGTCGGGTGAAGCAATCCGTCTCCGCCTGCATTTATCAAGGTTTATGACGAGTTCGGCGAGGCTCGCTTGGATTTCGGCGCGACGCCTTCTTAATCAATTTGGGTATAATCCCGTCTCGATACTAATCGTTGATATAAAGGCGATATGAACGCGACCTGATTCGGCTGTAACGAGATGTTTTCGGAATTGTCGTATCTTGAATCAATTCCTGTGTTGTTCATAACATTTTAAGAGGAGTAAAATATGAAAGTCGTTCCTGCCGAAGATGCCGTAAAGGCAATCCAATCTCACAGCCGCATTTTTGTTCATACCGCCGCCGCAACGCCGACCGTTTTGCTGGACGCTTTGGCGAAGCGCGCCGACGAGCTTGACGATATTGAGTTCATTCACTTGCACACCGAAGGGGTCGCGCCGCAGGTTGCGCCGAACCTCGCGGGCAAATTTCGCGACAGTTCGCTCTTCATCGGTGCGAACGTTCGCAAAGCGGTTCAAGAAGGTCGCGCGGATTACATTCCGATTTTCTTATCGGAGACGCCGCTCCTGTTCCGACGAGGCATTTTGCCGCTCGACGTTGCACTCGTGCATGTTTCTCCGCCCGATAAGCACGGCTACTGCACGCTCGGCGTTTCAGTCGATTGTTCACTTGCCGCCGTTGAAACCGCGAAGACGGTGATTGCGCAAGTCAATCCTCAAATGCCGCGCACGCACGGCGGAAGTTTGATTCATCAAAGCAAAATTCATTACGCGGTCGAAGTCGATACGCCGATTTTCGAAATCGCACCCGAGCCGCTCGACGAAATCGCCCTCGCAATTGGAAAACACGTGGCGGGCATTATTGACGACGGCGCGACCCTTCAAATGGGCATCGGCACCATTCCCAACGCCGTTCTGGCGTCGCTCGGCAACCACATGCGTTTGGGCATTCATACGGAAATGTTTTCTGACGGCGTAATTCCGCTTGTTGAAAGCGGTGTGATTACGGGCGAAGAAAAGCGCGTTCATCCGCACAAAATCGTCGCGACCTTCGCCATGGGCACGCGCAAACTCTATGACTTCATCGATGATAATCCCGAAGTAACGATGCTCGACGTGCAGTATGTCAATGATACCGCCGTCATTCGGCGCAATCCAAAAGTAACGGCGATTAACAGCGCGATTGAAATTGATATTACGGGGCAAATTTGCGCCGACTCCATCGGAACGAAGATGTATTCCGGCGTCGGCGGACAAATGGACTTTGTGCGCGGTGCGTCGCTCTCAGAAGGCGGCAAAGCCATATTTGCCTTGCCTTCGTCGACGTCCAAAGGCGAATCACGTATCGTGCCGCTTCTAAAGCCCGGTGCCGGCGTGGTTACAACGCGCGCCCACGTGCATTACATTGTTACCGAATACGGGGTCGTCAATCTTTATGGAAAAAGCCTGCGCAAGCGCGCTGAACTGCTTGCTTCAATTGCACATCCTTTGCATCGCGACGCGCTTCTGAAAGCCGCGCATGAACGCTTCGGCTCGTCTCAATTCACATTGGCGTAGGCATGAGAACTTTATCAGTTTAAGAGTTAAGGGTGGGCGGCTGTTTTCAACCGTCAACTTTTAACTCTTAACTTTTTTACTTGTGCCAATATCGAGTAAGGACGCTAAGGTTTTTTTGTCCTTCCTGCAATCCCGACGGCGTTACGCTCGTCAAGCTCGCGTCGGGAATCGTTCTGTTCAAAGGATTCCGGACGCTTGTGCCGACTTGCTCGGGAAGCCGAAATGACATCGCCGACAACCTACTCACGCCTATTCTATTTTGGTATTGGAATGAACGAGCGAATTGAATTTTACAGAGCCTCTCGCCTAAGACTTCACCTTTCACCTATTTTTGTATCTTTGCCGCCTTTGAAATTCAATACGCACTCATGAAAACGAAATTACCGAAGTTGCACGTCTTGACGCTCGGTTGCTCGAAGAACGTCGTCGATTCCGAGCTTTTGCTGGCACAAGCCAAAGCCAACGATTTTCTCATCGTCGACGACGCCAAAAAAGCCGACATGCTCGTCGTCAATACCTGCGGGTTTATTGAAGAAGCCAAGCAGGAATCCATCAATGCGATTTTAAGCGGTGCGAAACTGCGCGAAAAAGGCAAACTTGAAAAACTCCTCGTGATAGGTTGCCTTTCCGAACGATACAAACCCGACCTCGAAAAAGAGATTCCCGAAGTTGACGCCTACTTCGGCACGATTGGTTTGGATACCACCGTGCTGACGAACATTTTGCGCGAACTTGGCGGCGACTACAAAACCGACCTTCTCGGCGAGCGCGCCCTCTCGACGCCGAAACATTTCGCCTACATGAAAATCTCCGAAGGGTGCGACAACCCTTGCTCCTTCTGCGCCATTCCGCTCATGCGTGGCGGTCATAAAAGCAAGCCCATCGAAGACTTGCTTCGCGAAGCACGAACCCTGCGCGCCGCCGGCGTCAAAGAACTTGTGTTGATTGCACAAGACCTCACCTACTACGGCTTAGACCTTTACGGAGAGCGAACGTTATCCGATTTGCTCAAACGCCTTTCCGACGTCGGCTTTGAGTGGATTCGTCTGCTTTATGCCTATCCCGCAAAATTTCCAACCGACATTCTGCCCGTCATGCGCGAGCGCGAAAACATCTGCAAGTATCTCGATATGCCCATTCAGCACACCAACACCGACGTGCTCAAATCCATGCGGCGCGGCGTCACTCGAAACGCGCTACTCAACCTCATAGAGCAGATTCGCGACGAAGTGCCGAACATTCGACTGCGCACCACGCTCATTCTCGGCTATCCGAATGAAACCGAAGCGGCGTTCAACGACGTGCTGGATTTCATTCAAGAGGTGAAGTTCGACCGATTAGGCTGTTTCTCTTACTCGCATGAGGAAAATACGACGGCGTTTATGCTCGAGGATAGCGTGCCGCTTGTGGAAAAAAAGCGTCGCGTGTCGGAAGTGATGAACTTACAAGAAAAAATCTCGCTCGAAAAAAATCTTGCACTGGTCGGAAGCGAACTTCGCGTGCTCGTCGATAGAATTGAAAGCGGCGTAGCGATTGGACGCACGGAATTTGACGCGCCCGAAGTCGATAACGAGTTTATCATTCAATCGGCGGAAAAAGGCTTCGACGTGCGCACGCTCAAAGTCGGCGAATTCTACACGGCGGAAGTAGCCGACGCCGAAGCCTACGACTTGTTCGGCATTTTGAAAGCGTAAGCGCGAGCGGCAAAATTGGCACCTGAACTCCGCAATCATTGAAATGCACACCGATAAACTCATTTATGTTTTGCTACAACTCTTGCCGCAAGGCTTCTTCTCGCTCATCGGAAGAAGTCCCGACGACGCCTCGCACTACCAATTCAAATCCGTTGAACTCAAAGATGTCTCTTTCCGTATTGACGGGCTGTTTGTTCCCGACGCCGACGACATCACCTACTTTGTGGAAGTTCAGTTTCAACGCGACGAGCAATTTTACGCACGATTTTTTGCGGAAATTTTTCTTTATCTCAAACAGTATCCGACGCGCAAGTGGGAAGCGGTGGTGATATATCCGTCGCGAAGTGCGGAGCAACGGGATATTGAAGCCTATCGGGAATTTCTTGCATTAGAGCAAGTGAAGCGAATATATTTGGACGAGTTGCCGCCGACGGATTCCGTTGCGGTGGCGTTGTTTCAGATGTTGATAGTGCCGAAGGAAGAGGTCGGGGCGTTGGCGCGGAAGATTGCGGCGAGAGCGGACAAGGTTCAGATGGAATTGCTGTTAAACATTTTAGCCTACAAGAACATAACCGAAGCGGAGGTCAAAGCGATGTTAGGGATTGAAGAAGAGTTGTTGAAGGACACGCCGTTCTACAAGGAAGTCTTTACCAAAGGCGAGCAAAAAGGCAGACAAGAAGGCTTGCTGGAAGGCAGACAAGAAGGCTTGCTGGAAGGCAAACTTGCAACCGTGCCGCTCTTGCGGGAGTTGGGGTTAAGCGATGAACAGATAGCCGAGAAACTTCAACTTGCGCTCGCCGATGTGCAACGCGTGCCGAAGCGATAAGCCTCTAACCGATGCACACCGATAAACTCATTTATGTTTTGCTACAACTCTTGCCGCAAGGCTTCTTCTCGCTCATCGGAAGAAGTCCCGAC
>FWPU01001571.1_pt1 | contig 50560 bp, 45 predicted proteins | sample 2228361 | NCBI WGS metagenome assembly FWPU01 (sample SAMEA103939777, study PRJEB20133) | metagenome | reverse complement strand
AGAAGCGAAGTCCCCCGCCGCCCGAAGGAAGAGATATGTGCCTTATGATTGCCAGCAAGATGACTTTTCTTCCGGCCCTTTGAAATCATAGGACATTTCAGATATTCCAGGTCTTTTTGCGGCAACTAATTTGGAGATGACTCAAAAAATTAAAATAATTAATGCTCTCATTAATTAAAATAGCTTACTAATCAATAAGATTCAATAAAAAGAAAATATGTCTTCATTCGTTCTTTCTCTTTTCCCTGACTATAACCTGAGCTAAATTGGTTGACAAAAAACTTGCCCATCTTCTCTTTTTAAAAACAATAGTGATTTTAAAAGATTAATTGGTAGATGTTTATTAAGCGGCCAAGAGGTAAACAAGGGATGAACCAGGGATGAACCAGGGATGAACCACGGATGTAATAGGACAGGCCTTTAGCGAGTGCAGAATATGGCAAGGGATAAACCCTTGCCCTACCAATTAAATCATTAATTCGTAGGGCAAGCCCTTGTGCCTTGCCGAAAGTGCGGCAAGGGCCAAGCCCTTTCCCTAATCGAGCCCGGGCTAAATAGGGTAAAAGTGCCTTATGATCCCGAAGGAATCCCTGGTTCATCCCCTACTCTCTTAGGCGACCCAAGATTCGGATCCCAAAGTGAAGATAGGCAAGGGGCAAAAAATGCTTGACAGCTTTATAAAAAATATATATTTTGAGTAAGCCTTCGCAATTAAAAATTCAGATTAATTTTAAAAACACACTCTTCTCGATCACTTTTTCTTCTTACTCCCCTCACTACTCTCATCCCTTTCATTTTTAATTGCCCGAGCTGATTGGGCCCATCAAGACAAAGGCTTTTTGAAGATTTTGATATTTGTTAAATAAATCTCAAATTATTTAAGAAATATCCACATTACAAAAAGAAGGAGGAAAGGCTATGGAACGATTGTCAAGATTAGCGCCAGGGGGAAAAGCATTATTTTTGGGGGCATTGTTATTAATAGTTATTTTTTGCACAACCATCGTCGCTGAAGCAACCCTTTTAAAGCCAGTAGATCAATCTACATCTATGCATAATCATAATTTTTCAACAAGGCTTCTAGGAATTAATTCTATAGATAAAATCAAACCCCAAGGTGAATTCGTAATTTTCGTGCAACAGGGCAATAAATGGGTAAAAGCTGGCAGTCTCGCTTATGATTGGTATCTTAGGGAAAGAGAAATAGATTTAAGGGAAATCTTAAAAGATAAAGGGAAGGCCAAAATAAAGATAGAACAAAAAGGTGGAGAAGCAGCTCATATAGATTCTATATTCTTTGGCGGAGCTCCTCCTCAGGAGGTTAAAGGGATTACAGATGAGCTTGCTTTACGTAAACTATCTAAGAAAGACCTCGATGTCACAGATGCATTTAACAAAACAATAGAGCTCACCTTCCCTGAGCAGGGCGACAAGAAATTAAAATTAACGGCCAGAATTGAAGGCTCTACCAAAAACGCTTCTCCCTTTTACTTTCCCCGAGAAAACCTGGTAAAAGAAATTAAAGCCTTCTCTCATTTTTACTCCTACGAACTTAAGTCCCAAAATAAGGCGCAGGAGGCTAAGTTAATTTTTAAAGAATTTTCGCCTACAGGATCTGGGCATCCATCAGGGTTCACTTATGGGTGGGTCAAACACGACGATGAGAATTTATATATTAAGATAGATTTTACCCCCGACAATACCTTGGATGGCGATAAAGACTATGCCAAAGTTTTTGCCAAGACATCAACTGGAATCAAAGAGTTTAAGGTTTCGGTTAAGGAAACCAAATGGGGCAAGCCTTATTTCATCTATACAGATAGGGTTAACTACCAGCATAAGGTCTACGAATTTACCATCCCCTTAAAAGAATTAGCAATTGCTGCTGGTGCCAAGAAGGAAAATGTTCAACTGGCCTTTTCAGCTTACGGGACAGCTGCCTTTAATGGTAATTTATCTCCTTCTTTGGCTTATGATTCCCAAAACAACCGCTATCTCTTAATTTATTTAAAAAGCCAAATTGGAGAAATACCTCATATTTACGGTCAGCTTTTAAACTGCGATGGAACAGCTTATGGAAATGAATTTTTAATATCCGAGGGTGAATATAGTAAAAATAATCCTTCTGTTGCCTATGACAGGGCCAACCAGAGATTTCTGGTAGTCTGGTCGGAGTATACATCCGCTACCAGTTATGACATTTACGGCCAATTAGTAAATGCCAATGGCACCCTTAGCGGTTCTAATTTTGCCATTTCAAGTGCAAATCAAGGGCAATACTACCCTCAAGTTGCTTATGACGCTGCCAACCAAAGATTCTTAGTGGTTTGGGAAGACTTACGCAGCGCAGACTACGACATTTACGGCCAATTAGTAAATACTAACGGCTCGCTTTATAACGGTAATTTCATCATTTCGGATGCCGCCAACTTCCAGATGATACCAACTTTAGCTTATGACAATTCCAACCAGAGATTTTTGGTAGTCTGGGCAGATACGCGCGGTAGCTCTGATTACGACATTTATGGCCAATTAGTAAATACCAATGGCACCCTCAGCGGTAATAACTTTGTTATTTCTGACGAAGATTTTGATCAGCTTCGCCCTTCGGTTGCCTTCGACTCTGTCAACCAGAGATTTATAGCAGTGTGGGAAGATTCCCGCAGTGATGAAACTTATGACATTTATGGTCAATATGTAAATGCCAACGGCACGTTAAGTGGCGCAAACTTGGCGATCTCTGAAGCAAGTTATGATCAGCTTACTCCTGTAGTTGCTTATAATTTCAACTATGCCAACTTTTTAGTCGCTTATGAGACAAGAATAACTGGAGAAATAAATCAATCTGACATAGCTTTAACCCTTATTGGGCCTGCCTGCACAGGCTACACCCTTAACGTTAGCAAATCTGGCTCAGGGAGCGGCACAGTAACCAGCAGCCCAATAGGAATTGACTGTGGGGCGGACTGCTCCCAAGAATATGGGAGCGGATTAGCTATTACCCTGACAGCCACTGCCGCTACGGGATCAACTTTTGCTGGCTGGAGCGGCGATGCTGACTGTACAGATGGGCAGGTTATCATGGACGCTAACAAGACCTGCACAGCCAGCTTTAATACAATGGAAATAACTGGAACCGTACAGGAAGAGTTCAAAATAAGGGGCGGAGGGGGATGTTTTATAGCGACCGCCGCCTTCGGTAGCTATCTTGATCCGCGGGTTGAAGTGCTCAGATCCTTCAGAGACAATTACCTGCTCAAAAACTCGCTGGGCGAGGCTTTTGTTAGTTTCTATTATGAAATATCCCCACCCATTGCCGAATATATATCAAAACACGAATCTTTGAGAACAGCCACCAGATGGGCCTTGACTCCTATAGTCTATGCTTTGCAATATCCTGGAATCGCTCTAATGCTTTTCCTGGGGCTGGTAGCTGCTCCTTTTGCAAGAAGAAGATTAAAGAAAATACTGCCCGTTTTGATCCTGGCAAGCTTACTGGCGGCCGGGCCAGCCATGGCTCTGCAAGGGCATATATTTGAGCCTCAAGTCGGCGAAGAAAAACTTGTGACCATACAATCTTCTTCTACGATTTCTCAAGGCAAATTTCGTTTTGGTCTCTTTCTGGATTATGCTAAAACGCCAGTGGAAACGACCACGGGCATAGAGCTATCCAACCGGCAATTCGTGGGCACATTTCTGGCTGGACTCGGGATAACAGATGCCCTCCAGATCAGTATCAGCGCTCCTTATCTATTCGATCAAGGCGGCAAAAAGATAGATCTCCTTTCTGATATTGCCTCCTGGAGATTCGGGGATGTGAATATAGCCGCCAAATATCGAGTCTTAAAAGAGAAAGAATTTGGGATTGGTTTGGCTGTTTCTCCTTTCCTGGTTCTCAACACCGGCCAAGAGAATGACTGGTTTGGGAACAATTCTTTTTCCGGCGGACTGAAGCTGATTTTGGATAAGAACTTGAATAATAAGACGGCCATTGCCTTTAATCTTGGCTACCAAATTAAAAAGAAAGAAATTTTGACCTCCACGCAGCGTATTGAAGATATGATTCTCTACGGGCTGGGTATTTCTCATTCTTTCACTCCGCAATTGACCTTAATCGGAGAAATTTACGGCTATACTGCTTCTACGAGCGCCTTTGAGAGATACCTTTCTCCTCTGGAAGGAGATATTTCCATAGCTTATAAGCTATGTCCATACGCTCAGTTCATCTTGGGCGGAGGCGGAGCAATTACCAAGGGTGTAGGCGCGCCGGAATGGAGAATTTTCACTGGGGTTAGGTTTGGATTTTAGAGACTCTTAAGAAGCTATTCCCTCACCCTCTTCCACGCGGAAAGGGTGAGGGGCTCCAAAATTTCCCAAATTTTCAAGTCCAAAAATTGCTTTTCTCTTTTGCCCTTCACTAATATATGATAAAAAATTAAGGGGAAAGTTTTCCCCTCTTCATGATGAGGCTGTCTCGTAATTAGGCCAGAGGCAGGCAAGAGGGGTAGAGCCGAGCCAGAGGTATGGAAGGATAGAGAAACATAGGCGAGAGAAGAAGATGGACAAAGATTTTCACCAAGTCTCCGCCAAGAAAAAGCAAGTTAAATTCTCTTACAAATTCGTAGGGCAAGCCCTTGGGGCTTGCCGAATACGGCAAGGGATAAACCCTTGCCCTACGTTTGAAATCTTGATCCCGCATGAAGGCCTGCCTCTGGCCCTATCGCCTAATTATAGGCATACACCAATTGGGAATCAGTCTCCATGGGGAGAGGGGTATAGTTGAATGGGATTAAAAATAAGTGCCAAAAAAATTGAGGAGGGAGATTAATGGTAGCAGACCTCTTTTCTTTGCAAGATAAAGTGGCCATAATTACTGGCGGAAGCCGCGGCATAGGCCGATCGATAGCTATAGCTTTTGCCGAAGCGGGGGCAAAAGTAGTAGTATCCAGCCGCAATAAGCGCCCCCCGGAACTTGAAAAGGTGGCTGAAGAGATTTGCCAAAATGGCGGGCAAGCGATCGCTATCCCTGCCCACGTGGGAAAAATTGAGGATGTTGATAATTTAGTTAAAAAGACTTTACAAGAATTTGGTCGAATTGATATCTTGGTCAATAATGCCGGAGCGAATCCCGTTTTAAGTACCATGGTTGATTTAGACTTAGCAGCTTTTCAAAAAGTTTTAGAAGTAAATTTGATTGGCGCTTTTTTAATGAGCCAAGCCGTGGCCAAAGTAATGATTAAGCAAGGGGGCGGACGGATTATCAATATTAGCTCCATTAGCGGATTGCGCGCCCGTAATGACCAAACAGGAGCTTACTGCATAAGCAAAGCCGCTTTGAATATGATGACGCAGGTCATGGCGCGGGAGCTGGCCCCCTATAACATTTTGGTCAACGCGATTGCTCCAGGTTCTATCAGGACCGAGTTTAGTCGGGTAAATTGGACTGATCCTGAAAGAAAAGCCCAGCGCCTTAAAGAAATAGAACTTAAACGCTTCGGCGAACCTGAGGAGGTAGTAGGCTGTGCCTTATTTTTGGCCTCCGCGGCCAGCTCTTTTGTCACGGGCGAAATTATCCGCGTTGATGGCGGACAAACTATCTAAAGAAAGGAGAAAATAAAAATGGCCACCCCTACTTATGAAGTTTATGCCCTGAAGTATGCCGGACCCTTTACCAGACCAGCTTCCATGATCCGTTGGTTTCAGGATATAGACAAATTTGAGCAGATTAATTATTACATCTTCGCTATTCGCGGTGGTGGAGAAACCATAGTGGTGGACTGTGGATGTTCCCCCCAATTGGCCAGGCAGCGCAATTTAGCCGGTTATGAAAACCCAGTTGACGTACTTAAAAAAATTGACCTTGATGCTCGCCGGGTAAAGCATGTGGTAGCAACCCATATTCATTTTGACCATATTAGCGGTATTGCTTTATTCCCGCGCGCTAATATATATGTACAGGAAAAAGAGTATAAATTCTGGATCAAAGATCCTTTGGCCAAAAGGGCACCCTTTATGCAGACAACTGATCCTATAGCTAATCGCTATTTGGCCCGCTTAGAAGGAAAAGCCCGCTTAAAGTTAATTAGAGGAGATAAAAAAATTCTACCGGGGATTGAGCTTCTGCATACTCCTGGCCATACTTTAGGAATGCAATCCGTAGCTGTAAACACAGAAAAAGGAGTGGCCATTATAGGCTCGGATACGGCGCATGTATTCTCCAGTTACCGGACCGATATTCCCAGCGGAATTATCATGGACATGGTGGCCTGGATGAAAAGCTATGATAAGATGCGCGCTAAGGCCTCTTCTGTAGATTTGATCTTTCCAGGACATGATCCAGCGCTCTTAGAGAATTTTCCCAAAGTAGCGGAAGGAGTGTCCAGATTAGTTTAATACAAAGAAAGAGAATAATAATGATGACCCAACCTCCAAGGGGAGCGGGAAAGAAAAATTTTGACCATCCCGGAGATTCATAAAGGAGGAAGAAATGAAAGTTTTAGGTATTTTAGGAAGCCCCCGTGTAGGGGGAAATAGCGACATCCTTTTAGAAAAGGCTTTAGCCGGAGCCCGTGATGCCGGAGCTGAAACCGAGAAAATAATTTTGTCCCAGAAAAAGATCTCCGGCTGTTTTGATTGCGGCAAATGCAATGAATCTGGAATATGTGCTATCAAAGATGACATGATCGAAATCCATAAAAAAATCTTGGAGAGCGAGGCCATCATCCATAGTGTCCCTCTTTACTTTTGGACCATGACTTCCCAAATGAAGGCCTACCTTGATCGCTGGTGTGCTTTCTTCGATGCCGAATGGCGTTTTCATAAGCATTACTATCCCCAAATGAAAGGGAAGAAGATTGGCTTGATCACTGTTTGCGGTGATCAGGATCCCTCCACCGCCCAACCTATCGTCCATAGCTTTAAAATGACCTGCCAATTTACCAAACTCGATTTAATAGGAATCGTGATGGCCTCCGCCGCTACCAAAGGGGAGATTGTTAAAGACGAAGAAGCGCAAAAGCAGGCCTATGAGTTAGGAAAAAAAGCGGGATCTCCTTTGCCACCCTGAATGCTTAATCAGGGCGCGAAAAGAGACCTCATCTCGAATATGGCTGGGCTTCGGTCAACAAGAATCCGTCTATTGATCAGACCTAAGAAAGGATATTTTAATTAATGGCGCGCAAAAACTTTCTTCCCTTTCCCCTTTCTCCTCTTTTACTACTCACGGCTATATTTTATTTAAATTTTATTTCCCGGGTTATTCTCGCCCCGCTCCTTCCAGTAATGCAATCTGACTTGGGTCTAAGCCATGGTCAAGCTGGCTCTTTATTTTTTTATATTGCCTGTGGCTATGGGAGTGGTTTGTTTGGATCGGCCTTCATAGCGGCCTGGTTGAACCACCGGCGGACTATCATCCTTTCCATTTTTAATCGGTGGATCATTATTGGGAATGGCCGCCTCCCCTTCCCTTTTATTTATAAAAATATTCCTCATCCTTAGCGGAATCTTTGCTGGCCTATATTTGCCATCGGCTATTGCCTCCTTAACAGACTGGATAAGAAGGGAACACTGGGGAAAGGCTATGGCGATCCATGAATTAGCCCCTAACCTAGGTTTTATAACGGCGCCTTTAATAGCCGAATTCTCCCTTAAATTTTTCAACTGGCCAGGAACGCTCGCCTTGCTGGGCATTTGTTGTCTAATCATGGGCTTCCTTTATCTCCAACGTGGGAGAGGAGGAGAACTTAAGGGGAATCCACCTCGTTGGCAAGTACTAAAAGTCGTTATTAAAAATTCTTTTTTTTGGGTAATGATCTGCTTTTTCGCTATCTCTATTGGATCGAGTCTCGGGGCTTACGCCATGATGCCCCTTTTCCTGGTAACAGAAATAGGTTTAGAAAGATTTTGGGCCAATACTTTGATTGGTCTCTCGCGCGTATTCGGGATATTAGTGATTTTTGGAGCGGGCGTGATCACCGATCACTTTGGCCCCCGAAAGGCAATGCTCTTATTTCTAAGTATCAGCGGGGTGCTTATGCTCCTTCTCGGATTGCTTACTGGCCCAATAGTTTCTCCCTTGCTGCTCTTCTTGCAAGCTGCAGGCTCGGCCTGTTTATTTCCTGTTGGGTTCACTATCCTTTCTTTAGCTTTTGCAGAGGAAAGGCGCAGCGTAGCTGTCTCCTTAATTATGTTTTCCGGTTTCATTTTGGGCGGAGGATTAATTCCCTCGGCTTTAGGATATTGGGCGGAATCCTTTTCTTTCTCCTCTGGATTTATTCTCTTAGGAATTATCTTCTTATTAATGCTTCCCATTTTTAAGCGACTTGTTGTCTCAATTTGAATTTATTGGCCATTTTCTATATTATTAATTTAAGAAAGATTGCTCAAAAAATCTTGATCGATGGCGGAGATGAACCTTTAGCCAAAATTTAAATAAAGAGAATTTCCCTTAAGCAGGGGGAGAAAAAAGCTAAAATAACCCGATCAATTTCCGGAAACTCGCCGAAGAAGATATTTTCCAAAATGAAAGCACAGATCATTATCATTGGAGGAGGTTTAGCTGGCTGCGAGGCTGCCTGGCAGGTCGCGAGGCAGGGCGTTGCGGTGCTTCTTTATGAAATGAAACCTCAACGCTTTTCGCCAGCCCATGTCTCTCCTTTACTAGGAGAATTGGTCTGTAGCAACTCCTTTCGCTCCAATTCTATCTCTAATGCGGTGGGGCTGCTCAAGGAAGAGTTGCGCCGGCTGGGTTCTTTACTTATGGCCGTGGCCGAAGAGACCAAGGTTCCAGCCGGAGAGGCTTTGGCCGTGGACCGGCAGGCTTTTGCTGCCCGCCTAAGTGCGGCTTTAGAAAAAAATAAATATATTCAAATTATCCGCGAGGAAGTTTGTCGTCTTCCGGAAAAGGGCATTGTCATCATAGCGACTGGCCCTCTAACTTCTCCCTCTTTGAATGAATCCCTGCAAACTTTTACTGGCGCTCACTATCTATATTTTTATGACGCTATAGCTCCCATTGTGGATGGAGATTCCCTGAACATGAAAGTTATCTTTCGCGCTTCTCGTTATGGTCAAGGAAATGACTATTTAAACTGCCCCCTCAACCAGGAAGAATATTACCGCTTCGTTGACGAACTTATTCAAGGGGAAAAAGTATCTTACCGCGATTTTGAAAAACCGATTCACTTTGAAGGTTGCCTGCCCATTGAAGAAATGGCCAGGCGGGGGAGAGAAACTTTGGCCCATGGCCCGCTCAAGCCAGTTGGTCTCCTAGATCCGCGAACTGGGAAAATCCCTTACGCCATAGTGCAATTGCGTCAGGAAGATTTGGCCGGATCCGCCTATAATATAGTGGGCTTTCAAACCAAACTCAAATGGCCCGAACAAGAGAGAATTTTTCGTTTAATCCCTGGATTAGAAAAGGCCAAATTCTTGCGCTTTGGCAGTATGCACCGGAATACATATATCCACTCCCCTTCTTTGCTGAGCCCTACGCTCCAGCTAAAAAAAGAGGAACGTATTTTCTTTGCCGGGCAGATTACTGGCGTGGAAGGCTACGTGGAATCAATGGCCATGGGCTGGCTCGCTGGCCTCAACGCTGCTCTGTTTGCGCTGGGAAAATCTTTGGTTGTTCCTCCTTCCACCACGGCGCTGGGCAGTCTTCTGCACTACATCACCCATCCCCATATAAAAGAATTTCAGCCCATGAACATTAACTTTGGCCTTTTCCCCCCGTTGCCTGAGCATTTGGCTGGGGAAAAGAAACGTCAAGCTTTAGGTCAACGAGCTTTGCTTGATCTGGAAGAATGGAAAGCGAGTTTATCATCATAGGGGCTGGCCCGACTGGTTCTACTTTGGCTTATGAACTGGCCAGCCAAGGAAGAGATGTTATTCTTTTAGATAAAGCGAATTTCCCCCGACCCAAGACCTGTGCTGGTGGTCTTAACCTGCGCGCCTTGCGCTTGCTGCCTTTTAGCCTCGCCGGGATCGTGGAGAACTATATCACAGGTATAAGCTTTACGCACCATTTACGTAATTCTTTCTTGAGAAAATCTCCTGAACCATTCATGGTTATAGTGCGCCGGGAAAATTTTGATTTCTTCTTGGTCAAACAAGCGCAGGACCGAGGAGCCCTATTTCGAGAGCAGACACCCTGGCAGGCCCTTTATCAAGACGAACGGGGTGTCGAGATAGAAACTCCTGCTGGTAAATTGCGGGCCAAATATCTTATTGGAGCTGATGGCGCGCAGAGTCAGGTGGCCAGAAATTTGGGGCTTCAGGAAGGAAGGACTTATATCTTAGCTGTCCATAGCGAAATTCCCAGCTCCTTATTTCCGGAACAGGCCCCCGACGTTATTCACATCGATTGGGGAAGTCTCCAAAGAAGCTATGCTTACCTCTTTCCCAAAAATAATTATCTCGCTCTGGGAGCAGGAGGTTACCAAGTCCCGGCATTAGCCCTCAGGAAATATCAACGCGCTTTTCTATTTAATCATTGGCGGAGAGAAGCAGAAAATATTCCTTTCAGTACCACCGGTTTTTTCCTTCCTCTGAGGAAAAAAAGAAGTCCTATATATAAGGGACGTTGTTTGCTCATTGGCGATGCTGCTGGATTAGTTGACCCTTTTACCGGAGAAGGGATATATTCCGCCATCCGCAGCGCCCAAATTTCTGCTCCTCTACTAATCGAAGCTCTCCAAAAAAATTGGTCCAATTTAGCCCCTTGCCAAGAAGCTATAGACCATTATCTAATGCCCGAATTGGAAAGCGCGCGTCTTTGCCGGGAGCTTTTTAATCTGCACCCTTCTTTTTTCCATAAGCGCGTGATGAAGAAAGATCGGTGGTGGCAGGGAATGGTTAAAATTTTAAAAGGAGAGAAGAGTTTCGCTGATGTGCGCCAAAAATTAGGACCATGGGCCAGCTTACTTTCGCTAATTTTATAAACCCATCTTCCGACTGACTATCTCTTTAAGGATCTCTGTGGTTCCTCCGCCGATAGCATTTAGGCGCAGATCACGAAAGTATCTTTCCACCTCATACTCCCGCATGTATCCATACCCTCCATGCAATTGCAGACAAGTAGTAGCCACGTGATCGGCAGTTTGGGAGGCAAAAATTTTAGTCATGGAGACTTCGCGAGTGCAGTCTTCCTCATTGACCATCTTCCTTAAGGCTAAATAGTTGAGCTGGCGAGCGGCTTCAATCTCTATGGCTAAGTCCACCATTTTGTGGCGGATCACTTGGAATTTGCTTAGGGGCCGGCCAAAGGCTTCTCGTTGCTGAAGATAATTTTGGGTTTTTTCTAAAAGGAGTTGGGCACTATAAACAGCTCCCAGAGCCATGAGCAGCCTTTCCCATTCCAGGTTCTTCATAATTATATAAAAACCCGCCCCTTCTTCTCCTAAACAATTAGTCACCGGCACGGCCACATTCTCAAAAGTCAGTTCTGCGGTATCACTCGCATGCCAGCCTAATTTTTCCAAAGGCATCCCCTGCTTAAAACCGGTCATCCCTTTCTCCACGATGAGCAAGGAGAATCCTTTATAGCCGGCCGCCGGGTCAGTTTTACAGAGAACAATGACGAAATCTGCCCGGTTACCATTAGTAATGAATGTTTTGGCGCCATTCAGAATATAACAATCTCCCTCTCGTTTGGCCCGCGAATGAATATTCGCCAAATCTGAACCACCACCAGGTTCAGTGAGGGCTAAAGCCCCAATTTTTTCTCCTTTTACTCCGGCCGGGAGGAATCTTTCTTTTTGCTCGATATTTCCGTATTTATTGATGACGGGCAAAACGCATTGGCCATGCATATTTAAGCCGGCAGCCACGCCGGCAGAGCCGATACGCGAACATTCTTCACCCCAGATCGCGGCCATTAAATAATCGCCCCCTGCTCCTCCATATTCCTCCGGAATGAGAATCCCTAAATAACCCATCTCGCCCACCCGTCGAAACACTTCATTAGGAAAAAACTTCATTTCTTCCCATTCTTGGGCGCGGGGAGCTAATTCTTTCTCCACAAAACGGCGGCACTGCTTCCGGAAAAGCTCGTCTTCCTCCCGGAAAGGGGTGAGCGGCATTTTTTCAGACATATTTTATTTCCCTATATTTCTTTCGTAGATTAACCGCAATCCTTCCAAAGTTAAAAATTCATCCACTTCCTCGATACTCTTCGATTCGGCGGCAATTAAAGAAGCCAATCCTCCCGTAGCGATCACCCGTGGATTAGTAGCTACTTCTTCTTTCATCCGCCGCACAATCTCATCTACCAAGCCGGTATAGCCGAAGATAATCCCCGCTTGCATAGAATGAACTGTATTTTTGCCTACTACGCTTTTGGGCCGCACCAACTCGACGCGGGGAAGTTTAGAAGCGCGCATAAATAGAGCTTCACTGGCGATGCCCAAGCCCGGGGCAATTGCTCCACCCATGTATTCCCCCTTTGGTGAGATATAATCGAAGGTCGTTGCCGTGCCAAAATCTACCACTATTAGACTGCGTTTATGTTTATGATAAGCCGCTACAGCATTAACAATGCGGTCAGCTCCCACTTCGGCAGGATTATCGGTTAAAATGGGCATTCCCGTATCGACTCCAAACTCCACCACTAACGGATCCAGACGGAAGTATTTCCGAGAAAGTTCCAAAAGAGTATTTAGCATAGGTGGAACTACGCAAGATACCGCGATCGCTCCAATATCGTGTAAAGAAATGGCCCGGGAGGCAAAAAGATTGCGCACAAATATGCCATATTCGTCACTCGTCCTTTCCCTCTCTGTCCAAATCCGCCAACTGTCTATTAACCGCGCCCCTTCATAAACTCCTAAGACCGTATTGGTATTCCCTATATCGATAACTAAGAGCATAATCAACTCCTTACCAGGTTGTGGAAAATTCAAAAGCGTAAACTCACTTCTCCGGCCCAAAAACGCTTTATTTCACCTTCTTTAGTGCGCAGGAGTAAGGCTCCGTTTTCATCAAGTCCTAAGGCAAGCCCAACAAATTCTTGGTCCTTTACCTTAATGATTACCCATTTTTGATCGACTAAGGAAAGGCTAAGCCATTCTTCCCGCAAGCGAGGTGAAAAACCTTCTTTTAAAAAAAAGACGTATTCCTTCTCTATATTTTCGCATATCGCCCAAGCCACATCAGCCCGGGAAAATTTATGGCCTGCAGCCAAGTATAGGGAAGTAGCCGTTGCTTGCAAATCAGGAGGAATCTCTGCTTCCTCCCAATTAATATTTACGCCTATTCCCAAGACAACAAATTTTTGGAGGGGCTCCTGTTCTGCTAAAATACCGGCCACTTTCTTCCCCTGCACGAATAGATCATTGGGCCATTTTATCTTTATCTCTAAACCGCTAACTTTTTGTAGAGCTTTTGCGGCGGCAATTCCCGCCACAATAGTTAACTGAGGTATCTTCTCTGGGGAGAGTTCGGGCCGCAAAACAATCGAGAGATAGAGATTTACTCCCGGAGGAGAAACCCACGATCGGCTCAGCCTTCCCTTCCCTTGCGCCTGAGCATCAGCTAAGACGACCAAGCCTTCTGGAACTCCATTAAGCGCCTGGGCGCGGGCCATTATATTTGTTGAATCAATCTGCTCGAAGAATAATATTTTCCCTCCGATTAACCTTCCTTGGCGCTCCCGCCGCAGCTCTTCTACCCAATGTTGGCCATTTTGGGTCATTCTTTTAAAATTCCGTCCAGTGTGCATCTCTAAGATCTATTCTTCATTTTCGTTTATCGATGATTCGCTTGGCTTTAAAGGTCGTCCTTTCCAAAGTCCCAAAATTCTCCAAACGCACTTCGGGAGTTACCAGAAGCTCTTCCTTTAAATCTTTTTGCAACTGTTGAGCTAAGCTTGTTTTCTCTTCTCGAGGATTCAGGCATTCGCAAACCACCGTACAGACATCGGCCATAGTTTTTTCATCTCTGGTAATTTCTATGATAAACTCATCGCTAAGCTCTTTATAACTCCGCACCACCTTTTCCACCTGAATAGGATAGAATTTAGCTCCCCGATAAATAATCATATCATCAGCGCGCCCCAATATCCCTCCAATTGAGCGACCATGGGTTCGCCCGCAAGAGCATTTTTCTGAGGTAAAGCGCGCATAATCATTCGTCCAATAACGAATCATGGGGGTAGCTTCCCGGGTTAAATGAGTAATAACTAAGACGCCCATTTCTCCCTCCGCACATCTTTCCATTGACTCTGGATTAATTATCTCAATAAAATAGTGGTCCTCAGCCCAATGCAAGCCTGCTTTAGCAGAACATTCAGAGGCAAAAGTAGGGGCAATCTCAGCTAAACCATAGTAGTCAAAAGCATCTATGCCCAACCCCTCTTCTATTTTTTTCCTGGTGGGTGGATTCTCTGCCCCTCCTTCTCCGCCAAAACATCCTAAGCGCAATTTTAGACTCGCTGGCGAAATCCCTCGACTCTTCAAATTCTCTGCGATATGGAGAGCAAAAGAGGGTGTACAAAGAAGAACCGTGGAACCGGGATTGAGGAGATAATCAATTTGGCGATTAGTCATACTAGCACCAATGGGAATTACAAAACATCCTAACCGTTTGGCTGCATAATGAGTGGACATACCAGCTACCCAGAGACCATAACTGAAACCATTTTGAATAATGTCTCCGGGGCGAACCCCGAAACTCCACATGGTGCGGGCGGTAACTTCCGTAATATCCTCTATATCCTTTTCAGACCAAATGGTATTTACCGGAATTCCCGTTGTCCCTGTAGAAGGATGAAGTTCTCGCCAATCTTTTTGCGGTGCGACGGTATAACGACCAAAAGGGGGAAATTTTTCTTGTTCTTTGCGGAGCTCCTCTTTGGTTACTATAGGCACATGGATTAAGTCATCGGTCGTCTTAATATGAGCTGTTTTCAAGCCCGCTTTCTTAAACTTCTCTTTGTAAAAATCTGAATTAGCTAAACAGCGTCTTAGCTGCCAGCGCAAACGTTCATTCTGCATCTCCCTTAAAGCCTTTCTACTGATCGTCTCAATTTGCGGATGATAATATTTTCCCCTACCCATTTTATCTCTCCTCGTCCTAAAAATAATTATTCCATTAACATCTTTTTTATACCGCTAAAAATTTACGGACTATCTCTTCATTTTGCCAAATATTCTCTATACTGCCTTCATAATGAATTAGCCCTTTTTCAAGAATGTACCCTCTTTGGGCTACCCGGCGACAAAACTTCAAATTTTGATCCGCCAAAAGAATGGTTACCTCTGATCTCTGAATCTCATGGATTATTTCGATCAGATTTTTCACTATTAACGGGGCTAAACCTTCCGCTGGTTCATCAAGTAAGATTAATTCAGGATTTTTCATTAATGCCCGACCTATCGCTAACATTTTCTGCTCCCCGCCGCTTAAACATGTTCCTTTGTTGTGGCGCAGTTTTTGCAGAACGGGGAAAAGATTGTAAACTTTTTCTAAGTTCCAGGGACCAGAAGCTTTTCTGGCCAGACGCCTCGCCAACTCTAAATTTTGTTCTGTTGTTAGATCGGCGAAGATTCTTCGATCATCAGGAACATAGCCGATGCCCAGCTGGGCGATCTCAAATGGTTTTTTGCCGGTGATTTCTACCCCCTTTAGCCTAATTTTTCCAGATCGAGGAGGAGTCAAACCCATAATGGAACGGAAAGTGGTAGTTTTCCCTACCCCGTTCCTGCCTAAAAGGGAAGCCACCTCCCCCTTTTGAACATAAAGGGAGATCCCATGAAGGACCTGACTTTGCCCATAACTGGTTATAATCTCCTGGACATCCAGAATATTCATCATACTTCCTCTCCCAGATAAATATCCTTAACCTCTTGATTTCCACGAATATCTTCGGGTCTTCCCTGGGCTATTATTTCTCCCCGATTCATTACCACAATCCAGTCAGATAGAGCAAATACTACATCCATATCATGTTCCACAATGACAAAAGTGGTTTTTCTCTCGGAAGATAATTTTTTTATCAGATCTAATACTTTAACTCTTTCTATGGGATTCATCCCCGAAGAAGGTTCATCAAGAAAACAAAGCTGGGGATTAGAAGCTACAGCGATGCCTAGCTCCAGTAGCCGCTGATCTCCGTGAGAAAGCTTGCCAGCTAATGAATCTTTCTCTTTCCAGAGCCAAACCTCATTTAAGATCTGTTCTGTTTCAGCGATTGCTTCATTTTGCTTTTGCCAACCGGAAAAAAAGCGGGAATTTTTATTTAAACGAGTTAAGACGGGCAGAAGGATATTTTGAAATACAGTTAGCCGGGGAAAAATATTCATGATTTGGAAAGAGCGACTGATGCCCATCTTTACCCTTGTGTAAGAAGGCATTTTGGTAATCTCCATGCCACGGAAAAAGATCCTCCCCTGATCAGGAAAGAGGTAGCCAGAGAGAAGATTTATGAGTGTTGTCTTTCCCGCCCCATTAGGGCCGATAACCGAGGTAAGAATTCCTTCGGCAATGGTCAGATTTACATCATAAATCGCTGCCATTTCTGCGAAGTACTTTCTTAGAGATTCAGTTTGGATAAGCGTCTTCATTTATCCCCTCCGCCAGCAAAAATTCCTACTACGCCTCCGCGGAAGCCCAAAACTAAAATGACCACTATCACTCCCAGGCAGATCAGCCAATACTCGGTAAAGCGCACAATGATGTCTTTGATTATATAGAATAATAAAGCCCCTACTATTGGACCAGAAAAAGAATAGATTCCCCCCAAAAGAGTCGCTAATACCGGTTCGGCGGAATGGCTCCAATGAGCCACTGGTGGAGTAACCGTGTTTTCAAAAGGCGGTAGAAGAGCTCCAGCCAGCCCAGCATAAACTCCAGCAATAACGAAAGAGAGGAGCCGGTAATTGCGAATGGAAATCCCTATACAAGCCGCCCGAGTTTCGCTATCTCTGATTCCCTGTAAAGTTAATCCCAGGGGGGAGTTAACCAAGCGATAAAAAAGATATATAGCTAAAAGAGAGCAACAAAGAACTACATAGTAATAATTCTCCATAGGAGCCATATTTAGTTTTAAGAGGCCAGGAATTTCCAGTTGAGCCCGAGGAATTCCCACTAAGCCATCATCTCCTCCGGTCATGTCCCGCCATTTCCAGGCCAGAGAGAAAATCATCATGCCAAAACATAGGGTAAGCATGGAAAAATAGATTCGGGTATGCCTTATGCTCAAGATACCCAGAAGAAAAGCTACCACCCCCGCAGCCAAAACTCCACCCAGAATTCCGAGCAAGAGAGAGGGAAGGGCCAGTAAAATTTTAGCACAGGCATAAGCCCCGACGGCATAGAACCCGGCCTGCCCAAAAGATAGCAAGCCTGTATAACCAAAGAGCAGATTAAAACCAAGGGAAAAGAGTGAAAGAAGAAGAATATGAATTGCCATATACAGAATGTACTTACTGGCAACTAATGGGAGGATAAATAAAACAAATAAAAGAGCAAGCACAAGCCAATGCTTTTTCATTTTTCATCTCCCAAACAACCCTTGGGGCTTAACTAACAAAACTATGGCCATAATTACAAATATCAAAAAGAGCTCGAAAACTGGAAAGAGAAGGATTCCATAAGCACTGAGTATACCTACTATTATTGCCCCCACAAAAGTCCCTTTGAGGTTACCCAATCCACCGATTACAGTGATGATAAATGCCTGAATGATCATGGCTGCCCCAATTCCCGGGGCCACCACCCTCACGGGAGTTCCTAAGGCACCCCCTAAGGCAGCTAACATAGCCCCAAAAATAAAGACCCCCGTGAAGAGAACTGGAATGTTTATGCCAATCGCACCAGCCATCTCCCGATCAGATGCGGCGGCCCGCACCATCTTACCCCACCAAGTTTTTTCAAAAATAACCCAAAGGAGAATGGCTATTCCTAACCCAAAAATAATGATAAATAAGTTGTAAATAGGAAAAAGCCTTCCGAAAACTTGGAATGTTCCTTCGAAAAAAGAGGGCATGGGGGGAATCTTAGCTACACCTCCCCAGATTATTTTCACGATATCATCGAAGATGAGAATGAAGCCAAAAGTCAAGAGAAGCTGATAAGCATGATCGAGATGATAAATGTGCCGTAGAAAAAACCTTTCCATGAGAAAACCTATAATGCCCACCGCCATTAAACTTAAGAGAATAGCCACCCAAAAATTTACCCCCCACAAACCATAAAGAGTGTAAGCGCAATAGCCTCCCAGCATAAAAAGGCTCCCATGAGCAAAATTGAGCACTCCCAAAACACCAAAGACGATGGTTAGCCCAGCAGCTAATAGCCAGAGGTACATAGCTAAACTCAAGCCAATTAACCCTTGAAAAGCTAATACTTCCATAATAACTTGGTCCTCTCCTTTTTTATTTTGCCTTCTTTCTTAGATAAAGGGAGCAAAAATCGCTCCCCCTGGCAAATTTTCAAATATTTTAGCCGGACTTTTCTAAGCCGGAGCTCCTTGGGCCCATACTGGAGCCCTGGAGATAAAAAGAACGAAAAGACACAAGCTTATAATTCCCCCAATTTTTTTCATGGCCACATTCCCCTTCTGAATTCAAAAATTAATTTTGATCTTCTCGGAGCAAAAAATATCTTATTTACCAACAGCTATAGGGGTGAAAGGTGGATGTCGATAGTAAGTATTTGCTGGGATAATTTTTAAATCACCCAATACGGGAATAGGGTATTGGGGATCTTTGATCACTTTTCCGCCTGGCACAGAGTAAACAGCCTGGTGGTCCTCTGCCCTTATTAGTCTTTTCCCCGCAGGAGTCATTAGCTCCATCCCTTCCAAAGCATTAATCAAATCGGCGGTCTTGAGGCTGCGGGATTTTTCCACAGCGGCTTTGAAAGCGTAAATTGAAGAATAAGATGTCTCGGCTGAATAGTTGGGAATTCTGGCCCAGCGCTTGCGGAAATTAGCCACGAACTTCTTATTTTCCGGGGTGTCAGGATAATTGTGGATATAACGAGCCGTAGCCCAAAGTTTTCCTTTAAATTTATCTGCCCCAACTTCCCTTGCAATTCCCTCTAATAAATCAACTGAGCCCCCCATGCATTGGAACCATGCCTGAATTTTTTCGAAAACTCCCAGCATTAAGGCTTGACGAAGGAGCATTACTCCCTCTCCAGCCCACGGTGTGGAATGAATCGCGTCGGGGTTAGCGGCCATTACTGCTGCGATATGGGAGGAGAAGTCCATAGTCCAAAAGGGAGCCCAAGCCACAGAAACAAATTCCACGTCCGGTCGATATTTCTTTAAGGTCTCTTTAAAAAGAGCCCAAGAAACGTAACCGTATTCATAATCGCTGTGAATCCCTGCCCATCTTTTAATTTGGGGAAAATCTTTGAAAATATGGGCGGCTAAAATACTATCCTGATACACAGGAACAGACATTCGGAAGACCTGCTTGATCCCTTTGCCCGCCACTAATTCCTCGGTTAATCGATGAGTGGCCGCATGAGTGAACATACAGATTCGATCAAGTTCTGGAAGAACAGGACCCACGGCCATGGCGCTACCGCTGGAATCAACGCCAAAGAGAAAATGGGCGCCCCACTCAGTGACTAAATAGCGGGCATTTTTCACCGCTACCGCTGGCTTCAACTCTTCATCCATAAATTTTAATTCCAACTTTGCTCCTAATATTCCTCCTTTAGCATTAATCTCTTCGATGGCCAGGGTCGCACCCGCCAGCATCTGCCACCCATAATCCGCATGGGCACCAGAGGTCACTCCCTGTCCACCGATTTTGATAATATCAACACCCAATATTTTCTTACCGGATTTGGCTGGAGTGATTCCCTTCTGTTGAGCTACCGCCTCCAGGTCCATTAAACCTATGGCCATTCCGCTAATCCCAGCTGCCGTTGTTTTTAAAAAGTTTCGCCGACTAATTTCCCTTTCTTTCATTTCCCCCTCCTCCTCATTTTGGATAGCTAAAATAGTTCTGTTCTCCGAGTAAATTAATTTTAGATCCTTAAAGCCCATCCTCTTAGTACTTTCCTTAGTTTTCTCTAAATACACCACCCCCTTTCTTGCCCCTTATTTTGCTTTTCTAATATCTCTCCCCTACTTTTTTAGACTATTATCTCTAAGAATAAAGCTTTCTATTAGTTAGATTTTTCTTTTCTGTTTTCCTGCCTGACAACCCTCGAAGATTCTACTATGATTAGGAAGCTTTATTAATGCTTTAATTTTTATCTTTTATTTCTTTTATTTCTCCAAAAGGCGCGCGGCTTCTTTGGCAAAATAGGTCAAGATTAGATCAGCCCCGGCTCTTTTTATGGCGGTCAGAACTTCCAGCATCACCCGTTCTTCATTTAACCACCCTTTTTGCGCCGCCGCTTTAATCATGGCGTATTCGCCACTTACATTATAGGCCGCCAGGGGTAAATTAAATTCTTGCTTAACTGTCCGAATTATATCCAAATAGGGGAGAGCTGGTTTGACCATGATGATGTCCGCCCCTTCCTGAACATCTAAGGCCACTTCCCGCAGAGCCTCACGAGCGTTGGCCGGATCCATCTGGTAAGAACGACGGTCACCAAATTGCGGAGTAGATTCAGCAGCTTCGCGGAATGGACCATAAAAAGCTGAGGCATGTTTAGCGGCATAAGCCATAATGGGCAGGTCGGTGAATCCATTTTGATCAAGAACTTCGCGGATAATTTTTACGCGGCCATCCATCATATCTGAAGGGGCAACCATGTCGGCTCCTGCCTGAGCATGAGAAAGCGCTGTCTTGGCCAGGAGTTCTAAAGTCGCATCATTATCTACTTCCCCATTTTTGACCACGCCGCAATGGCCATGGCTAGTATATTCGCACAAGCATATATCAGTAATGACCACGAGCTCCGGAAGCTTGTCTTTTAAAGCCTTAATCGCTTGCTGGATAATTCCGGAATGGGCATAAGCCTCGCTGCCTTGAGCATCTTTCTTTTTGGGGATACCAAAAAGAATGACTGCTGGGATACCCAATTGGTCAACCTCGACCGCTTCTTTAACCGCCAAATCGATGGAAAGCTGGGCAATGCCCGGCATCGAGCTAATCTCGCGTCTCAATCCCCGGCCATGGGTTACAAAAAGAGGATAAATGAAATCATCGCGAGTTAATTTGGTTTCTCTGATCATGCGCCGCAAATTTTCACTTTTCCTCAAGCGGCGTGGGCGGTATATGGGAAAATACATGGGACACCTCTTTAGCTCTTTAAGAAATTAATTATGACCAATCTCTTTCATCCAGGTTTGCACTCTTTCTAACCCTTGCTGGAGTTTGGCCATCTTCTCCGCCAGCAGGCGTGCTTTCTCTTTCTCTTTAAGGACGGCTTCCGAACGAGCTTTCTGTAAAAACTCCTCATTATGCAGCTTTAAGTTGGCCCGCGCTAACTCTTCCTCGATCTTGCTCATCTCTTTTTTAAGACGTTTCTCTTCTTCCTCTAACTGCAGCAATCCTTGCCAAGGCAAGAATACCTCAACCGGCCCTATTATTGCTGTGGCGGAAGCTTTAGGTTTTTCTCCTGAAGATTGCCACGTTATTTTGTTAACTAAAGCTAAATTTTCTAAGTATATTTGATTTTGTTGCAGATTCTTTAAAACTTCTTGCTCATGCACATCTAAAATTACCTCAACCTTCTTCGCCGGAGCAATACTCAGTTCACTGCGCAGGTTTCGAATCGCACTAATTATCTGCATAATTAACTCTACTTCTGCTTCAAGGTCGCGGCGGATCTCTTCTTCCTGGACGTGGGGAAATTCGGCAATCATAATCGAACCATCATTTCCAGGGAGGTTTTGCCAAATCTCCTCCGTAATGAAGGGCATAAAGGGATGGAGTAAGCGCAGCGCATTATCCAGAACCCGACAGAGGGTGTGCTGGGCCCACCAGCGTTGATCACTACTTTGTTCTTGCTTCAGAACCGGCTTCACCAACTCAATATACCAGTCACAAAATTCATGCCAAAGAAATTGGTAAATGGCGGAGGCAGCCTCATTAAACTTATAGCTATCCAAACTCTGACGTACTTCTTTGATCGTTCTATTTACTCTACTTAATATCCACCGGTCAGCTAAAGACATTTGCCCTTGAACATCCTCTTCTCGCCGCTGGTGGTCATAATCCTGCAGATTAATTAAAGTAAAGCGCGAAGCGTTCCAAATTTTATTAGCAAAATTGCGGTAACCTCCCAGCCGCTCTTCCGACAAGCGAATATCTCTCCCCTGAGCAGCAAACGCCGCCAGAGTGAAGCGAAAAGCATCCGTCCCAAATTTCTCAATAACCACTAAAGGATCCACCACGTTCCCTCTCGACTTACTCATTTTCTGCCCTTCCGCATCCCGGACTAAGGCATGGATATAGACGTCTCGGAAGGGAACTTGGCCCATAAACTTGATGCCCATCATCATCATCCTGGCTACCCAGAAAAAAAGAATATCAAAGCCGGTTACTAAAACAGAGGTGGGGTAAAAAACCTCCAAATCTTTAGTCTTTTGTGGCCAACCTAAAGTAGAAAAGGGCCATAGGGCCGAACTAAACCAAGTATCTAAAACATCTTGCTCCTGTTCCAAATGGTTGTGGCCGCAAAAGACACAATTCTTAACCTCATCAGTGGAAACATTAATTTCGCCGCAGTCCTGACAATACCAAGCCGGTATTCTATGGCCCCACCAGATTTGGCGTGAAATGCACCAATCTCGAATATTATACATCCATTCGAAATAGGTGTTTTCCCATACGGCCGGAATAATTCTCGTCTCCCCTTTCTGGACTGCTTCTATGGCGGGCTCAGCTAAGGGTTTGGTGCGCACGAACCATTGTTTGGAAACAGTGGGTTCAATTATGCTTTTACAGCGATAGCAATGACCCACATTATGCAAAAAAGGTTCTATTTTCTTCATTAAATTCAAATTTTTCAGGTCTTTAACAACTTCTTTGCGACATTGGAAGCGGGATAGCCCAGCATAGCGGCCCGCGTTTTCGTTCATCCGTCCGCTATCATCGATTACCCGAATTATCGCCAAGCCATGCCGACGACCTATTTCAAAGTCATTAGCATCATGCCCTGGCGTAACTTTCAAAGCTCCTGTGCCAAAGTCCTGAGAAACATAACTGTCGGCAATGACCGGAATCTTACGGTTCATCAAAGGCAGAATAACTCTCCGTCCGATAAACCTCATATAGCGTTTATCTTCCGGATGGACAGCCACTGCTGTATCTCCCAGCATTGTCTCCGGCCTGGTTGTGGCTACCACTAAAAACTCTTTGGTATCCTCTAAAGGATATTTGAGGTAATAAAGATGGCCCTCTTCCTGTTCATGCTCCACCTCTAAGTCGGAGAGTGCCGTCTGGCAGCGCGGACACCAATTAATGATATAATCACCACGGTAAATTAATCCTTCTATATATAAACGCACAAAAACTTCCCGCACGGCTAAGGATAGCCCTTCGTCCATAGTGAATCTTTCCCGACTCCAATCACAAGAACTTCCTAACTTCTTCAGTTGCTTTATAATCTGACCTCCGTATTCTTGTTTCCACTTCCAAACGCATTCGATAAACGCTTCCCGACCCAATTTGTGCCGGTCAGTGCCTTCTTCTGCTAATTGCTTTTCCACCACGTTCTGTGTAGCTATCCCGGCGTGGTCCGTTCCTGGCAACCAAAGGACATTACACCCGTCCATCCTTTTGTAGCGCGCCAAAATGTCCTGCAAAGTATTATTCAAAGCGTGCCCCATATGCAAGGAACCAGTTACATTGGGAGGAGGAATCACAATTGAAAATGGAGGCTTGACCGAATATTCATCAGCCCGGAATAAGTTTCTTTCCTCCCAAAAGCAGTACCATTTATCCTCTATTTCTTTTGGTTCAAAAACTTTTTTCCAACTTTCCATCTGTCTTTCTTTTTTCACGCTTACTCCTTGACCTCTCCTTTAAGTTTAGCTATCTCTCTTTGCAAAATAACCGTGGCAATCTCGGGAAACATTTCCCGGGCTTTATTAGCTAAGATGGTTTCTCCTTCTTGAGCCAGCCATGACTGGATTTTTAGGGCCCAAGTTTCATTTTCTTCTTTTATCCTCAACCACTCTTTCTGCCATTTTTCTATCTCTTGGCTGAGCACTGCTTGCCCTATTTGAGGTAATACTTCAGCTGCCTTCGCCTGCAAAAAAGAGATTCCCTCCGTTTGCAACCACTGGTCGGCTTTATGATTGAGGGCTTCGCGTAAACCCCTAATCTTTTCCACCTCTTCCTGCAACTGATTTATCTCCTTCCCCAATAAATCCTCCCCAATCTTGGGCAGGACATCCTTGGTCTCTTTCTTCACCAATTCAGTTCCTTCTCTATCAAGCCACTCTTTTATTTTAGCACTCAACCCTTCTTTGAGAACTCTAATTTTTTCTACTTCACTTTTTAACTTTTCTAATTCCCGGCCCAATTCTTCCCCAAAGATGGGGGGGATAATCTCTTTTATCCCTTGATTGATAACGCGCGCCCCCTCAGTAGCTAGCCATTTATCTATACGCTCTCTTATCTCTTCTCTGATTTTAGCCAGTTCTTTTTCATAATTTAACAAATTTACTGGGGGACTTTTGGGAGCCGGAGCCTGCGTTTCTTCATTAACCGGCTCAGTCCAAACCTCGGTCAATTCGATGATTTCTTCTTGATCTTTTTCCATTTTACCCTCGTTTCTTTTTGTCTATTTCCTCAATTCCGGCCATTTTCCTTAAGCAAGATCAAATTATCAGCCAGGGTTGAGGAAGAAAAATCTTTTCATAGAGCTTAAGAGCATAGCGATCGGTCATCCCGGCAATGAAGTCTACAATCGCCCGTTCAATAGGTTCATGGAGGAAACCGCCCCCTACTTCGTGGCGAAATTCTTCTTTATTCTCCAAAAAATAAGCATAAAGCTCCCGAATAATTTTAGCGGACTTAATAAAGTCATTATGTACTTGGGGTAAATCGTAGACCCGTTCATATAAAAAATCGCGTAGTTTAAGGGTAGCTTCCAAAATTGGTTCACTCATCTTTATTTGCAAAGGTTCCGTTTTTTGCGCTTCCTCTAAAATGTGCCGCACCATAGAATTGATCCTCTGGCTATGTGTCTTTCCTAAAAATTTTACGCAATCTGGGGGAATATCTTGAGTAGAAACCAATCCCGCCCGTTGGGCATCATCAAGGTCATGATTAACATAAGCGATTATATCGGCCATACGCACTAACATTCCTTCATAGGTAACTGGCAGATCTTCAGGATCGTTGGGCATAAGATCTCCTTTCCCTTTGGAATGTTTGAGAATACCATCGCGCACTTCATAGGTTAAATTTAAACCCTGGCCATCTTTTTCTAATAGATCCACCACGCGCAAACTCTGGGCGGCGTGGTGAAAACCGTCAGGACTGATCTCCCTTAAAATTTCCTCCCCCGCATGACCGAAAGGCGTGTGGCCGAGATCATGTCCTAAAGCGATAGCCTCAGTAAGATCTTCATTTAGGCTTAAAGCTTTAGCCATGGTGCGGGCAATTTGGGCCACCTCCAAAGTATGGGTAAGGCGAGTACGATAATGGTCTCCACTGGGAGCCAAAAAGACCTGGGTCTTATGTTTAAGCCGGCGAAAAGATTTAGAGTGAATAATCCGATCTCGGTCATGCTGAAAGGCTGGCCGGATGCTGCATTCTTCCTCTGGATTTCTGCGTCCGCGAGTCTGAGCACTTAGTTGAGCATAGGGTGAAAGAAATTTTTTTTCCTTCTCTTCCAACAACTGTCGAATAGTCATAGATTCCTTACCAGGCAAAATAATTTACAAAATGCTCTGGATAAGTTAATATCAAACTATGAAAAAAACTCTTTACCGCTACATTTGGCAGGAACTTCTTCCTCCCTTTCTCCTTGGCCTTTTGGGCTTCACCTTTATTCTGCTTACGGGGAGGATTTTACAACTTACAGAATTATTCGTCAATAAGGGGATTTCCCTCCTGTATATCTTGAGGTTCATTTATTACCTTATTCCCTCTTTTATGGTCTTAACCATTCCCATGGCTATGCTCCTGGCCGTAATGGTGGCCTTTAGTCGCCTAGCCAGTGATAATGAGATAACCGCTTTGAAATCCGCGGGGATAAGTCTATACCAAATGGTCCCGCCAGTTCTCATTTTAGCGGCCGCCGCCTTTATCCTCACTATCTTTTTTTCATTGTATCTGCTTCCCCAGGCTAATCAAGCTTCCCGATCTTTGCTCTTTGAAATTGCCAGTACGAAAGCCAACGTAGGAGTTAAAGAACGGGTCTTCAATGATGACTTTGATGGCTTAGTCATTTATGTGGAACGGGTCTCACCCCGCACCCTCAAATGGGAAAATATTTTTATCTCAGATTCACGCTTTCCAGAAGAATCTCATGCCATTGTGGCCCGGGAAGGAGTGGTCCTCTCCGACCCTGCCCAGCTAACCGTAACTTTAAAATTAAAAAATGGTTCTATTCATAAGTTGGGCAAACAGCCCGAAGTCTATCAAAAAATAGATTTTGCTACTTATGATCTCCGCCTAAGCCTGAAAACAAACTTAGTCAAAAAGCAAGAGGAAAAAAAACATCCGGCGGATATGACTTTAAGTGAACTCCTGCAGGCCATTCGTTTTTGGCGCCTCAAAAGTGAAGATGCTCGCATCTTCCTCATAAAAATCCACGAAAAATTTACCATTCCTTTTGCTTGTTTAGTTTTTGGGCTGATCGGCATTCCTTTGGGGACGCAATCTCCTTTTGGCCGTGCAGCCAAATCCCTCGGCTTTTCCTGGTCGGTAGCCCTAATTCTCATCTATTATCTTTTGGCTAACGCCGGTAATTCTTTAGCTGAGCGAGGCCTTATACCTGTGGAAGTGGGACTATGGTTTCCCAATTCCTTTTTCTTAGTCTTGGGCATTTACCTCTTGATCAAGACTGCCCGCGGGGCGCCCATTTTCTTTATGGCCGGCCTGAATAGAGCGCTCAGCTGGCTCAATCGGGAATTAAAAGAATCTTTTCCCCCCATGGAAAGGAAATCTGGCCAGTGAAGATCTTGAGTAGATATTTGGCTAAGGATTTTTTGCAAAATTTCCTCTTAGGTCTGGGGGCTTTTACCACTATCTATTTAGTTGTTGAATTCTTTGAAAGGATAAATGCTTTTCTCCACAATCGGGCCTCCTTGGAGTTAATGATCTCTTATTTCTTGAATAAAATACCTTCTATTATTTCGCAGGTCTCCCCTGCCGCTATCCTGCTCTCGTCCTTGATTACTTTGGGCATTATGGCGAGGCATAATGAAATTATGGCTCTGAAAGCAGGAGGCATCGCTCTCCGCCAAATTGTCCTGCCCCTATTGCGCGTCGTTTTTATTATTTACTTGATTCTTTTGGGATTGAATGAATATATAGTTCCCGATGCTAACCAGAAAGTGCGGGAACTTATGAACCTGATCATCCATAAAAAGAAGCCCATAGATGTCTTTAAGCAAAGCCAAATTTGGATCCACAGTCACCAGAGCATTTATAATATTAAAGTCTATCATCCCGAAAAGAATTCTATGGAGGGAGTGACTATTTATCGTTTTGATCCTGAATTTAAGCTCTTGGAAAGAGTGGATGCTCGGCGGGCAGATTGGCAAGCAGGCCAATGGATTTTTTCCGAAGCTACGGTAACGCAATTTAGCAGAGATGGTTTCCCGGTCAGAAAAAAGTATCCGCAAATTACCCTGGCGCTCCCTGAGACCCCCCAAGATTTCTTTATTGTAGAAAAAAACCCCGAAGAAATGAACTACCGCGAACTGAGTGAATATGTCCGTAAAATTGAGCAGGATGGTTATGACTCCACAAAATACCGTTGTGCCCTCTACGCTTTTTTCTCTTTCCCTTTCACTAGTATTATTTTAGCGTTTCTGGGCCTCACTTTAGCCCTTAAAAAGGAACATGGCGCAGGTCTGGCTCTGGCCCTCGGCTTAAGTATCTTAATAAGCTTTATTTATCTGGTTACTTTTTCTTTTAGCTTAGAATTAGGAAAGGCTGGCCTCTTGCCTCCCTTATTGGCCGCGTGGTTAGGTAATTTCATTTTTGCCTTGGTAGGTGTCTATTTATTTTTATCTGTTCGGCACTAACGTCCTCTCCTTAAATCTCTCTTTCACTCCGTTCAAGTGCCCATTTCCCAAGACTTTAAATATTCTTCTTGGGCTTCGTTCAGTTTATCAATCTGCACCCCTAAGGAACTTAGCTTCAGACGGGCAATGCGTTGATCTATCTCTATGGGTACAGGATGCACTCCTTTCGGTAAGGCACCTTTATTTTTAACTAAAAATTCGGTGGCCAGAGCTTGGTTAGCAAAACTCATATCCATCACGCTCGAAGGATGCCCTTCGGCTGCGGCCAAATTGATCAAGCGGCCTTCACCCAGAAGATAAATTTTCTTGCCATTCTTGAGCGTAAATTCTTCCACAAAATCCCGCATTGTCCGCTGGTTAGTAGAAATCTCCGCCAGGGCAGCTAAATCAATCTCTACATTAAAATGCCCAGCATTGGCTATGATGGCTCCGTCTTTCATTTGCAAGAAATGTTCTCTCCTGATCACTTGAATATTACCCGTTAATGTGCAGAAGAAGTCACCCAAGGGAACGGCTTCAGCCATGGGTAAAACGCGGAATCCATCCATAACTGCTTCTAAAGCCTTCAAAGGATCTACTTCAGTAATAATGACATTGGCCCCCATACCTTGCGCCCGTTTAGCCACGCCGCGACCACACCAACCATATCCACAAACCACAAAATTGCTTCCTGCTAAAAGGCGGTTGGTTGCCCGAATGATACCATCTATGGTGGACTGTCCTGTGCCGTAACGATTATCAAAAAAATGTTTGGTGCAGGCATCATTGACCGCAATCAAAGGATAGTAAAGTAATCCTTTTTCGGCCATGGCCCGCAAGCGAATAACACCCGTAGTAGTCTCTTCTGTCCCCCCGATAATGACTGGCAAGAGCTCTTTTCTTTTACTATGCAAAGTGGAAACAAGATCCGCTCCGTCATCCATAGTGAGCAATGGTTCAAGGTTTAAAACTGCATGGATATGTTGGTAATAGGTTTGATTATCTTCTCCTTTAATGGCGAATACCGGAATCTGCCGATATTTAACCAGATAAGCAGCAACATCATCTTGAGTGCTCAGTGGATTCGAAGCACAAAGTGCCACCTGGGCGCCCCCGGCCTGGAGGGTCTCCATTAAGATGGCCGTCTCTGTGGTGACATGCAAGCAGGCCCCGATGCGTATCCCTTGCAGTGGTCTCTCCTGGGCAAATTGTTTTTGAATGAGTTGGAGTACAGGCATAGATTGCTCCGCCCATTCCACCCGCAGTTGCCCTTTTTCCGCTAAGTTTATATCCTTAATATCAAAATCCATATTTACTCCTTCGGTAATTTCGGCGCTTATTTTTAAGATATATTTTCTTAATTATATTCCGGCAGCTTTCCGGAGAGTCTCAGCCATGTCGGTCCGTTCCCAAGTAAAATCTGGATCATGGCGACCGAAATGGCCATAGCAGGCAGTTTTTTTATAAATGGGCCGGAGCAAGTTTAAGTAGCGAATGATGGGCGCGGGTCTTAAATCAAAATATTCCCTAACTAATTTAGCAATTTTGTCGGGTGGTATTTTCCAGGTTCCTCCCGTATCAATCATAATAGAAACTGGCTCAGCCACGCCAATAGTGTAAGCTATTTGTACTTCTACTTTATCGGCCAATCCAGCGGCAACAATATTCTTCGCTACATACCTGGCCATATAAGAACCGCTGCGATCAACCTTGGAGGGATCTTTGCCGGAAAAGGCGCCGCCTCCATGACTGCCCACCCCCCCATAGGTATCCACGATGATTTTCCGGCCGGTCATTCCGCAGTCAGCTCTTGGTCCGCCAATCACGAATCGGCCAGTAGTATTAATATAAAACTTGGTGTTTTTATCCAAATATTGCTCGGGAATAACTTTTTTAATTACTTCTTCAATTAAGGCTTCCCGCAAAGTGCTATATTTAACTTCGGGGGTATGTTGAGCCGCCAAGACAACTGCATCTACCCTGGCGGCTTTACCATTAATATATTGAATAGTCACTTGCGTTTTGCCATCGGGACGGAGAAAATCCAAAATCTTTTTCTTGCGCACTTCTGCCAAACGCATACTTAAGCGGTGGGCATAGAGAATGGGCATGGGCATCATCTCTGGGGTTTCGTTGCAGGCATAGCCAAACATTAAGCCTTGATCACCTGCCCCCTGTTCGTGATCCGGCCGCTCATCTACTCCCAAGGCAATGTCTGGAGATTGCCGATCAATGGAGGTAATTACAGCGCAAGTCTCCCAATCAAAGCCCATGGTCGGATCCGTATAACCTATCTCTTTGATAGTCTCACGCACCACATCCGGCATGTGCACATAGCAAGAAGTGGTAATTTCCCCGGCAATCATGGCCAGGCCGGTAGTCACTAGAGTTTCGCACGCTACCCTGGCGCGGGGGTCTTGAACAATGATACTATCCAAAATAGCATCAGATATTTGGTCCGCTACCTTATCTGGGTGCCCTTCGGTAACCGATTCAGACGTGAAAAGAAAATTCGTCATGCTCATGCGCTAAAATTCCTCCTCCCTTGGCTGCTAATCTGCCAGGCAAATTTTCACCAAACTCTTCAGGAAATTTTTTCTGCAAATTAGCCCTGATTAACTCTTCGATATCTTCCGAAGTGGATAGCTGCAGGGATTCTTTGACTAACTGCCGACACTCGCGCAAAGTATAAGCGCGCAAAATCTTTTTTATGCGAAAAATGGAAAGCACATTCATAGATAATTCGTCAAGCTCCAGCCCCAAAAGAATAGGCACATATAAGGGTTCCCCAGCCATTTCCCCACACATGGCCACTTTAATGTCCGCGGCGTGGGCCGCATCAACTACTTCTTTTATTAAACGCAAAACTGCCGGATGCAGAGGTTCATAGAGGTGGGTAACCGATTCGTTTACTCGATCAATGGCCAAGGTATACTGAATTAAGTCATTAGTGCCAATACTAAAAAAATCAACTTCTTTGGCTAAGATGTCGGCAATGGCGACCGCCGAAGGCACTTCAATCATAATGCCAATCTGCATCTGCGGGTCAAAGGCAATACCTTCGGCGCTCAAGTCCAAGCAAACTTCATTTAAAATTCTTTTCACTTCCCGAATTTCGCTAACTCCCGAGATCATGGGCAGCAGAAGTTTAACCTTACCGAAGGCGCTAGCACGCAAAATAGCGCGTAACTGCACTTTGAATATATCCACTTCTTTCAAACTAAAGCGAATAGCCCTAAGCCCCATAGCTGGGTTCATTTCTTCAGCCAGCTCCAAGGGCGATAAGAACTTATCACCCCCAATATCCAGAGTGCGGATGACTGCCGGATGGGGATAAATGCCCTCGACCACATTCTTATAAGCCTGGAAATGATCTTCCTCCGAGGGCAAATCCCGGCGATTTAGGTAGAGATATTCGGTTCGGTAAAGGCCGATTCCTTCCGCCCCATGTTCACGAACGGAAGGTATTTCTTCCACTAACTCAATATTAGCTAATATCTTGACTCGATATCCATCCAGAGTTTCTGCTGGTAAATCTCGATATTGAAATAGCTCGCGTTCCATGCGCAGGCGAGCTTTCTGGCGCTCCTGATATTCATGCAGGATCTCGGGGCTGGGATTAACTACCACTACTCCCGTGATCCCATCCACAATTAACATATCACCTGTGCTTATAAATTGGGTCGCCGTTTCTGCCCCTACTACTGCCGGAATTTCCAGTGACCGGGCCATGATGGCCGTATGGGAAGTTTTTCCACCCATGTCCGTAACAAAGGCCGTTACTTTATCTTTGGCCATTTGCGCAGTATCTGCTGGTGAGAGGTCATGGGCCACCACCACTACTTCTTCCTTAATTTGAGAAAAAAGCTCCTTACCTTTGCCCATGAGGTTGCGGATTATTCTTTCCCCTATATAATCTATATCGGTCTTGCGGCTTTTTAAATATTCATCCTCGATCTGGTTGAAGACTTTGCGTAACTTTTCTAAATTTATTTTTAAGGCCCATTCAGAGTTAATCCAACTTTGACGAATAGTGGCGATAGTATTATCGATCAGCTTCTTGTCTTCTAAGAGCAAAAGATGAACATCCAGAATATAGACTGGACTAGTGGCATCTTCTCTTAGCAGTTTCTCCTTGGCAAGGCGCAGCTGTTTTTTAGACTCTTCTATTGCTTCTAAAAAACGCTCTACTTCCTGCTCTATTTGCGATTCAGGAATAACTCGGGCCGGGGTTTCAATCTTTCCTTTATCTACTAAAAGGGCCTTCCCGATCACAATCCCCGGGGTTACGCCAATGCCCTTTATTAATTTTGTTTTTTTAAGATCTTTTTTCAATTTACTCTTCTCCAAAACGGCCTTCTATCAAAGCGCCTAATGCCTCCAGAGCTTCCCGAGCATCTGCACCTTGGGCTTTTATAGTAATTTTAGTCCCTTGAGCTGCAGCCAACATCATCAATTCCATAATGCTCTTACCGTCGGCAACTTGTCCATCCTTCTCCACTTTGATGGCAGCTTGAAAACGGTTGGCGGTTTGCACGAAGGAAGCAGAAGGGCGGGCATGTAGACCAAATTTATTTTTAATTATATAACTTTTGGAAATCACGGATTAGTCGTTCGCCAAAAAATCTTCCCTAATTTATGGCCTTTTTATTTACTTTACTTTCCATATATCTCCTTGTCAAGTTTTTTCCCACTCTTTGACCTTTGTCTTCTTTAACTAACTACTTCCTTTTGTTCGAAGCTCCTTCGAGGATAGAATTCTTTAGGCATATTGTCAGGGCAAGTTAAAGATGCTATATTTTTTTTATGCAGGAGAAAGTGCTTTGCCTAAATAAAAAAGCTTTTCATGATTACCATATCGAGGAATCGTACGAAGCTGGAATTGCTCTCCAAGGCACTGAAGTTAAATCTCTTCGTTTGGGCAAAGCTAATTTAAAAGATAGTTATGTGCGCATTGAAGAGGGGGAGGCGTTTCTTTATAATACTCATATTAGTCCATACCCTTTTGGACACCAGTTTAATCATGACCCTGAGCGGACCAGAAAACTTCTCTTGCACAAACGTGAGATTCGCCGCTTAGCGGGTAAAATTCAGGAGCGCGGCTACACCTTAATTCCCTTGAAAATATACTTGAAGAGGGGTATAATTAAAATTGAATTGGGACTAGCCAAAGGAAAGACTCTCTACGACAAGCGCGAAGACTTGAAGAAAAAGACGGCTGCTCGAGAAATCGAAAAAGTAATCAAGGCAGCAAAAACCCGTTAATGTTCTTGGCATTTCCATATCACCAAAAGGGGGCGTCACGGTCTCGACGGGGATCATTGAAGCAAGGGCTGCATGCCGAGGTTCCGACTGGGCTCGTTAAAAAAGTCGGATAAAGATAAGCGGAACCTACAATTACGCTTACGCCACTGCTTAATAGTCAGTGGCCGTTCCCCCGACCAAATCCTGTGCGGCCGGGAGGGAGCGTCGCTTAAGCAGGATAGCCTTTCACTGAAGCTTATAGGTGGAAGGCGAAAATAAATAAGCTAACTTCTGCAGCATCCAGCCGTGGGGAGTCTGCAGGAGTGAAAAGAAAAACAACGGCTAAGCATGTAGATGCTTCTTGCGGAAGGTTTCCGGACGCGGGTTCGACTCCCGCCGCCTCCACCATGACGATTATTCACTTTCCCTAAATTTTAAGAAGTCACTTTCATCTTTTTTTCTATATTATCTCTAATCCAGTGCTTATCCCACCACTCAATGGGATTCACAAAAACTCCATTAACTAAGATACTAAAGTGAAGGTGATCTCCTCCTGCCAAACCTGTCGAACCAGTATGGCCAATGATTTCTCCTTTTTGCACCTCTTTCTTGACTTCTGCTTTAATGGAACTTAAATGGGCATACATACTAAAAAGGCCACAGCCGTGATCAATTATTACTGTATTTCCATATATACCCAATGGCCCAGCAAAAACAACCCGCCCATTATTTGCGGCCGGGATAGGACTTTTAGCTATAGAAGCTAAATCAATACCTAAATGTATTTGTCGATCAACCTCTTGCCCGTTATACCAATAGCTCCGCTGCTCAGCAAAAAGAGCCATGGGTTTAGAATTGGGCAACTTGATAAAGGGGCTACTCCATAATGGTTTGGGGAATGTGTCTTGGCAAATTTTTTTGATTTCTTGATGATCAGCTTCCCTCTGTTGGCGATTAATGGCTAAGAATATATCGATCATGGAGCCTCGCAGGTTAGGATTTCGCTCGGTAAAATAAGAAATGATCCTTTTTAGGAAACTATCAGTAAGCTGAATTTTATCTGCTTTAAATTTTTTTCTTTTGGGGATCAAGCGGAAACTTGCTTTTTCCCTATTGCCTGCCAGGTCTTCGGCTATTGCCCAAATGGCTAATTCTTTGGGCCACTTATAGCCCAAAGTAAAATAAACCAGGTAATTATTCTTCTCCACCGGAAATCCGGGAAATAATTTTTCTCCTACTTGGACCCCACTTAAAGGAGTCTCTTCCGAGGTTTGATAAGTAATAAATCCCGTCCCCCCTTGATTTATATAATGAATTCCTCCGAAAACATTTATCTGCGGTGGGTGGGTATCAATGACAAATTTTTTACTTAAGGTAACTGGATTACCCCAATTCCAAGAATAGTCACGGGCGAAAACTTTAATTTCTGTATCGCCATCGCGCAATCCTTTAGGCAAAGGCCGCAGAGAAATAGTCTTTTCGATCTTTTTAGTTCCCTTTGGTATTTTTTCCTCCCAAAGGAGAATATTATTCCCTTTCTGCGCTGCTTCGACGCGTACTTCAGCAACTCCACTCTTCATATCGGTAACCTGCAATTCTAATTTCTGGCTTAGATAATCTTTGTCAGGAAGGATTTGAATAGTCGGTTTTTCTTTTTCAAATTTAACTAACCAGACCCAGAGCCCTGCACCCAAACAAAAAACGATAATGACTGAAATGGCTATCCAAAATTTTTTCTTCATTATTACCTCTTATTTTATCTTAGTTTTTTTTAATATTTCATAGTCTTTTCTTTATGTCAAGCAAAGTCGACTCTTGCCCACCTTAACTACAGCATCCAAATCCTGAGCCATCTAAGAAGCCAGGGGGTGAAGCCAGGAGGAATTTGCCTAACCAGCGATTTGCATTTGCTCAAAAATTGATCCATAATTCTTCTAAAAAATGCGGAGGAAAAAGTATGCTTGCTTCCTTATGTGACGTAGCAATTATTGGCGGGGGAGTGATGGGTTCTTCTGTGGCCTACCACCTTCTGCGCGCCGAGCCACAAATAAAAGTGGTTGTGATAGAGCGCGATCCAACATATACTCAGGCCTCTTCTGCGCTTTCTTTGGGAGGAATAAGAGTTCAATTCAGCTTAAAAGAAAATATTCTCATGTCCCTTCACGCTTTGGAGAGATTAAAAAATTTTGCCGAGGAGATGACGGTGGATGATGAAAAACCTTTCTTGAACTTTCGCCAGGAGGGATATCTTTTCTTAATTGATCCTCCAAGAAAGCCAACTGCTTTAAAATCTTTAATTAGGCAAAAAGAAATGGGGGCAGAGGTCCAATGGTGGTCAGCTGAGGAAATCAAAATTAAATTCCCTTTATTCTCCGCAGCAGGCTTGGCAGGTGGAACCTATGGTCCCCGCGACGGATATCTCGATCCATATGCTCTGCTCATGGCCTTTCGCAAAAAGGCCATCTCTTTGGGCGCTTATTTTATAACTCAGGAAGTAAAGCGAATTCTTAGATCGCCATCGGCTATAGATGGCCTTCTTTTAGGTTCGGGGGAAAAAATTATTTCCAAAGTAGTAGTCAACGCTGCCGGAGCCTGGGCAGCGGATATAGCCCGTACAGCGGGTGTCGAACTGCCCGTAAGGCCGGTAAGTCGCCAAGTATTCGCCGTTAAACCAGCCAATTCTATTTCCCATCCCTTCCCTCTGGTCATCGCTCCTTCTGGACTCTATTTCCGCCCCGAGACGGGAGGACTTATCCTGATTGGACATTCCCTTCCTGAAGATAAAGTGGATTATGACTTTACCTGGACTTGGGAACGATTTCAAAATATTCTTTGGCCCGAATTAGCTCAAATTGTTCCTTCTTTCTCTTGCCTTAAGTTAATCCGCGGCTGGTCGGGACTTTATGATCAAAATTTCTTAGATAGTAATGCTATCTTAGGCTGCTGGCCTGAGTTACCAAGTCTTTACTTGATTAATGGTTTCTCTGGACACGGTCTTCAGCAATCCTTTGCTGCCGGCCGTTATCTTTCTGAATTAATTCTTGGTCTTGAACCTACGCTCGATTTAAGTCGTTTTAGTCCCCAGAGAATATTAGAAAATCGGCCTTTGACTGAGGAAGGGATAGTTTAAATTTTTTTATGTGGGCAGGATTTCTTCATGAAGGGAGAGTTCTTTTATCTTTTTAATCAATTCGTTTAACCTGGCTGTATATCGACGACGTTCAAAAACTTTGCTTAGCACTGAAATTATATCGGCCACATTAAAGGGTTTGGAAATAAAATCTACCGCTCCATAATGGATAGCTTCTTTAGCATTAGGCAAACTCCCCTGCCCCGTTATTACAATAACGTCGATCTTTTTGTTGAGCTTTTTAATTTCTTTTAAGACGTCAAAGCCCGACAAGCCAGGCATCTTTAAGTCTAAAGTTACCAGATCAACCTCTTCTTTCTGCAGAATCTCTAAAGCTTCCTCACCACTGGCTGCCATATAGACTTCATAAATTGGCTTTAGAATCAGACGTAAGGCCTCTCTTGGCTCCATTTCATCATCGACCACCAATATTTTGCCCTTTTCGGCCATTTGTCTTCCTTCCTTTGCTATTGCAAGTTAATAAATCTTATGCAATTTTTATACCCACTTGCCCTCTTTTTTACATTCATTAGGGCGTTGAATCTTAAAGCCTGGGTTAATCCTCTTCTCCCTTTTTATCTCAGGTCTCCTTAGGAGCAAAATTTTAATTTCCTTAAGTTCTTCTACTTTATTTTCATTTGAAATCCATACTTATTATCCGCCAACTCATCCCCTATGGACCGTCCTCTTCGTCTCTCCTTAATGGGGAGAAATGAAATTATGGTTTTTTAAAAATTTTCCCGTTTATTCTTATGGCCCTGAAATAGTCAATTTATTGACTATTCGGAGATGGCAAATTAAGCCAGTGATTTTAAGAAAGCCTATTTTATTGAGGCTGGCAAGGAGGGTAAAGGTGGCACATTACGAAATGGTCGCCTTTAACTTCGGCCATCCAGGGTTCGAATTGCGAACAAACTTCCAGCGCTTTTGGACAGCGGGGATGAAAACGGCATCCCGCAGGAGGATTAACTGGACTGGGCACATCGCCTTTAAGGATTATTCTTTTCTTCTTTTTCTCTGGATCTAAAACAGGTACAGCCGACATGAGCGCTTGGGTATAAGGGTGCAGGGGAGAAGCTAATAGGTTCTTGTTCGTAGTTAACTCTATAATCTTACCCAGATACATCACAGCGATCCGATTGCTGACATGATTAACTACGCTTAAATCATGGGCGATCATTATGTAAGAGAGCTTAAATTCCTGCTTCAAATCACTGAGTAAATTTATTACTTGAGCCTGAATAGATACATCGAGAGCACTGACAGGCTCGTCACAGATAACTAATTTCGGATTAAGAATTAAGGCGCGTGCTATGCCGATCCTTTGGCGTTGACCACCAGAAAATTCGTGGGGAAAGCACCTCATCTTCTCGCGGTGGATGCCAACTTTTTCTAAGATATGAGCCACGCGGTCAACCACTTCGCTTCCCTGGGCCAGACCGTGGGTCTTAAGCGCATCCCCCACAATATGTTCTATTGTTAATCGGGGATTCAAAGAAGAGTAGGGATCCTGGAATATTATCTGCATCTGCGGTCGCAGTTTTTTTAACTCGCTTGGTTTAAGTTTCGTAATATCTTTACCTTCGAAAAAAATTTTCCCTGAAGTGGGTTCAATAAGGTGGAGAATTGTCCGCCCTAATGTCGACTTGCCACACCCCGATTCTCCCACTAATCCCAGAGTCTCTCCTCTTTGTAATTCGAAGCTTACTCCATCAACCGCTAAAACTTTTTCTTGCGGGCCAAATAAAGAAGTTTTCTTTAAAAGAAAGTGCTTTCTTACATCTTGAACTTTTAAAAGAGGAGTATCTAATATCATCGTCCCCTCTGCACCCTATGGCAGGCCACTAAATGTCCAGGCTCTATTTCCTTGAGAACTGGTTCTTCCCTAAGGCAAAATTCTTGGACTTCAGCACAGCGGGGATGGAAATCGCATCCTGGTGGCAAGTTATACAAACTGGGGACTACCCCCGGAATCTCTTGCAGACGGTTTTGGTTTTCCCCTAAATGAGGCACGGAGGCCAACAGCTTGCGCGTATATGGATGGAGGGGATTATGGAATAAAGAACGTACATCAGCCTCCTCCACTATCTTCCCACAATACATGACGATTACCCGCTCAGCCATTTCAGCGATTACGCCTAAATTGTGGGTAATTATCATGATGCTCATGTTGATCTTTTTTTGTAATTCTAACATCAATTCTAAAATTTGGGCTTGCACAGTCACATCCAGAGCTGTGGTAGGTTCATCGGCGATTAAAAGGGCGGGATGGCAGCTTAGAGCCATGGCAATCATTACTCTTTGCCGCATGCCACCGCTAAGTTGATGTGGGTATTCCCTCAACCTCCGCCGGGGATCAGGAATCCCTACCAAATCCAGCATCTCCGTAGCTTTTTCTTCAGCTTCATTGGCTTTTAACCCTTGGTGCAGCTGGATAGCTTCTTTAATCTGATTGCCAATGGTAAAGACCGGGTTAAGGGAAGTCATAGGCTCTTGGAAGATCATGGAAATGCGATTGCCTCTGATCTTCCTAATTTCCTCATTATTTAAATGCAATAAATCTTGCCCAGCAAATTCTGTTCGGCCACTTACCAATTCTCCAGGGGGCATGGGAATTAACTGTAAAAGGGCTAAGGCCGTAACGCTCTTGCCACAGCCCGATTCACCAACTACACCTAAAGTTTCCCCTTCTTTTATATAAAAGCTAATCCCATCAACGGCCCGCACTGTGCCGGCCAAAATGTGAAAATAAATCTTTAAATCATGGACGGTTAAAAGGGGCGTCATTTCAGACTTGCTCCCGAGATCTGGGCTCGAGGGCATCGCGGAGCCAGTCCGCAATAATATTGATGCAGGCCACTAAAAGCATTAAAGCCAATCCAGGAAAAATCGAAGCCCACCAGCTCCCCGAGAAAAGGACTTGATAACCACGGGCAATAGCCAGCCCTATGGAGGGTGTATTCACGGGCACTCCCAAACCTAAGAAACTAAGAGTAGCTTCTAACATAATCACCCGTGGTATCTGCACGGCGGATAAAACCAGAACAGGCGTGATGGCATTGATCAGCATATATTTAACCATAATAGTCCAGGGCCCAAAACCCAGGGCATGGGCTGCCTCTACATACTCTTTCTCCCTGATGGAAAGCACAGTTCCCCGCACAGTGCGGGCATACTCAGCCCAGCCGGTAATAGCTAAGACGACGATCATCTTCCATAATCCCTGCCCAAAAATAACCATAAAACATAAAGCCACCATAATGAGGGGCAGAGAAAGCTGGACATCAACAGCGCGCATAATAAATGATTCCCAGAAGCCCCGCGCATAGCCAGCGATCAAACCTAAAATAATACCAATGAGCATCGATATGCCGACACTAAAAAACCCTACTGAAAGAGAAATACGCAAGCCGAAGATGATATTCGAGAGGACATCTCGGCCCAATCTATCTGTGCCCAAATAAAAAGGACTCATCCCCCGTTCATCCCAAATGGGAGGCCGCAGTCTTGCTTTTAAAGTTTGTTCAAGTGGATCTACAGGAGCTATCCAGGGAGAAAAAATAGCAATAAAAACTAAACATATAAGCATGGCCAAGGCTGTGAGCACTAATCTATTACTCAAAAAAGAATGCAGAAGTTGACGTTCCGCCGGAATATATTCAAAGAACCAAAATCGAGCCCGAGGGGGATTGTAGGGCTCTTTGGGCATAGTCGTAGTTATGGTCTGAGGTAAGACATTCATTTTTCGTGCCGAATCCTTGGATCAAGATAAACGTAGATAATGTCTACTATTAAATTTAAAGTTAGAAAGATTGTAGCCGTAACCAGCGCCCAGGCAATAATTACCGGAAAATCCATAACTCCTATAGCCTCCAAAAAAAGGCGTCCCATTCCTGGCCAGGCAAATACTTTTTCCGTCACAATGGCTCCGGCTAAAAGAGAACCCATCTGCATACCCGCAATGGTTACAAATGGAATTAAAGTATTTTTTAAGGCATGTTTATAAATCACCTTTTGCTCACTTACTCCTTTAGCCCGAGCAGTACGAATGAAATCCATGGTCATTACATCCAGCATACCGGCTCTGATTAGGCGGATAAAAAGGGCCAACCGGTAAAGAGCCAGAGAGGTTGCGGGAAGGATTAAATGGTTCCATGTACCTCGCCCTGAAGAAGGAAGCCACTGCAGCTCAACCGAAAATATAAAAATGAAGGCAATGCCGATCCAGAATGGAGGGGCAGAAATCCCTATAAGTGAGCCAAGGAGACTCAATCGATCAATAATTGTTCCGCGCCGGGAAGCTGCCCAAACCCCTATGGGTAGAGCTAAGATTAAACTAATAATAATAGTAGTCACCACTAACTCTAAGGAAGCCGGCAGACGTTCTAACACCAGCTTCAGAGCTGGCTGACCGTGGTGATAACTAACTCCTAAATTCCCCTGGGCCGCGTTCTTCAGAAAAAGAATGTATTGAATCAGCAGAGGTTTATCTAAGCCAAGGTTTTGGCGCATTTCCTCTACATCGGAGGGAGGGGCATCAGGTGGCATGAGTAAGGCTAAAGGATCACCCGCGATATGCAAAATAGAAAAAACTATTCCGCTTACTACCAAAAAAACTATTACTGCTTGATAAAGACGGCGGCAAAGGTAAAGTCCCATAAACTATTAAAATGCCTCATCTCCCCATTCAGGCCGCCCGATAATTGACCACCCCTATCTCCTCATCAAGGGAGATGAGGTATTAAAATTTTTATTTAGCCTTCTTCAATTCGAAAGCAAAGAGCCGTTCATCAACTCTGGCTTGGCCATCTTTAATACGTTTGGAGAAACCAAAGACGTTCTCCTGATAATAAAGAGGAATGACATAGTAAGTGGCGTAAATTTTTTCAGAGATTTCATTGCGCAATTTCTCTCTTTTGGCTTCATCCATTATACTATTTGCTAAGTCCATCTTCTTCTCTAATTCGGGATCGGCAAATCGCCCCCGATTAGTTCTGCCAAAAGACCCTTTCCTCTCTCTAAAGAAAGCATTCATCGTTCCTTGCCAAGAAAGAGTACCCCAGCCGGCTAAAAAGAAAGGAGATTCATAACGATCAACTTTAGGGAAGAAGACTGCTTTGGGGGTAGCGATTACTTTCAGCTTAATCCCTATTTTAGCTAACTGGGCAGCTATGGCCTCAGTTACTTGTTGGTCATTTATATAACGGTCATTAGGCGTATCAATTACCGCTTCAAAACCGTTAGGGTAACCTGCCTCGGCTAACAATTTTTTCGCCAATTTCAAATCATATTTGGGCCTTTTAATATTGGGATTATACCCTGTGGCGTACTGGCTAACGAGCTGGGATGCAGGATAAGCGCTTCCCTCCATTACGTATTTAATTATCTCATCCACATTGATCGCGTGGGCAATCGCCTTGCGGACCTGGATATCTTTAAAAGGGTTTGGTTTCCCGGCCGCGATTCCTGGTTGCGCATGGGGAGCTGGTCCCCCTTTTTCGCTAAATACATCGAACAACACATATATCACCCTTTGGCTCGGACATCTGCTTACATATGTATTCTTACTCTTCTCCACGCGGGGAATGTCAGGTATAGATACCCCCCAACAAGCATCAATTTCACCCGTTAGAAGAGCGGCTACCCTAGTAGCATCTTCGGGAATAGGCCGGATTATAACTTTTTCCCAATCTGGCTTGGGGCTGCGGTGCCAATTTTCATTTCTGACCAAAGTAATATGGTCATCTTTAACCCACTCCACAAATTTATAAGGACCAGTGCCGACCATAGTGGTGGCTAATTTGCCGTATTCTGTTCCAGAAAAATATTTAGGAGGAACCATAGAAATAGATTCTAACATGATCAGTAGTTCTGGAGTCGGGGATTTCGTTACGAACCTTAAAGTATAATCATCAACTACCACAATTTCCTTGTAATCGGGCACCATGTATTTATACTGGCTTTTGGGATGAGTCTTGCATCTTTCCAGAGAATATTTAGCTGCCGCCGCATTAAAGGGCTCTCCATTATGAAACTTGACACCTTTACGCAGCTTAAATTCCCAGGTATTGTCATCAAGCAATCTCCAACTTTCAGCCAGATCCGGCATTATTTTTAAATTGGCATCCAAACTAATCAGTTGTTCATAAACGTGGCGCTGAATAGTGGTCGTGGTAGTTTCATTGCGAGCGTGTGGATCTAAAGTAGCAGCATCACCCTCAAATCCGATGATCAAGGGCCTTTCCGCGGTAACGCCATATGGGACAATGCTTAAAATCATAAAAATTAATAAACTTGCCGCTAAAAAAGTCTTCTTCTTCATGGTGTCTCCTCCTTAAAAAATTCAGCCATTAAAGGCTTCTTTAACTCTTTCTTGAATTTCTGGGCTAGTCAAAAAATCATATGCCGTCATAGCCAAGAGCTTGGCGGCATTAATCATTGCTTTTTGCCCTCGATTACTCATCGTAGCCTCAGCAAAAACCGGAGAATGGCCAGGGGTCTCGGGATCCACAATGGCCAAAGAAAGGTGAATGGCCGGCAAGTAAAAACTTAGATTGCCGATATCTGAGGAACCCCGTCGGCCATCATCTTGATCAATCGGGATACCGAGGAGGCGCATATTCCCCGCCATTTTCTCTTCCAATGGCTGATTCCGCTTTATGGGGTCAAATGAGGGAGGAATAATTTCGAATTTATAATCTGCTCCGCTGGCTAAGGCGGCGGCGGCGAAACAATTTTTCACTTTGCCGACCACATCATTCAGATAATCCCGGGTAGCAGCTCGAATATAAAATAATCCCGCGCTATAAGCTGGAATAATGTTGGGGGCATCTCCCCCATTGGTGATAATTCCATGAATACGTGCCTCAGAACGGAAAGTCTGGCGTAAGGCATTTATATTATTATAAGCCGTGATTAAGGCATCGAGGGCGCTAATGCCCTTATCCGGCGAGACGGAAGCATGAGCTGCTCGGCCGAAAAACTCAGCCTTAAACTTGACTCGCCCCAACATCTCCTCTCCCGGGAGGTTTAACCTGCCCGGATGGAACATCATAGCTGCGTCCATCCTCTGAAAAACTCCTGCTTCAGCCAAAAGAATCTTACCCCCTCCTCCTTCTTCGGCAGGAGTTCCCACAACGGCTATAGATCCAGGAATTTGACTCAAGTATGGTTTTAAAGCCAGAGCAGCTCCTATACTGGCGGCGGCTATTAGATTATGACCACAACCATGTCCAACTCCCGGCAAGGCATCATATTCGGCCAAAAAGGCAACTATTGGCCTTTCCTGCTGTTTGCGCCTGGGCCGACCTAAAAAGGCTGTTTTCACCCCTTCCATACCTACTTCCACTTCAAAGTCATGAGTCTTTAGGAAATCACTTAAATATGCACAGGCCTTAAATTCTTCATAGGCTGTCTCTGGATTATCAAAAAGATATTTACTAATTTTGAATAAGTCAGGAGCCAGCGAATCAACTTCTCCAATTAAGGCCCTTTTGATTTGATCCATAAAAATTAAACCCTTCTTTCTTTAAAATTTAAATAAGTATACACAACACACTTTTTTTGTCAAATAAATTCAAATTTTAATCCCTTTCTACTAATTCTATACGAATTCCTTCTGGCCCTTCAATAAAAGCAATCTTGATTCCAGAAGGTGTTGTAGTTGGTTCGATGACCAATTTTGCTCCTTTATTTTTCAAAGAAGCTACCGTTTCTTCTAAATTCTTTACTTTGAATCCAAAATGATCCAGTCCCCTTAATCCTTTGCCTGGTTCTAACTGCCCTGGGCCTGGATTAGTGCCCAATATGGAAATCGGAGCCCCATAAACATCCATGCGCACCAAGGGGAATCCCCGTGATTCCCCGCGAGATATAACCCGTCCTTCAAATACGTTTTCAAAATATTTTATCATCTCTTCAACGTTACCACTTACAATGTGAATGTGGTCCAAGCCAGTAATCATTCCACTTCTCCTTTCATTTTAACTTTGAATTTATAGCTATTATGATCAATTTCTTTATCCATTTCTTAATCTTAATAGCAAAAAAGCAAAACAAATCAATACCAGAGTTATTATACTTAATCCTATAAAAACTGCTGGAAGGCCATAACTTTGGGCCAAATAACCAGAAAAACTCGCCGCAAATGAGCCCAGACCGAAGGCGGCAAAAAAGAAAATACCAAAAGCCGCTCCCCTCATCTCTGGAGAGGTATATTGAGCTAAGAAAACGTTGGTCATGGGCTGCAAGGAGAAATTAAGAAAGAAGAAACCCAAACTCATCAAGAAAAGAGTAGCATCTTTAAAAAGAGCCATGCCCGATACAAAAGGTAAGCAAAGAATACAAATTATTAAAAAATTTTTATAGGCATCTTTTCTTTGCCCCAAAATGCCCCCCATATATTGGCCAAATACTCCAACAAATAGGGCTAAACCAGAAAGCATTCCTCCCCAGGTCACACTGTCCCAAGAGAATAACTTAAAAGAAGTGTATTGGCCCATATAAGCTGGCAAAAAAGTTATCGCTCCATGATAAGAAAAACTATGGAGCATATTTAGCAAATATATAAGAATTAAAGGCAAGGAAAAAAATATAGCTATTTTTGGGGGGGGAGAGGACGAAGAGGTTTGCTTTAATGTAGAGATTCTATCTTTATCCATTTTTATGGTGAGGGACCAAATGGTTAAAGCTATTCCAGGTATGGCGAATAAAAGGTAAGCTGCCCGCCAGCCCCACTTAGCGCCGATCAGCGCAGCCAAGAAAGGAGCTCCAGCAAGACCAATATTTCCGGCCGCTCCATGAATACCCAACGCTCGACCGTATTCCTTAACTCTTGAAGTAATTAAAGCATTAGCTAAGGGATGGTATACGCTGCCCAAGGCTCCCAGCAAAGCTAACCCAGCTGTAAAAAGAAAAAAATTCGTGGTCAGGGCTATTAAAAAAGAAGCTACAGCGGATCCCAAAAAACATAGCAGGTAAAGCTTTCGTGGACCCAAGCGATTATAAATCATCCCCCCGGGTAAAGCACCTAATCCATAAGCAAAGACCATGATATTCCCAATTACCCCCAAACCCAGATATCCCATTGAAAATTCCTTCTGTAAAAGAAGTAAGACAGCTGGGAATATTAAGAGATAGCTGTGGCTTAAGGCATGGGAACAGCCTGTTAGGGCCACAATCATTTTTTCTTCACGATTCATCACAGCTAATCTTGCTCACTTTCCATTAATTCTTTTACTGATCTCAAAATATAACTCCGGCAAAAACCTGGTCCTCTCTTGTCTGAGTCCATGAAGAATCTATCAACTATTGCTAAATTCTTATTTAAAACCGGTCGCCAGTTGGTTTAACTTTCTATTTACCTGAAGTTGAGGATAGCTTAATTCCCTCATCTTTATCAATAATTTTTTCCTATTTAATTCCTAAAACATAAATCTTTCCCTCTTCTTTCATCTCGCCAGCTAATAGCTCAGCCTCTGGGCCGCTGCCCATAAACAAATCCACGCGCGCAGCGCCCTTCATAGCTGCTCCTTTATCCTGGTTCAGCACAAAGCGATTAATTTTTTTCCGTCCGATTACCTGGCCAAATCTATCAATGACTGGCAGAGTAGATATAAGATAACATAACCCTCCTGGAGGATAGAAAGAATGATCTGTAGCAATCGAACGACCGGGGGTTAAAGAAAAATCCAAAGCGCCTTCAGGCCCCTTTAATCTTTCCGGAGTTAAAGGCTGGGCGCGGAAAAAAATATAGCGTTCATTAATATTAAGAAAATCTTCCAAAAGATTAGGGTTTTTTTGAAAGAAATCCTTAACTTTTCTTAGAGATAATTCTTGTTCTTCAATAAAACCCATTTTCACAAGATGTTGCCCTATACTTCGGTAAGGTCGCCCATTTGAGGCTGCATACTTTACAGCATAAATTTGCCCATCAAATAGTTTGATCCGCCCCGATCCTTGGACATGCAGAAGAAATCTTTCCCAGGGGTCTTTGAGCCAGAGTATTTCATATCCCTTGCCCTGCAAAATGCCTTTTTTATCTATTTCTTCTCGTGAATAATAAGGAACCAAACGCCCCTTAACTATTCTCCCAAATTTTTTCTCTTTATTGATGCCCTTGGTTATTTCCACTAAATCATCTGGAGGCCGGTAAAGAGGATATTGAAACTCTGCATCTTTCTTTAAACTTCCCCAAAAAATGGGCTCAAAATAACCGGTTAAGAGGATCCCGCCTTTACTTACCTCTTTGAGGAAAAATTCTTTATTAATTGCTTGGGCAAAGGCCTCTTGTGATAAATCTTCTTTAATAATTTTTAAAAGACGCAGTAACATCCTCTGTCTTTTCTGAAAATCATGAAGAAGAGAGGCTCTGTTAGTTAATTCTTCTTTATTCTTTAGGCTAGATATTTTTAACTCTAAATAATTTAAACTATTTTCTATTGCCGTGATTAAAGAATCTTTATCGCCGTCATCTCCCTGAAATATTTCTCCTTCTTCTAACCCTCTAGCTGATAAATTGTTTGCCCAAATTATCAAGAAAAAGATGAAAAGAAAGGAGGTAATTAAAAAATATTTTAAAATGTACCATTTCATATTCTAGCCAAAATCAAATTCTTCTTAATCGAATAGTTTCCGCAAATAGAAAGTAAAGTTAAATATTCCTATAAATTCGTAAGGCAAGCCTTTATGGCTTGCCGAATGCGGCAAGGGACAAGCCCTTGCCCTACGTTCTTGATTTTGATGGATAAGCCCTTGCCCTAATGCGTTTCATGAGTATTGAGATTATAACCTCACCTCCTACCCAAGAAAAACCACTGCCTTATGATTCCTCTTGAATACCTGCCTCTGGCCTTCATGCCTAACTTTGGTCATACACCAATTGGTGCACAGTCCCGCAAAGAAGAACGATTTGGTCAGCAAGCCTTTAAGGGGATTTATAAAAACAAAAAAGGGGGCAGTAGTTACAGCTAGCCCCCTTTTAGAGAGTTAAAATTCTACTTCCCGAATAACAGCGCCGGCAGCCAAAAAACTGTCTGCGGGAATAATAAGATGATGGCTAATCCTATAATTTGCAGAATCATAAATTGAACCATCCCCGCATAAATATCCCACAATTCGTATGACGGTGCCACTCCTTTCAGATAGTAAGCTGCCACGGCCACGGGAGGAGAAAGAAAAGCTGTCTGTAAATTTACGGCTACAAGGATGCAGAACCATAGAATATTATAACCGAGCTTTTCGACCACAGGAATAAACATGGGCAAAAATATAAAGATGATGGCTGGCCATTCTAAAGGCCAACCCAAGAGGAAGATGATGGCCATGATAACGATGATAATACCCATAGGAGGAAGAGGCAAACCCAATAAGGACGATATTATCAAATCTCCTGTCCCCAAACGGGAAAAAACGGCACCATAAACATTGGCGGCCATTCCCAAAAAAAGAACCATGCTGGAGACTTCAACAGTAGAAATAGCCGCCCCCTTCACCTTCACCCAATCCAATCTGCGATGTACAAGCCCAAGGACAACAGCACCTAAAGCCCCCATCGCCGCTCCTTCTGTGGGCGTCGCCAACCCAAATAAGATACTTCCTAAGCAAGCCATTATCAAAACGAAGGGAGGCAGCACGCCAATGCTTAACTCACGAAGGCCGGTCCAAAATGATCCGGCTCGTTCTTCTGGAGGCAAAGGTGGCCCTAATTTAGGATCAAGGTAGCATCTTACCATCGTATAAATGATATAAATACCTGAGAGAATAAATCCCGGGATTACGGCCGCCGCCATTAATTTTACCACTGAGACATTCGCAATTGGCCCCATCACAACCAGCATTACGCTGGGAGGGATAAGAATGCCTAAACACCCTCCCGCAGTAATCACACCTGCGGAAAGGCGCACGTCATATTTACTCCTTATCATAATTGGCGTAGCCATAAGGCCAATTACGGCAACTGGAGCTCCTATTATTCCCGTAGCCATAGCAAAAATAGTGGCCACGATCAACACAGCCAGATACAAAGATCCTCTTACCGGCCCCATCACCAACTGGAATCCTCTAAAAAGCCGTTCCATGAGCCCAGTACGTTCCAGAATATAACCCATGAATATAAACAGCGGAACTGCCGCTAAAGTTTCTTCTTTCATGAACCCCATGGTCTGCATGACCATTAAAGAAAACACTATGTCACCAAAACCTATATAACCGAATACAAGAGAACAAATGATCAAGGTAAAAGAGATAGGAAAGCCTAGGAATATAGAAGTCAAAAGGACAACCAACAATAAAATACCGAGGGTTTCAGGACTCATAAGACCTCCCATGGCGAGCACTGTAAATAGATTTGAGGAATTCAGATACTCCTTGAATTAAGAGAAGGGCAGCACTTATAGGGATTACCGTTTTGAATGGATAAATAGCTGGCCGCCAAGGACTGGCATCAGAGACCTCCCTAATTGCCCATGAATGAGCGGCATAATCCCATCCCAAGATAAGGAAAAAAAAGATTCCCGGGAAGAAAAAGAAAAGATAAAGGGTTGCATCTATAATTCCTTTTCTCCGGGGCGACCATTTCTGATAAAGAATATCAGTCCTAATATGAGATTGTTTATAAAGCGTATAAGAAGCTCCCGCCATAAAAATAGTTCCATACAGCATATAGGTAAGATCATAGGCCCATACTGTTGGGGCATTGAACATATAGCGCGAAAATACCTCCCAAATTAATCCCCCCACCAATGGGTAAACTAACCAGCTCAAAATTTTTCCGCTCCAAATTGATATCTGGTCAATAAACTTAATTACCTTATGCAAGTTAAAACCTCCCCCCTTTGATTTTTCATGCTTTTAAAGGATTTATCTTCCCAAAAAATTAATAGAATCGGGAAGGCTTTATTTACCTTCCCGATTCTATCTTGGACATAAACCCTAATTGAAAAACTCTCCTAATTTTTTACTTTTTTCTTGGCCAGTAATAATCAGCAGCAATAGAATAATCAGGATTAACAATTCGCTGATAAGGAACATGTTTCGAGGCAAACTTGCGCTGGGATTCATAAACCTTGGCAAAATCGGGGTTCTTTGCAGCTTCCCGAGCAGCCACTTTATCCCAAGCTTTCAAGAATTCTACCAAGATTTCTTTGGGCGTCATCATCACTTTTACACCATGTTTCTTTTCCAGTTCCTCTAAGGCCTCATAATTCATCTTCCATGCTTTACACCAGTTTACCATCAAGGATTCGTGAGCCGCCAGTTCTATTACGGTCTTAACGTCAGCTGGTAATTTATCCCATTTAGCTTTATTTATGTACACTTCCCCGACCCCGGTTGGCTGGTGGATTCCCGGTAAGTAATAATATTTACAAATATCCTGAAAGCCCAATTTCATATCGCTATGGGGATCGCTAAATTCTGTCGCATCAATGACGCCCCTTTCTAAAGCGGGCATTATCTCTCCTGCAGGCAGGATTACAACAGATACACCAAATTCTTTGAAAACATCAGCCGCTAATCCCGCTGCCCGCATCTTTAAGCCTTTAAGATCAGCTACTGACTTAATGGGCTTCTTAAACCAGCCCAAAGGCTCACTCATTTCACTCCAAATTGGGAACCAAGTTACATTGTATTTTAATTTTGCCAGAAGTTCCCGGTAGAGTTCATTTCCGCCACCGGCAAACATCCAAGCTATATGATCCCAGGCGTTCATTCCAAAAGGTCCGCCCGCTGCGCTGGCGTATAGGGAAAACGCCGAATTTTTGCCCACCCAGTAGCCCGACCAAGCGATACCGCCATCTAAAACACCCTTGTGTACCGCATCAAGAATTTCAAAGGCCGGCACTATAGCACCGGCAGCCTCTAACTTAATTTCTACTTTTCCATCCAAAACTTTGTTAACTCTATTTACAAAATTTTCTCCCCACATAAAGTCCCAAGTCCCGGGGACGAAGGCGCTCTGAAATTTCATTTTTACCTCTTTCGCCGCGGTGGGGCTAAAAGTAAATAAAGATATCAGGGACATGGCTAATAAAATCAAAAATAATTTTTTCATTTTCTTTGCCTCCTTTCTTATTAATTCAAAAATT
>FWPU01002499.1_pt1 | contig 50588 bp, 45 predicted proteins | sample 2228361 | NCBI WGS metagenome assembly FWPU01 (sample SAMEA103939777, study PRJEB20133) | metagenome | reverse complement strand
TTTTCATTTTAACAACCCCTTTCTTGCAGATTTTTATGTATACACCAAAAACTCAGAATCTTTTGCCTCCAAAACCCATGCTGGCAAAGCCCCCATGCATCATATGTATTAAGCACACTCTCTCCCAACTAAACTCAAAAGATACTTATCACGGTCAGAAAGAAAAGATTTGTACCTTCCCTGAAAGAGATGTCCTACTTTTGCATGCCTCTTATTAAAATACTGTGTATAGGTAAAATTTATAAGCTACATAATCTTAGAAATTGGTGTCTTAGGTGTTTTTTCATCAAGAATCTCTTTGATACTTTTCTTAAGCACAGGATGTAGCTTCTCAGGGGCTATCTCAGATAATGGCTCAAGCACATGTTCCCTATCATATGTCCCTCTATGTGGGATCTCAAGTTTAGGCGTCTTTATAATCAGGTCATCATAAAGGAGTATATCAAGGTCAATAATCCTTGGCCCCCAGCGAATTCCTTCCCTCCTTCCCATCTCCGCCTCTATCCCTTTTAAGGTAGAAAGCAAATCCTCAGGGCACAGGTCTGTCTCGACCTCGATCGCCATATTGATAAACCATTGCTGTTCCTTTATACCCCACGGCTCTGTCTCTCTCATCGATGAGCGCTTTGTTACCCTCACGCCATTCTTCAAGAGTAACTCGATCGCCCTCTCGCAATTCCCCTCCCTATTGCCAATGTTTGAACCAATGCCAATGAATGCCGTAGGCATGACTCAGAGTGTCCTTTTTATTCTATCAACAGCCTCTTCAATCCTCTTAACATCCACTGTGAGGGCAAACCTTATGTAACCCTTCCCTGCGTCTCCAAAACCATTACCCGGAGTTGCAAGAATCCCTGCATTCTTAAGTAGATGGCTTACAAAGCCTACTGAATCAAAGCCCTTTGGAACCCTTACCCAAAGATAAAATGTTGCCTCAGGTTTCTGGAGTTCAAGCCCCACATCCTTAAGTCCCTTGTAAAGGGTATTCATCCTCTCCTGATAGATTTTTCTCAATACATCAAGGTAAGAATCATCTGTCTTTAATGCCTCTATACCTGCCTCCTGAATTGCCTGAAAAACACCTGAATCAAGGTTTGTCTTTATCTTTCCAAGACCTGCAATGATCTTTGCATTACCCACAGCAAAGCCTATCCTCCACCCTGTCATATTGTATGTCTTTGAGAGTGAGTGAAACTCTATACATAGCTCTTTAGCACCAGAAATCTGCAGAAAGCTCAATGGTCTCTTCCTAAAGTATATCTCTGAATATGCTGCATCATGACATATAATAATGTTGTGCCTCATGGCAAATCTTAAGACCTCTTCAAAGAACTCCCTGGTGGCAAGTGATGCAGTTGGGTTATTGGGATAGTTAATAAACATGAGTTTTGTCTTTTTTAAGACATTTTCAGGAATGGCCTTAAGATCAGGAAGAAATCCATTCTCTTTAAGAAGAGGCATTATATAGTTTCTACCACCTGCAAAGTGTGTGGCTATTGAATAGACAGGATATGCAGGTGATGGCACAAGGGAATAATCACCCACGTTTATGAAAGCAAGAGGCAAATGTCCAATGCCCTCCTTTGACCCTATAAGTGAAAGAACCTCTGTCTTTGGATTCAGGATAACCTTAAATCTTTTTTTATACCACTCAGCCACTGCTTCTCTGAATGAGAACATTCCTTCATATGAGGGGTAGCGGTGATTTTCAGGCCTTTCAACCGCCTTTTTCATCCTCTGGACAATATGTTGGGGCGTAGGGATGTCAGGGTCTCCAATGCTTAAATCTATAAGGTCAACGCCTTTATTAACAGCATCCTGTTTCATTTTATCAATAGTTGTAAAAAGATAAGGCGGAAGGTCTTTTACCCTTTTAGCGAGCTCTATAGAAATCTTTTTGCTCAAATCAGATCTCCTCAATAACAGCCTTGATATGTAGTGTTATTAAAAATAAATGTGGTCTATTATAAGAAGTTTTATTGAATTTTTTCAAAATACCCTCCATTTACTTTTTCCATTCCCCATGACAAGCAACTGTCTGCAACTCTTTCTGCTTGTAGAACTTCCCATAAACTTATTATCGGAGAAGGCTATTGATGGCGTTGGAAATTTTGTGGTAGTGTGGAATTTGATTGTAAATTCTGTTAAGATGTGGTATGGTTAGGCTTGATTATCTTGGTATATTCACGAGACTAAATTAGACGTAAATCCGTAAAATAATCATCATGCCACAGATTAGTGCAGGTATTCTCATGTATCGTTTTAAAGGAGAAAGACCAGAGGTTCTACTTGTTCATCCAGGCGGGCCATTCTGGGTAAATAAGGATCTAGGGGCATGGTCCATACCAAAAGGGCTTGTTGATGATAATGAGGATGCCCTTGAGGCAGCAAAGAGAGAGTTTGAAGAAGAGACAGGCTTCAGCGTATCAGGTAGATTTATTCCTCTTTCCATGCAGAAAACAAAGAGTGGCAAGATTATAATGGCATGGGCAGTGGAAGGGGATATAGATGCCTCTCGTATAAAGAGTAATACATTTCAAATAGAATGGCCTCCGCATTCAGGCAAAAAGCAAGAGTTTTTAGAGGTTGACCGTGCGGCCTGGTTCGATATTGAGGAGGCAAAAGAGAGGCTTAATAAAGGACAGGTTGGGTTTCTTGAGGAACTTCTGAAGATAATAAAATAGAATTCTTATCTTGGTGAGATCAGCCTCTCCACTTCAAGGTCAGGGATAACACCTAACAGAAGGGGGATGGAATCTGTCAATAGTATAATCCCAAAAGCGATAAGGAGCAATCCGCTGAGGATAAGTATAATCCTCATGTATCTCTGTATTGACCTGAATCGGCTTAGAAAGGTATTTATGGCAAGTGATGTTGCAAGGAATGGTATGGCAAGCCCCATGGAATATACGAGCAACAATTTAAATCCATACATGGCTGAACCTGATGTGCCTGCAAGGATGAGGATCGAACCAAGTATAGGCCCTATACATGGTGTCCATCCTGCACCAAATGTGATACCTACAAGAAAAGAACCCGAATATCCAGCCGGCCTTGAATGAAGATGTATCTTCCTTTCTCTTGAGAGAAAACCGACCTTGAATATCCCCATTACATAGAGGCCAAGGATGATGATAATGATTCCGCCAATTATCCTGATATAGTCATAATAATAACTGAGCAGACCACCCACAAAGGATGACGATACACCAAGAAGTACAAAGACAGTAGAAAATCCGAATATGAACGATAGGGAATTAAAAAGGGTCAGTTTTTTTATTAGTGCCCTGTCCCCTGTCCTCATATCCTCAAAGGATATGCCTGTTATATACGAGACATACGAAGGAATAAGAGGAAGAATACATGGTGAGAGAAAAGACAACACCCCACCGAGAAAGGCACCTATGTATCCGATATTAGACATATCTCTTCAGCGTGCACACTCCTTCTCACTCCCCTTTATCTTCTCTATTGCATGGGGTAGGCTTTCAAGAATAACGTCGAGATTCTCCTTAATAGCCTTTGGGCTTCCGGGAAGATTTATTATAAGTGTTCCCTTTCTTATCCCAGCAACTGCCCTTGATAGCATAGCATGGGGTGTCTTCTTAAGCCCTTCGTATCGCATTGCCTCAACTATGCCCGGCATCTCCTTTTCTATCACCTCAAGTGTTGCCTCTGGTGTCACATCCCTTGGCGAAGGCCCTGTGCCACCGGTTGTGAGGATAAGGTCAACCTTTTTACATAAGGAAATGAGTCTCTTTTTAATCAATGTTTTCTCATCAGGTAATATCTCATAACTGACAACCTCTGCTCCTATCCTTTTGAGAATCCTCTCTATAAGAGGGCCACTCTCATCCCTTCTTTCACCTCTTGAGCCCTTATCACTCAATGTCAGAATCGCAACCCTAATCACCTAACTATTGACCCTTTTTGACTACTTTAACTATTTGACCTGCTTAACCCCTTTAAACTGCTTGAACTACTTTTATCCTATCACCCTTCTTGAGCACGCCACCCTTTATCACTTTGACAAATATACCCTCTTTTGGCATCACACAGTCTCCTGCCTGATAAAATATAGCACAGCGACTATGGCAGGTCTTTCCAATCTGGCTAACTTCAAGCTCTATCTCCTTCCCAATCTTAAGTCTTGTGCCAATGGGAAGGGAGAGGAGGTCTATACCTTCAGTGGTTATGTTCTCAGCAAAATCCCCTGGCCCAACCTCTAATCCCACATCCTGCATCTTCCTTATGCTTTCCATTGCAAGGAGGCTTACCTGTCTGTGCCATTTCCCTGAGGCATGCGCATCTGCCTCTATGCCGTAATTCTCTTTCAGCACCGCCCTGTCAACAGCCTTCTTTCTTACACCCTTTTTATCACTTATATTTATTGAGACAATCTTTGCCTTCATCTTCCTCTCACTCATATAATGATATCACAAAACCTTTGAGCCTTCTTTTATCCCCTTATTCCGTGTATGCCCTTTCTTTAATTCTATCCTCGGGAATAATTGCCTGCCTTTCTGAATCCTTGTCCCTATCTTCAATCCTCCCCATGTTGAAACCTCATCAAACCTGCATGTGCCTATATCTCTATCTATGCCAACCTGTATCCATATGTTATTTGCAGTCTCTGGCATAAATGGATATAGATAAATGGCTATAAGCCTGAGTGATTCAGCAAGTGTATAAAGGATGTTGGACAGGGTATCCTCATCCTTCTCATTCCATGGTGAGGATGTGGCGATATATTCATTTATCTCAGCGATCGCCCTCCATACAAGGTTAAGTGCATAATTGAACTGGAGCTGTCTTATAAAGTGGCCATAATCCTTCCTTATAGACCGTTCTGAATCAGGTCTGAAAAGTCCCTTTATCCTCTTTTCAAGACCATCTCTATCCCTTTCTTCACGAGGTTCGGGGATATTACCATTCCTGTATTTTTCTATCATCGTCAATGTGCGACTCAAAAGATTGCCAAGGTCATTTGCAAGGTCTGTATTGATCCTCTTTATCAGTGCATCTTCAGAAAAGTCACCATCAAGCCCGAAGGTTACCTCCTTAAAGAGGAAATACCTGAAGGCATCAACACCGTATCTTTCTACTATCTTGATCGGGTCAACCACATTACCGATGGACTTTGACATCTTCCTTCCCTCAACTGTCCACCATCCATGGGCAAAGATATTCTCCGGAAGCCTCCATCCAAGTGCCATGAGCATAGTTGACCAATATACTGCATGGGTTGTGAGGATGTCCTTACCAACAAGGTGAAGCTCTGCAGGCCACCAGTCATGTCCGTGAACCGATGGGGCAAGATACCTTGTTGCTGAGTAATAGTTTAAGAGCGCATCAAACCAGACATAGGTTACAAAATCCTCATCAAAAGGAAGTGGTATCCCCCATGAAAGCCTTGCCTTTGGCCTTGATATACAGAGGTCACCGAGCTTATTGTTCTTTAGAAACCCAAGAACCTCATTCCTCCGACTTTCTGGAAGGATGTATGAGGGATTCTCTTCAATATGTTTGATCAGATCATCCTGATACTTAGACATAAGGAAAAAATAGTTCTCCTCATGGATGTGCTCTACAGGCCTTTTACATTCAGGGCATCTGCCATCCACTATCTCCTTTTCTGTCCAGAACCTTTCATCAGGGGTGCAGTACCAGCCCGAATATGTCCTCCTTTCAATATCACCCTTATCCCGTAACTTCTGTAGTATCTCCTGTACAACCGCTTCATGCTCCGGATCCGTTGTCCTTATAAAGGCATCACTGGATATATTAAGCATCTTCCATAATGCCTTAAAATTCTCAACCATTATATCAGCATGCTCCTTTGGTGTTCTGCCTTTCTCAAGGGCTGCCTTCTCAACCTTCTGACCATGCTCATCAGTTCCTGTGAGAAAAAAGACAGCATAATCTTTTAAGCGATAAAACCTTGCGAGGATGTCAGCAGCAATCGTTGTATAGGCATGGCCTATATGCGGTATATCGTTTACGTAATAAATTGGCGTTGTAATATAGAATTTTTTCATAACTAATGTCTCTTCTTTCCCCAGAACTGCTTACGTTTACTGAATGGCTTACCCTTATTATCCTTTTTTTGTGCCTTCTGGTGAAAATGCCTTTTGCGATGTGTATCCTTATATTCTTTCGTCGTCTCTTTTTCTTGTTTTTCTACCTGCTCTCCTCTCGTAATATGACAGACCCCCTGGCAGGGTGGATGCTTAATTACCTCCTCAACAGAGATATCCTCTTCTCCCTGCTTAATGCTTGCAGGAACAAGCTTTGGAAGCTCAGAGGTCTTCTCTTCCACTTTACTACACTTCTGAGTCTTATCTGATTCGGGGATTGTCAAACTCGTCTGATCTTCTGAATCCTCATATTCATATGCAATACAGCACATCAACCTTCCACAGATGCCTGAAAGCTTGCTCTGACTTAATGCAAGTTCCTGCTGTTTTGCCATCCTTATGGATATTGGTTCAAAGGTTGTTAGAAAAGAGCTACAACAGGTAACCCTCCCACACACACCAATACCGCCGATTATCTTTACCTCATCCCTCACACCTATCTGCCTCATCTCTATCCTTGTCTTGAACCTTCCTGCAAGGTCCCTCACAAGCTCCCTGAAATCAATCCTTCCATCAGCAGTAAAATAGAATATAAGTCTCTTCCTGTCCAGTGTAGTCTCTGTGGCCACAATCTTCATCAGAAGGTTTCGGCTCTTCACCCTCTCGATACAGAACGCCTTCGCCTCCTCCTCAAAGGGTTTGTTCTCTCTATCGGCCTCGATGTCCTCCTCTGTGGCTATTCTAATGACCTTTTTAAGGGGTTGTTCAGGTCTATTTATTGTATATCTTGGACATAAAACATATCCGAGATAAGGCCCCATCTCAGACTCTGCAACAACAGCAGTCCCTGGTTCAATATCCAGATCATCTATTTCAAATGTATAAACCTTTCTTGATCTCTTAAATACTACATCAACAACTACTGCTTGATCATTTGCCTTTTCCAATTCGACAAACTTGCCCTGAGCAGAGTCCAATGGCTCATGATCAACCTGAGTAGTCTCAGATTTGTTTATGGTCTCAGACATTTATCCTCCTGTTATTCATCCCTTTCGCCACAGGCAAATCAACATGTAGTATGAATTATATGGTTCATACCGTGGCTGAATAGGTTTTCCTTATGTGACGGATAAGAAGATTTATATAATACAAGGTGATCTGCTTGTTAAGATTAAAATTTAAGAGTCTCTTTATATTATAAAGTTCTCGACACAATTTGAGTATACCCTTTAATTCAACGCCACTGGAAATCTCTTTTATTCTTGCAGTCTTGTCTTTATTTATCAGTAGCTCAGGGTTCCCTGTTGCCTTAAAAACCGCCATATCCCTGAGCCATAACTCGCACCAGTCAAACCATGCTTCCATCTCCTTTTTATCCTTCCAGAGATCCTTTGTAGGGTTACCAAGCATCTCAAGGAACATATCAAATGTCCTGTCCCTCTGCTTTATAAGGTCTTCATTCAGGGCATGGCCAACCCTCCCACCTGATAGTTCACACAGGAGCATTGACCGCTCATGATCAATGTTTAGCCTCTCTCTCAGGAGTCTCTTCATATTGTCCAATGGTAGTGGTGAGAAGTTCAACCTCTGGCACCTTGAACGGATGGTCCAAAGGAGCATATCAGGCCTTGAGGTAATAAGTATGATGATGGATTCACTCGGTGGCTCTTCGAGGGTCTCAAGAAAGGCATTTGCTGCAGAGACATTTAGTGCATCAGCATCATCTATTATGGCCACCTTCCATCTGCCTTCAAAGGGCTTATAGGATAATGATTCCTGAAGCTCCCTTATTGCTGATACAATTATCTGCCCGCTATCGCTTTCTGGTTTGATAATAAAGAGATCAGGATGAATCAACTTATCAATCTTTTTGCATGATGGGCATTTATCACAACAATCAATATCGTGATGCGTAATCCGTGATGCTTGATTCGTATCAATTTTTAACCCATTACTCATCACCCGTAACGCATTACGGTTGTTCTGACAGTTCAATGTCTTTGCAAGGTTAATCGCAGTTAGCCTCTTTCCAATTCCATCATCACCCGTAAAGAGCAATGCATGGGGTAAACGGCCTCTTCTTATATATCCACAAAGGATAGCAATTATTCTTTCATGCCCTATGAGATTCTTTAACGCCATGACTCCTCAAAGACTTTCACTATCTCCTTATGCACCTCATCCATACCCCTTGAGGCGTCTATTAATCTAACCCTATCAGACTCTTCATTGGCGATCTTGAGGTAGCCCTCTCGAACACGTTTATGAAACTCTATTGTCTCTATTTCAAAGCGGTCTTCCTTACCGGTTTTTCTGTTTCTCCTCAACCCTTCTTCTACATCCATATCGAGCAGAAAGGTAAGAGATGGTTTAAGGTCAGGCACCACTATCTCATTAAGTCTCCATATGATCTTCAAATCAATGCCCCTTGCATAACCCTGATAGGCTATTGTGGAGTCTGTAAAGCGGTCAGTTATAATGACCCTCTTCTTAAGAAGTGCAGGATATATAACCTCCCTTACATGCTGTGCCCTTGATGAATAATAAAGCAGAAGTTCTGTCATCGGTTCCATCCTGTTCTGAGGGTCAAGTAGCAAATCCCTTATCTTCAATCCGATAGCTGTACCACCAGGCTCCTCTGTTGTAAGAACATCATATCCCTTTCCCTTCAGATAATCTGCAAGTAGCCTTGCCTGTGTTGTCTTACCTGTACCTTCAATCCCCTCAAAGGAGATAAACCCTTTAGTCCCTGACATATCTGTCTCTCAACCCTCTGAGAAGCGAAAAGACCCTCACCGCATCCTGTTCCTGCATGGAGCCTGTGCCACAGGAGGGCGTAAGAAGTGACTGTCTTTCCAATCTCTCACAGGGTATACCCAGTCTCTTGAGAGATGAAAGCCCCCTTTCCAGTTGCTCCGTCAGACCCTCGAGGGTCACCCCCTTTATCGCCTCTGTTGTAGGAACAATTCCCCATGCTACATATCCATTGTTATTTATAAACTCTTTAATCTCATCAGGATATATACTCAGGCTGTCCCAATAAAAGTATGCATCAAAACTGAAGACATCAGGTTTTGATGACAGGACAAGATGCCAGTCACCTTTACTACAGCAATGGATACCTACAATCGCCCCTAAATCCTTGATATGGCTGACAAGTCCCCTCAGGAGTCTTGACGCCTCCACCATATCCACACCAATATAGGTGGATGTTCCGATGGCTGAGAGGATAGGCTCATCTATAAAGAGAATCACCTCATCAGCATATGGCCTTAACATATCTATCTGCCATCTTGCCTTCCCCTTAAGAAGTTCCAGGGCAAGTTCCCTCAATTCTTCATCAAAAAAGATTGGCCGCTTCCCTGTATTTGTTAAAGAAAGTGTAAATGTAAGAGGGCCTGTAACATGCCCTTTAACCACATCAAGCCTTTTGCCCTCCTTCTTTAACATATTTAGAAAGGCATAGAGACCTGCTGCGTATTCCTCAGATATTGGGAAGCCCTTATTCTCCGCTATGGCCTCATAAAATGAGGCAAGTGCCTCTTCCTCTGCCTTTCCAACATATATATTTTCTCCTTCTATTCTTATGAATGGAAACCCTTCTGAATACTGAGCCACCATCAGTTCATGAAAGCTTCTATGTGGCAATTGTGGCCAAAATGGTATGTCCACAGAGTCGAAGACAATCCTGCACGCCTCATGAGGCTCTTTGTGGGGCAGACTGCCAATACCTGTAGTATAAAAACCCTTAAGCATAACTAATCATACCTCACACCCTTTAATTCATCAAGCCTTGCCTTTACCTTTGAGTTATTCTTCAATACTGGATATAACCGTATGGCAAGCTCATACCCTTTTTTTGCCTCATTCAGGTTGCCAACTCTAAAGTTTGCCTCGCTGTACATAAGGAGCATAAGCGAACCCGGACGTTCGCCGTTCTTAGTATATCTATTAAAAACTGCTGATGATATCTCTAAAAGCTTATTCCACTCGCCAGCATCATAATAGGCCTTACCAAGTGTCTCCTCGATCAGATTCTTAAAGACTGAATCAGGATATCTCCTGAAGAACTCATGATAAAGGAGTTCAGCCTTTTCAAGAGCAGGTGGCAGGCACTCTTTAACGTAGATATTGATCAGCCTCCAATAACTCTCCTGCGCAAGTGGAGCCTCTGGATACTCCGTAATAATCCTTTTATACAACTCCTCTATCTGTGGCAATACCTCCTGCCTGTTATCTGAGGACATTGAAAGGTCGAGTATCTTATTAAAGAGTTCTATGGGCTTGGGCTTTTCATGCCTAACCGTTTCCGGCGGTTTTGCATCTGCGTCTTTAACACCTGTAGTTGTTGGTGTAGATGCACAGGATTGAAGGAGAAAAAAAATTAACGGGATTACCAGAATACTAAACATTTTCATGAGATATATTTCTGATTCTCTCTTTTGCATATTCCTTAAATGCCCTCCCTTGCGGATATTGTACCATCCATGACGTAATATGGCTCATTGGAAAACCCTTCCATGAAATCTGCATCATACGTTGAATTATCCTGGGTATGGTAAAGAGTTGTTCTCTCAGGGATATTATAAGATCTTCCCTTTCTGCTGGTGACATGGTTGGATGTTCAAATACTGCATGATTACCATCAAAGTAATCCCATTCAAGCCCTGGTATAAGATATTCTTTATATTGCTCATGGAGTTCTGTAGCAGGAAAAGGGGTTGTCATAACAGGATGGGCAGATACCTTAAGCTCATCACAGAGCTTGAGTATCCCGTCAAAGTCCTCCATAACATCCTGTCTTCCTCCTACCATTATAAAGAGCATCACCTCTATACCATGGTCACGAATCCTTTTAATAGCATCTCTCCTTGTTCTACCCTGTTTGGTTACAGCCTTATATTCTTCGAGACTCCTGAGATTGTTCGATTCCCATCCCACAAGTACCGCAGTAAGCCCTGCTCTGCGTGCATACTCAAGGAGTTCATCAGCACGTGGATGTTGTACAGAGGCAAGGTCTCCTGAACCAAACCACCACTTTCTCTTGATATTCATTGCCATCTCCCTGTATAGCTCAATAGAACGGTTAACATTAACACCCCATATATTGTCATCAATGCCCCAGAAGAGTCTCCACCTGCTCTGAGCCACCTCTTTCACCACCTCATCAATAGGCCGCATCCTCACCTTTCCACCAAAGAATTTATGCACAGAGCAGAAAGTACACCTGTATGGACAGCCTCTTGATGTTTGAAAATATCCATAAACATACTTTGTCCTCCAAAGGTTTGTAACTGGAAAGGGAAGACTATTTAAATCAGGAAATCCTCCATTATATACAGGCTTTAGACAGCCTTTTTCTGCATCATCGAGCAGATCCTTCCATATCAATTCAGTCTCACCCAAAATAACAGTGTCCGCATGGGGCTTTGCTTCCTCAGGTAAAGCGGTTACATGTATTCCACCAAGAGCGACCTTTTTACCCATCGAGCGGAGTTTGTCAGCCATTCTGTATGCCCATGGTGCCTGTGGGGTGAGGACTGTAAAACCTACAAGGTCAGCGTCAACATCCTCAGGCTTGAAGACCTCCTTATTTGCATCTATTAACTCAACCACTATATCAGGCCTTACCTTATAAGTAAGGCCTGCGAGATATTCAAGCACAGGCGGGGCTATAGGCAGACCCTTTGACATCTGTCCCTTCTTACCAAAGGGTGGGGAAACGAGTAGAAGCTTCATAAAATAAATTATAACAGATAATTTCCCCTATTTTTTCTTTAGCAGGCTGAATGGATATGGTATCAGTCCCAAAATGGTCATTATGAGGCTCCCAATAAAGAATGGATAAACAGGGTCATGGACAAGTTCGAGTTGAATCCAGAAGATAGGCTTATAAAATCTTAAGAGCCTTTCATCAAATGCGACCTCATCCTCTGCGCTATCCTCAAGGATCGTCCTGTCACCTTTAATTACCTGTATATGGTATCGTGGTTTTTCGATATTGTATTTACGGGCTATCTCGTCTCCTTTCTTAATAATACCGTTAGGTATAATCGTAAGATAGATATTATAATTAAACTCCTTCAACTCAAAACTGCCAACAACACCAAAGGGTATAAGCCTGAGGGCAACCGGCCCGGCTACAACAGTTCTTCCGTCTTCGATCAATTCAATCACGGGTGCAATACCAAAATTTAATATATGCATATATGTATCTCCAACCTTCTTTGCAGGGAATGCCCTGATCCTGTATGACTGCCCAATCTCATCAATAATCATTGCGTAAGGTTCATAATCAAAGACAGGTGAATCATCCATCCTGAGAATATTCTTCTCAAGGGCAGACTCAATACTCACTATCTTATAAAGGTTCATCTCCCAGGGGAGATTTATCACATCACCTTCTCCAAAAAGCATCCACCTTGTGGAGCGGAGGTTAATACTGAGAAAGGAAGAGGCAAGAAAAGTGATTATCCCGATATAGAGTGGTGCCCTTAATAAGAGCCTTAAATAATTCCTTCTGACCGACCAGAGCCCATTCAATAAGATCAAAGATATATTCAAAAAGAAGATGCAATATACTGCCCTCGCAATGTTATTCTTTGAGATCAAGATTATATATCTTCCAAATGCCTCTCCAAGCCATACAGCAGTTGTAAGGTAATAAATCACAAAGACCGTTATCATCCATACCGTGAATGTCTTTGAAGATAATATCCTGAATATCGTCCTTATCATATTCATCTTAAAACTTCCAGTGTCTTCTCGGTTTTTACCAACTGCCATTTCTTGCTAATTTCAAAAAGGCTTATCCTGACATCCCTATCCGTTATATTGGCCTCAAGGGGAATGGGGTTACATCCACCTGGCCTGCCGAGTGTATCAATAGGGATGGGGGTTCTACAGTATAAACAGACAAGGTGTCCCTCTGCCTGCGCATAACCTTCAGGCGGACAGATTTCACACGCATCAAGGCATACCGCAAGCTCTCCTCCTTTCTTCTTCATCACAATTATCCTCACCAACTCTCCACCAAGGTCAATAGCAAACTTGTGTAGCATCCCATCTCTCAGATTACTTGCAGGTGAACTGATAGGTATGACCACCTCATCGTCTTCTATAACCACAGGTTGAGACTCAGGATTGTAAAGCCTTTCAATCCCATTCTCTCTGTGTGAAAACCATATAAAGAGAATAACCACCATAAAAACCATCACAGGTAGTCCTTTCAGGAATCTCCTGTCCCTCACCCTCTTGATGTATCTCCTCCTTTCAGCCATTGAAGTGATATCCTCTGGAGGTATCACAGGCGCCCGTATATAACGGATTATAAATATAAATAAGGGGATAAAGAGGACTATGAGCGATACATAGAGGGCAAATTGATCACCGAAGAATATATTTATGAAGTTCCATGTTGTTACCTTTAATATCATATGATCTGGCACCATAATGGTGACAAATGTCTGATGCACTATATCATGAATCCATTTCATAATACCTGCCTGAACTGTTGGTATAAGGGAAAACTCAACATATCCCTTTATACCACCTGCAAAGAGTTTCACAAGTGATAAAAAGAGGATGAACTGGGGAAGATCAAAGAGCTTGATCGCCATCTCTGCGATTGCCCGCTTCACCAGAAGCAGTATTAAGATAGCAAAGAGGATGCCTATTGAAAATGAGACCGCAGAAGAATATCCTTCCAGAAGTCTCATCATCTCTTTGATATAAAGTACTGTCCCCATGACATCAGGCAGGAAATATAAGACAGTTAAAACCAATATAAAAGGGAAGAGAAATAGGCCACTCATCAGATATTTGCCTAAATGTTTAAAAGGTTCTTCTAATGAGTATTGATAGAGGAGGAACAGTGAAAGGACATAGAAGATCCCAAATGAATATCCCATGAGTTTAACCACAACCTCACTCTCTTCCAATCCTGCTCCAATAAATTGAAGACCAAGAGGTGAGACAGTTGCTAATACCAATAAAAAACCACCAACTACAGAAAAGAAGAGCCATGCCTTTTTTTCTTTGAATAGGAAGACACTGGTTAGATACAAGATTAATAAAAGCTTAATGCCTTCCTTAAGGCCAATAAAGAGACTCTCACCCTGAAGCAAGCTCATCGCCTGTTACCCTTCCATCCTCCATGTGAACGATTCTCTCTGCCCATCCTGATACATAGGGGTCATGTGTGACAAGCACCACTGTGAAGTGTTCCTCTATATGTAGTTTCTTAAGGAGTTCAAGGACATTCTTTGTGTTTGCCCTATCAAGGTTGCCTGTGGGTTCATCGGCAAGGAGTATCTTGGGACTGTTTATTAGTGCCCTTGCAATACAGAGTCGCTGTTGTTCACCACCGCTTAATTGTGATGGCCTGTGATGGAGTCTCTGTCCCATACCAACCCGCCTCAGGGCATCCTCTGCCTCTGCCCTGTCAGGGATGCTGTGGAAGTACTGGGCAAGCATCACATTCTCAGTGGCATCAAGATATGGTATAAGATGGGACTGTTGAAACACAAACCCTATGTTTTCTCGCCTGAAGACAGAGAGTTCATCCTCCTTCAGGCTGTTAATGTCAACACCCTCTATAAATACTTTTCCCTCGGTAGGGTGGTCAAGTCCACCTATAATGTTCAAGAGTGTACTCTTCCCTGAGCCAGATGGACCAACGATGCTCAGCCACTCCCCTTTTTTGATTAACAGTTCTATGCCCCTCAAGGCTACAGCCGTGGCATATTCCTTCTTAAGACCTTCAACCCTGATAATCTCCATCATTCACCCCTTAAAATGGCTGATGGTAATGCCCTCAGAACATCCCTCACAGGAAGATGGGTTGCAATCACAGAGAGTAGCATGCCAGTAAAGAAGGGAGGCAACAGGTACAGTGGATTAATAGGTGCATAGGAATTAAAGGCAGAGAGGCTGATAATCTCTGCCATGATCATACCGACTATAAGTCCTGCTATGGTTCCAGTCAGACCCTCAAGTAGTGCCTCGTAAAGAAAGAGGTTTCGCACATCTGCCTTTTTTGCCCCTATTGCCTTCATAACTCCTATCTCCTCCATCCTCTCAATCACATTTGCCCCCATGGTACTTCCAAGAGATACTGTTGAAGAAAAGAGCACCACCATTGTTACCAGAAACATGAGCAGTTCCATCTTCTTCAGAAGGGCCTCCTCAGCCAATGCAATCTGTCTTATCGTTTTTACCTTTAACGAGGGGAACATGCTTTTGATCCTATCGCTTATCTGGTCAATTATTGATGGGTCAATATTCATAAGGATTGCACTGATACCATCCTGGCCAAGAAGCTTAAGTGCTCCCTCTGTGCTCATTATAATTGACGAGTCTTCATCAGTTCCCTTCTCAAAGGTGCCAGTAATAAAGAGCACTTCATTAGAACCTTCAGCCATAATGGTGTCCCCAGATTTTAGCCCCAGACCCTCTGTAAGCCTTCTTCCAACCATAACCTCGTTCTCCTTAGCAGGTATCCTTCCCTGAACCTTAAAACCACCAATCCTTGCGATATTAAGACCTATAAGATCAACAGTGGTTCCTTTGACCCTTATATCTCCATATACATGATAATCAACGCTCCTCACCTTTTCAGAAACCTGACTTACCTGCCTAGCCACTTCAAGATGTATGGTCTTTTCCCTCTCTGAACTCACAATTATATTAGCACCATAGGCGCTCAACTGCCATCCTATCTTCTGCCTTACCCCTGTTGAGATGACTATAAATGCAGTAAGAACAGAAACGGTCAGAAGCACGGAGAATGACGATATTATAAACCTGCCCTTCCTCTGCTGAACAGCTTTTTTCAAGAAGTAAAAAAACCACCTGTTCATATTACTCTCCCTTCAGGACTACAGCCGGCCTTATTCCGAGGGCCTTTCTAATTGGTAAATATGAACCCAGAACCACTATAACGATTGAGGAAACCATGCTTATCGGAAGGAGCATCATCTGTCGTTCAAGGGCAGTACCGAAGACCTTATATCCTATGTACTTTGTAAGCAAAAAAGACATTAGATATCCGACAATCCCCCCTGTAATGCCAAGTATAAAGGCCTCTGAAAAGAAGATAGTAATTGTTCTGATTCTATCAGCCCCTATGGCCTTCATAAGGGCAATCTCATGGGTCCTTCTTAAAAGGCTCATTATCATTGTAGAAGATACACCAAGTGCTGCACCCAGGAGGGCTATGATTGTAAGCATATATATCAGCATCTGAAGCCTCTTCAGAACCCTACCTTCTGTCTCTGCAACAGACCAGATCGGCGTTGCCTGAGACCCTTTCATCACCTCTTCGATCTGTCGAGCAATTGATGTCACATAACCTGTACAATACCATTTTTCATATTCGGTCTTTGTCATAGTGGCAGGGTCTTTGTATGCAAAATCATCCATAGGTGTTGTGAGGGCACTCACATATACCCTTGAGACCTTGCCATTAAGTCCTGATAGTTTCTGAATGGTTGAAAGTTCCCCAACAACCATCTCATCCTCTGTCGAGCCTGTATTTAAAATACCTGTTATCGTAAATTCTCTATCAAAAAGTTTGATTTTATCACCTGTTTTAAGACTATACCTTTCAGCAATTGATAAACCAATAAGAATCTCATTATCCTCTTCAGGCCATCGTCCCCTTATCTCCCACCACGGCATAACCTTACTTACACCTGTTACAAAAGGTCTATCATCGCCTGGTATCTTGAATGAATTCTCATACCATGTGCCTGCAATGGTTATATCACTTTTGTTGTCTTTCACATAGAGAAATGGCACCATACCAAGTATATTATGTCTCCAGAAGATGGTCTTTATCTTTATAATATCACTCTCCTCAAGGTATCTCTGCTGTTCAGCCATCCTCAAGAGACCTGTAATCTTTGGCTTTACAAGTATATTAGCACCAAATGACCTCAACTCCCTCGCTACCTTATTGGATATATCCATTGAAAGGGAAAGCAAGGAGGTGGCAATGGCAGTACCAACCGCAACAGAGACCACAATCAACACCATAGCCTTCTTCTGATTAATAAAGGACTGTTTTATGATGTTAAAAAGCATCAGTATCTATTTGAGATGAACTTACTCCTGAGTGCAACCTTTTATGGGCTTTCATTGCTGTTCAAGATATTTTAACACAGAATTATCTCTCCATTTCTGAACAAAATTAATACCTAAATTGAGCGATGCCTGATCAAAATAGAGAAGGGGAAAGACTGAGAAAATGAATTGCAACACCTTAAGTGTGACTTACATATGCCATAGGAACACTCACCTATTTGGTGAAATAATCTCCTGTTGCTGAATACTTTAAGAAATCCTGTTGCTTTATTCATTTTTGAAGGCTTTCCCCTTCACAGGAATCATAGAAAATCACTCAACTTAGGTGATAGAATGAAACTCCGTAGGAAACTCAAAAATCACCTGCTCTGTATATCATCTATATCGCTTATTTTCATCATCTTTGAGACATCTCTTGCACTCTTCTGGCCTCATAGGGTATTCATTCGTTCCTAACCATTTTCCCAGCTGAAGAATTTGATCATCACTGGACTGCAGCAGGCCATAAGATGATGGCTGATACAATTCTTAACTGGTTAACGCAACATGGCTATATTCGCTGAGAAGTAAGCCCTCTTTCAAGGCCTTCAATTAATTCCTTAAACTCATCCTCAAACAAAACCTTGTAAAACTCAGCCCTACCTGAAATATAAAGTGTATCGCCACCTGATTCCTCCTTAACCATGCCTATAATCTCTCGTCTATAAAAAAGAAACCTCCATAATAGGGCAATGATAGCCACCCCAAAGCCTGCAAAAGCAATTTTTGCACCATACTCCTTTACAACATAAAAACGTACCCAGAACCTGAGTTCGGGTAGATATATATAATAATCTCCTATCTCAGCCTTATCTCCGGGAGAGAGTTTTATCTTTTCAATATAATCTCTATTCTTTTTCACAAAAATGCTAAAGACAGGATTCTTGAATTCCTGCGATCTTGTAAACTCCCGATCATCCTCCAAGGCATAATCAGGGAAGAACCTCACAGCAAAATCTAATTCAGCCATTTCGAACCAGTCTCTTTTTCCATCAAGGACATCCAATTTTACATAGGCACCATCTATCTCTTTTCCGTTTCTGTCAGTAATAACAAATAGAGGGGCAATACCCATCTGTCTTATTACCATTGAGGCATTTTTTACTTTGTATGGTTTGTTCACTTCAACCCTTCTCGATTCACCATTTATATCTTTAATCATAACCTTTATTCCGGTTGGTACACCAGCAGTTATTTCAGGCTCTATCTTTTCAATTAGTATATGAAATTTCGGTGGTTCTCCAATCTTGGGAAAACGTGGGGGCGTATTATATCTCTCAATCTCACCGTAAAACTCCTCTCCCTCTGCCAGATCCACAATACCGTCAAATTTTGTATAAATGCTCAGGATGCCTCCTATAAGCATAATATAAAAACTGAAATGGAAGATAATACTTGCATAGGGAGAGAATCTATTTCTTACAGCATAGAATCCTGATTTATTTCCTACAATGTTATATCGCATTTTTTGAAACGTAGACTTTATCTTTTCATAAGAGATACTACCTGTGTTGAATGTAATTGTGGTTCTATAGGGATAGAGACGATTATCAATAAGACCTTCAACCGATGGCAAACTTAAAGATGTAATCTTTCTAACAACCGTAATCCGTCTGGTCAGGACAAGAGAAAGATTAATGAAAAATACTGCCCAGATAAAGACGGTAAAAGGTGCAGTATAGATATTAGTGAAACCCACTGCCTCAAGGATTGATACAATGGAAGGCGCATTTGCCTTCCATTGTAGATACAATTCCTGCTTGAGGAGTGACTTCTGTGGTATCCACAGTCCTAATAAAAAGATTATGGAAAGTAATATTAATAGAATAATAGTGACCTTTATCGAACTTAAAAATCTGTAGATCTTGCTGATCAAGTATCTATCCTGCTCTTGATGATTATGATTAATCCTGTGATAAACAGAAATGCCCCAGCATACAGTGCATACAATTGATGATCCTTCTTGACAACAAACTCCACAAATGGAACTCCCCTCTCAAATTTAATAGTATAATCTTCAAATGTTGCCATCTCACCTCTCCTTAAATCACCCTCAAACACTGTAAGCTTACCCCTCATTATAATTAAATGGAGAGCTTCATCCGTAAGATATTCACCATCACCCCTTTGTTCGATAACCATTTGCCATTGTTCGCCCTCTTTTTTCCAGATATTCCTCTCATTTTTTGACTTAGAAACATAAAACCTGTGAGGCAGTATATCGAAAAGAAAATAATCCTTTTCTTTGTCATCTAAATTAAGCTTGATATATCCTCCCTCGATTTCCTTTCCATCCTTTTCTGAAAGAATAAATAGCGTTGTTTCTCCAATATTTGTTAATGTCAATTTATAACCCTTCCAAAGAATAGTCTCCATTAAATGAACTTCAAGATCCATTTTGTCAAGTAATACCTTGCAGCTCTTTTTATTATCAGATTTTATATCTTTCAACTGCAAAGGGATAAGCGGAAGTCGTGTCCATGCTCCTGAATTAACCTCGTAATAGCCCTTTAAACCTTCTCCGATCCCAATGGCTGTCTTTCCACTAAAGTGAAAACCATATATATAAGCCCCCTGAATCATAATAGTACATATTCCTGCTAACAGCATGACAGCACCATAATTTCTGGCCTTAAATAAATACAATCCCTTGATAGAAAGCGTAAGAAAAAAGATGGTGTAATAAATCTTGAAAATATTCAGATCTGCAATCTCATAGGGTGAAATTTTTCCCCATTTAAGCAGGATTAATGGAAACAGAACAAGAGGACACAATATGGCAATTATGAATCCCTTAGACAGTAACAAGCTGATAGGCATCTTCATGATCAGAATCTAAACTCTTTAATCTCAGGCTCTTCTACATAAACAGGCTCGTAGTCCTCTATAATCCACTTACCTTTGCTGTAAATCAGAAAATACCTCATGCCTCTCCCGAAACCCCTGGGTCTTGTAAGTATAGCCCTGTCCTTTCTACGTTGATAGAGGTAATTCCACAGTTCAAGGACAATCGCTTCAGCCCTGTAAGGAGAGGTTTTTTCTATTTTTACAGGGACTAAATCAGCCATATCATATACAAGTATTCGCTCTGTATTTTGCAGAAACCCAATATCCCTGAAGGTATGATGTCTAATGAGTTTAATGGCTGGAAATTGATTAAGCAGTGCGGGCTTCCCATCAGAGGCATAAAAATCGGTCAGGATTTTATTGTAAATTTTTATGGTATCCAGAACAACTGTCTTTTCTGTTTCATTAATCTCCTTATTAAAAAGATAATTAACCACATCCCTATCAGTCTTATAGCCAACGATTATAAAGACTAAGATTGATAGGAAAGGATAGAGGATATTTAACAATCTATTCGACATTGAATATATGGAAACCGCTGGAGACCACAAGATTTATACCAAAAAATGTTATCACCATTCCAATAATTGCAAAGGTTGCAAGCCATGCAATCCTCTTTTCCCTCCACCCAAGGGTAAGCCTCAGATGTATAATCACGCCGTATATTAGCCATGACACGAGTGACCATGTCTCAACAGGATCCCAGGACCAGTAATTCCCCCACAGGTTTTTTGCCCATATTGCCCCTGCTGCGATCATTATAGCATCAGTAATAAAACCAAATATTATATAACGAAAGATTAATTCATCGAGTCTCTGTAGAGAAGGAAATTTATCATAAAATGGGTTTCCTTTCTGATGCCTTTCATTACGATGCTTAAGAAGATATAAAATGCCTGATGCCATGGCAAGTGTATAAGAACCAAAGGCAAGCCATGCGAAATAGACATGAATATAAAGCCAGAATGTCTTCAGTGAGGCGACCTTTGGGGTAAGAACGGGATTCCGCATGACACCATATCCCATAAGAAGGATTGTAAATGGTACTGTTGCTACAGCAAGTCCCTGCAGGGATTTATATCGCCATCCCACATAAAGTGTAAAGGCGATAATAAACCAGCCACCCATCAGGCCATTTTCGTAGTCCCCTGCCCATGGTAAACTTCCTTGGGCAAAGTATCTTGCTGTAATCGCAGAAGTATGAAGGACAAGACCGATAACAATAAGAATCGGGAGTTTATTTAAAATCCTCCCATTTTTAAAGACAAAGGCATACACATAACCACCTGCTGTTAGGGCATAGATAATTAATGCCAACCAGAAAAAAATTGCCTCTAAAGGAGCCATTTAGTTATGTTATCATATGTTAAAGACAGCTTCAATACAATATCCTATCCCAAATCTACCGATAGAATTTGATGAGCTGTCTATTTAGACTCCAAGATGCACTTTTTGAAGAGTGCATCGGTTCAAAATATGCATCTCTGTCTCGCCGCCTCTTTCACTGGCAAACCTTCATGTCTATAGGTTGAAAGAACAAGAGGCAATAGAGGATAGGAAATGCAGGGCAAAGAACTATATCGGCAGAATTGTTCTATTGTGGAAAACTGAACATGCACCCACAGAAAAGCCGGTAGAACCAAAATTATAAAATCAATCTTACTTAAATAGAATATTGAATTGCACAAGAAGAATATGCTATAGTTGTGCATGAACAATTCACAGAAAGGAGGAATAAATGCGTGCAACTGTAACTATAGAAAAGGATAAATTAGATACACTTTTGAAAGAGACAAAGAGCAGGAGTAAGGCATCTGCTGTGAAGATTGCCATCGATGAGTATTTGAAAAAAAAGAAAATTGAAAAAATAAAATCAATGAGAGGCAAGTTGGAGTTTGATATGACTGCTGATGAGATAAGGCATCGTGAAAGGTAATAGGGTCTTAATAGACACATCTGTCTGGATAGATTATTTCAAAGGTAGAGACGATCAGTTTGCTGAAAAAGTGGATGCTGTGTTAAACCTTTCAGATGTCTATGTGCCGAAAGTTGTGATTGCTGAGCTTATTCAAGGGGCAAAATCAGAGAAGGAAATCTTGGTTATAGAAGAGTTTATTGGTGCATTTAATATTATTGACCACACAGAAGATACATGGTTAAAGGCAGGGAGACTGTCTTTTCTTATGAAAAGAAAGGGAATTACAGTAGCAAATGTTGTTGATTGCTATATTGCTATGATAGCTCACGAAAACAACTGTAAGATATTTTCACTGGATGAACATTTTAAGAAGATAAAGAGATTTTTAAAAATTGAGTTGTTTATGTGAACTTTGTATCAACAAGGGTATCACTTGTTGGCAACAATCAAAATTCCGCCAAAAGTAACAATGGTTGCACAGGTGAAATGGGGAAGAAGACGCACCTATACCTCATCAACAAGGCAATGGTTAAAGGTTGCCTTGACTGTATGGTATTATCCTAAAGTTTTATGCACACCTAAGAATTTATTTTTTTATTTCTATAAGACCCCCATCAAATGTAATAAACCTTCCGTTCATGCTCAGCCTGTCCAGTATTGCAGATACAGTGCCTGAATCAAATATCTTTCCCCATTGCAACGGCACAAGGTTTGTGGTTACTATGGTTGCGCCTATCTCCGTCCTTTTTGAGATAATCTGGAAGAGTTCATATGCAACAATCACGGCATCCTCTCCCTCTGCCTCCTACTATCAGGAGGTATTGATACTTGCCTGAAGGTTTTGTTCTCACAAACATGACATTAGTTTTACAATATAAATTATCAGCAATGTCAAATGGTTTTGAGATTTTTCAGATAAGAATGTAGTAATATCAATGGGTTTTAAGGTGTTACAGGGCAGAAACTGTAGAAGATGAGTTAAACTGTGAAAGTCTCGATAATCATTCCTGTTTATAATGAAAAAGAGATGATTCACGTCCTCGTAAAGAAGGTGATGAAAGCAGACACTTACAAATATGTTAAAGAAGTTATATTTGTAGATGATGGCTCCAATGATGGGACCACGGAGATTCTGAGGGAATACGCTGAAAAGTTTCCCATTAAGATTATCCTTCATGAAAGGAACATGGGTAAGGGCGCATCTATAAAGACCGGCCTTACAGAATGTAGCGGAGATATAATCCTCATACAGGATGCAGACCTTGAATACTCACCTGATGACTACAGAATGATATTGAAAGAGTTTGATAAAGAGGGCGTCTCCGTGGTCTACGGAAGCAGATTCCTCAAGAAGATGTGGCCTAAGAGGATGAGGTTACAGAACTGGATCGCCAACAGACTCTTTACATTTCTGACAAATCTCCTTTACAAATCCAAGCTTACTGATGAAGGAACTGCCTACAAAGCGTTCAAAAGAGCGGCAATCATGTTCATTAATATAAAAAGCCGAGGCTTTGAGTTCTGTCCTGAGGTTACAGCCAAATTATTAAAAGAGGGAATACGTATTCACGAAGTTCCTATATCATACAGGGCAAGAAACAAAAAAGAGGGTAAAAAGCCTCGATTTATGGATAGCTTGAGGATTCTCTGGACTATCGTGAAATACAGGCTAATAAAATGGGACTGAGATAATTTAATTTTATGGAATATTAATCCGTTCAAAAGGCGGTCTGAACCTCTCAACAATCGGTTTTAGATAATCATATTGCTTAGCCCTTCCTGTTGCCATTGGATAAAGGGCAAGGGAGGAGAAAAGAACAATAATCGTATACACTATCAGTAAATTTTTACCCCATGATAAAACCTCTACTAATCGGGATAGGAAAAGGCTGATAATCATAAAGGCAAAGGGAAGAACTGCAAGAGAGGAGAGAAGCCATATCGGTCTTGTAGAAAGGGCAAGTGGTAAATAGGAGACAATAAATAGAGACATAACCTGGAGCAGTCCCTGATCTTCGGCCAGATTCCTCCTTTTCCGCCACAGGAGAAATATCAATGAAGGCACAATAAGCAACCATACCACTGGATTGGAATAAGCCACTGTCACATAGGGGTTTCCATCTGTATAAACAAAATTGGCATATCCCATAGGTCGAAGAAACCACTGCCATGCCTTTATATCAATCAACTGATCCATAGGGTTTCCTTGATGTGTTGCCATCTTGATAAAGAGAACCCTCTGCATCTCAAACCAATCCATAATGCCATAACCTCTTCCAAACCAGGGGATATATGTAAGAAGATAGACAATAAAAGGGATAACGAGCAGGCATGAACTAACAAAAAGTGCTTTTGAAAAAGACCGATCCTTTATCGCATACCATAGTCCCCAGATTATGCATACACCCATGGGGAAAAAGGCGTGAAACTTTGAAGAGATGCCAAGACCAAAGACAATACCTGAAAGTATCAGTAGCCACATCCTCTCTTTCTGATAAAACCTCACCGCAAGATACACACCGAGGAGAAAGAAGAAGGTTGTCCATGTCTCCTGTATTGCCTGACGGGAAAATGTGATATGCACCTGATCTACTGAAATCAAGAATGATACAATCAACGATGCTCTCCTATCCCCTGTCAGGCTATATAACAGCATACCTATTATAGGAACAGTCAGAATGCCTGTCATAAGACTCATCCCTCTAAGGGCATAAGAGCCATAACCAAACATCTCTCCAATCCAATAAATAACTATATTTCTTAGATTTGGATGATACCACATGGTTGGACCAAACAGTCCGTTTTCCATATAATTCACTGATGATATAGCAACACCTATCTCGTCAGAGAGTGCAGGCTGTTCTGTAATTCCATAGAGCCTTAAGATGGCACCAATAAAGGTGATAATAAAGAGCAAAAGCCAGTATCTCTTCAGTTCATTATTCATTTTTCAGTATACTCCGGATTATGAGATATACGAGTAAATATAAGAAAGTGCCAGTGTATATAGAAGTCCCGGTATAAGAAATAGCAATATAACAGCGATGATAATCCTCATATTCGCACTCTTCATCTTAGCAATTAATAATCTTCACCCATTCTGAGTCTCTCAATCTCTCTTATCTCTGCTTGAGAGAGTTCAAGACCATCTCCGGAAAGTGATATTAAAATATAATCCGGCCTTATCCCTTTTTCTCTTATCCATTTATAAACCTCACCTGCCTTCATGTATCTCATCATTACCGCACTGATAAAGAGAATAACAGGCTCATTGTAATTCTTAAAAGACTGTGGTCTCATTATATATCGCGGTGAACCGAAATATGGATACTCAATTACCCCATCTTTAATCCTTACATCCTCGATATTCCTTGCAGGTTCAAGCTTTTCCCTGAAGACCTCCTCAGGTAATACGTGCAATATCTCTCTAATAAGTCCTGTTTCAATACATATGCGAAGGAAATTATCAGACCTCAATTCCCTTTTAATCTTTTCAACAGGATTGAAGACCTTGATTGGAAAATCAGACCGTGGAGGTATGATCTCCCTTTCTGGAGTCATAAAATAGAACCTGGGACTTAAGGATACCAGAACCCTTCCCTTCTGGCCATTTGCCCTAAGATGATTATAGATGTCATGAGGCTCCTGAAAGGTTAAGACCTCTGTATTCCATGAGTGGGGAATGGTCCTTTTCCCCTTTCCATAAATATCAAGCAGATAAAGGGTAAGTGCAAGGAGAGCGAGTATCACAAGGGGAATAAAAAGCCTTAACTTCACATCAATATTATAACAGAAAGCCTACCTGTGACTCCCCCTTTTAAATCCCCCTGAAATCCCATAAAAGGATTATAATAATTTCACCCATCTGATTCCTTTTGTTTTCTCATATAGCTTCTTGTCAACAGTAATAAAATCAGTGTTGAGTTTCCTCGCAAGTTCAATATACGCACATCATATAAGGAGATTCAGCATCCTCAGTGTTACTTAATTTTGTTTTCGTAGCCAATACATTAACGACCTCGTAAAAAACAGGATGAGTATAGCAAGGGGCTTGTTTGCCCTCTCTATTAATACCCGCTCCTTTTTTAGCAACATCATTCAGAATAGCACCAAGTTTTTTTCTTAAATGAAGTGCCGTCATAGTCTTCATACTAACGCCTTTTAGGTTTTGTCCATCATTCAAACATCATAAGGGTTGTATGGCTTGCAGGTAGAAATCCGATTCCCCAGAAATAGACAATTGCAGTTGTGAGAGCAAAGATAACCATTAATGCCATCTTTGCACCTCTCCAGTTCATCATCAATCTCAGATGAAGCACAAGTCCGTAGGCAAGCCAACATACAAGCGACCATGTCTCTATTGGATCCCATCCCCAATAACGACCCCAGAGTTGATGTGCCCATATGGCACCTGAGATGATCATAAGCCCCTGGCAGATAAAGCCAAAAAGTATCATCTTCACCATTAACTCATCCATTATCTCCCTGGATGGAAACCTCTGAAGTATTCTGCCATATTTTTTATTAGGGTTTTTAAAAAGATAGGCTATCGCAAGCACTGTAGCCACCACAAAGCATCCCCAGGCAAACCATGCAAAACCAATATGTATATAAAGCCAGTTAGCCCTGAAGGGTGGCCTCATGGGGTCCATTGAGGAATATGTATTCATACCTACACCAAGCATCACAAGCATTATAGCCACAGACCCAATGGTGAAAATCCGTAACTGCCTGTAAAGAAGCCCGCCAATGATTGTTGCAAGTCCAATAAACCATGCCCCAAGTTGATAGTGCTCATAACTGACCATCACAGGTGCCCTTCCACTCACATACCAGCGGTAAAGGATAGAGGCTGTCTGAAAAAGATAACTTATAATAAAAACCCTCCATGCCTTTGACTCAAGTCTTTCCTTTTGAAACAGTATCACAAATAGGAAAATGACGATTACCACGGCGTATCCAAAAAGTCCTGGCCAAAGAAGAACCGCTTCTGTTTTAGTCATAATTACTATTCTCCCTTAATTCAAAAATTATTGCCCTAACCTTGCCCTGACACCACCCTGAGAAATATATCCTCTATACTCATCTTCTCCTCCCTTATCTCAAGCAGTCCTGCCCCAGCTGAAACCACCTCAGAAGAGATCCTCTCTCTTAGGGTATCATCCTTCATAATATTGAGAATCAGCCATCCGTCCCTTTCTTCTATATCAAAAACGCCTTCCATGGCCTTTAATCTCTCCCTATTTATCTTCTGAGGCCTTGAAACTCTCATCCTGAGCTTTAAGGCACTGCTTAAATCCTCTGAAAGATTTTCTATATAATCATTAGCCACAAGCCTCCCGTTGTTTATGATTGCCAACTTGCGGCATATTGAGGTCACCTCCTGAAGTATATGTGTGCTCAGGATAACCGTTCTGTCTTTGCCAAGATCCTTTATCAGGTTTCTTATCTCGATTATCTGCCTTGGGTCAAGGCCTGCCGTAGGTTCATCAAGAATCAGTATCTGCGGCTCGTGCACAAGTGCCTGTGCGAGTCCAACCCTCTGACGATAACCCTTTGACAGATTGCCTACGAGCCTGTTCAGTTCATTCTCTACCCCGCATAGCTTTGCGACCCTAAGAACCTTCTCCTTTATCTGCCTTTTTGGAACTCCTCTTATTTGTGCAGTGAATTCGAGATACTCCCTTACCGTCATGTCGAGATAAAGTGGTGGATGTTCAGGTAGATAACCGATGAGTTTCTTTAATTCCATAGGTTGCTCGTACATGTCTACCCCTTTTATAAGCACCCTTCCTTCTGTAGGTGGTAAATAGCCCGTAATAATCCTCATAATGGTGGTCTTTCCTGCTCCGTTAGGGCCAAGAAGCCCCATGGTTATTCCACTGTCAAGAACAAAACTCACATTATCAACTGCTACATGTTGTCCAAATCTCTTTGTTAATGACTGCACTTCAATCATTCTTCATCCCTTTATAGAACTCTTCTTTAGCATCAACCTTATCTACTACCCACGTACCTCCTTGTTTTATTAGGGTATAGACATTCCTATAACCTATGGTTTCTTCTTTGGTAAGTGGCTTCCTGCTCTTCATATCAATAAGGTGATACACCCATTCCTCTTTGGTCCATATCTTGGCAGTTTCGCTCTTCTTCTCGACCTTTAAAAACTCAAAAGAGATTATGTCGCTCACCAAAAGTTTTCCATCCTTCTTTAGATACAGAATATAGGCATCAACCCTGGAAATTTCACGAGGAGAGGCATAAAATTCCAAGAGACCTGCTCTCCCAAGAGAAAGTGCCTCAATCAATTGCCTGTTATAAGCAGTCACAACATTCTTTATCTCTGTATCTCCTACACATGCAACTAAAAAAAATAGACTCATCATTAGGATTAGAGTCACAGTCTTTAATTTCCCCTTCATCCTATGCCTCCTGAGCACCTATTTCACCCTTAAAGTGGCTATTAAGAAATCTGATGAGTTCCGCCATACGTTCATTGATTAGCCCTGGAAAATATTTTGAATAAGTCCCCACCTGAAGTCTTCCATCTGTAAGAAACATTATATATATTCTCTCTTCTGGATCAAGAAACCTTATTATAAGACCTATAATACCAAGAAAAGACATTATGAAAAAAAGCCCTATCCCTGGTTCTTTTACCATCTGTATCTCCACCCATTTTTTCATGTCAGGTATACTTATCTGGTAGGATCCTTCATCAAATACTCCATTGAGAGGTATAATTTCTTCTTTTATTTTATTGCCCTTTTTTATCTCAACCCTAAAATGAGGATTCTTTACAATGGGAGTCTTTGAAGCAGGCATCCCATCCTTTATATAAAAATCAGGATATACCTCCACATTCACAATCATATCCCTGAACATGAAATAATCTTCTTTCCCATCTTTGCTACGAAGCGCAACAAAATTATCAAAGACCTTCTTGCCATTTTCTGTTATTACTATCCATGGTGAAAATCCTCCTCTTATTAACAAAAAATCCATTCCATCTATTTTTAATGGTTTGTTTATTTTAAGAATCTCTGTCCTCTCCTTACCATCTTTCATATCCTTTAAGCGCAATCCTACTGCATGGTCAATGGCTGTTTTTGGATTGTTTATATCATAGATAGTTGTAACAGAAAGGAGCATTAGAACAACATCAGGCACCTTCAGTCTCCATAAGGGCTTTTTTTCTATGTAGAAAAAACTACTCTTATCTAATCGAAGGATTTGTCCCTCTGTGATATTAAATGAAGCCCTCACTCCACCAAGATAATAAATCGCCACCCCTATCAGGGCGACAATCAAGATGGCATGAAAAAGGACTGACCCCCAGAAACCTGCTTCTCCACGGAAACCAACAATCATCCCCTCAGACTCATATACCCTCATCTTCCTCTTTCTGAACCACAATTTGAGTTTTTCTAAAACCCTGTCCTTACTGTAATCACTATCAAACCTAATCTCTACTGCCTTTGCCATCACTGAATCTCCAGGATACATGCCAGAGGCCACTTTGGACTTTCTCCTTTTTAATAACCTGTCTATGCTACACATAGTTGTAGAAACTACAAGAAATATCCCAATAAAACCAAAGAGATAACCACTTGCCAATTTTTGGCTGTTGTATCGCTCTCCAAGCCAGTAGATAAAGGGATATTCATTCATCATCTCCTCAACCTGCTGTTTGGTCATAAATGCTGGATTGGGAAGAAATGCACCTACAGCAAGTATCAGGGTTACTGCCACAAGAAGCCAGACAGAAAGGGAACGCGATACAAGCAAAGACCACATCCTTCCACCTAATTTATTCAGCAACATATTCCCTTAACGCCTCCTTTAAAACCATGATCTGTTCAGAGGTAACCACTGCCTGATAGGATAGACCGTTTTTTTCAGCAAGCCAGAAATAGACAGGCCTGGTGCTGGAAACCCCTGGCACCCCAGTAACAAACATATAACTGCTGGTCACCTCTTTCCGGACATCCACCTTATAGACACGCAGTCTCTGAACATCTCTATCTGTGTATACCTTTACCTCGAAGACGGGCAATTCAGGTTTGAACCTCTTATTGAAAAAGAGCCTTTCAAATTTCATCCTGAGAACTTCATCAATTATGAACTGAATGTCTTGTTGTTCATATACTCGTCCATTATAAAGCCATTTTTCACCGCTCTTTTCTAATATAAATTCGTCATCTTCGTGTCTTACAGTGAGTCTTTTTATCTGATTATTGCCAATACCATTAAAAACCGATTTATCAGCATACCATGAAGGATGATGATCAAGGTTCAGCCAGAAGTCCCTGCTTACCCGCAGAGCCTCCTGAGGATGGTCATCTTTTCTAAAGACCGCCTGTTTATTCCACTCAGTCCCCCAATATCTCAATTCTCCCCTTGAGATTATATTACCCTGTATGTCCATCAGTTTTATATTTATTATCCTTTTTAAATCCTCAACCTCTTGATTCCACTTAAAAAAGTCCTCTGCCTTTTGTGTTATCATGATCTCAAGAAGTCTATCGACTTCTGCATTGTCAGCCTTGAATCTAACAGGTTTTCTCATCAACCATCCATCTGCAGAACGGACAAAATCGAGAGTGGTGTCCTGTCTCTCTATAATAATTTCATGTATACTTTCCTTTTGGTATGGGAAAATGCGTTTCTCTCTCATATCATGCAGTCTTACATAAAGATGCCTTGCCGTTTCACTCTCTATAAGAAACACTGTTTTAAGACTCTCAGATAGGGCATAATGGCCTGTTTTGGCAGGATTCTCTCCTCCAAGTTTAAGAATCTCTATGGTTCCTCTGTAGCCGATTGCTATAACTGCATAGAGTTCACCCATTCCAAAGTCAGGAAGACTCATTGTATGACCAACAACCTTTAATGCCTTGCCCTTAGAAAGGGTCTTTAAGAAAAACTCAACAGCACCATGGTCAGGTTCCAGAATATCTGGTGACACAATTTTCCATCCCCGCGGAGTCTTTTTTAAAGTATACGGAGGCTCTGTCCCAACCTGTATCCTTATATAATCAATATCACTTGTGTCAGCACGAAAGAATTTATGCTGTAGTTCAGCGATAAGTCTTTTTCCCTTAAAGTATGGCTTCAGGTATCCAAAATATAACCCTCCAAGCAAGATGGCAATTACTGATAATGTTATGATCTTTTTATAACTCATAGTCTTCTCCTCTTGAACCATACGATAATACCTGCCAGGAAGATCAAAATGGGTATTGTTGCACTTATCAACCTGACAGTCTCTGCTTGTCTCTGAGTCATAAAGATCGGAATCACCTCACCTGGGTTACTGGCAATGCTGGCTAATGAACCCTCTGAAAGTAGCCAGTTAATCGTCCTCATCAAAAGTTCACCATTTCCACCCACACCAATGTATGCATTGGAGATAAAGTCACTGTCTCCAAAAATGGCTACACGATAGAGTTCCTCTTTTGGAATAAGGATGGCCCCAAGTCTCTGAAGTCCTTCCTCCTCTTCTTTTTGTTTGATACCATCACCATTCTTTTCATACCATGCATGTTCCGATGCCCTGACAACATTTCTGAAATCATATCTTTCTAAAGAGCCTATAAACTGCACCTCATAAACACCTGGGAAAAAGGTAGCAAGTCCAAAGTCTCTTGTGACAGGATTATCATAGTACTTTTTTACAAGTGGTGCGGAAGGCCCTATCCCTGCAACATGCTGAGTGTCATAGACAGGGTATTCACTCACCCGTAAATATATATATGAGAGAAATGGACGAAGTTGCTGAGGTGAGTCAAGAAGAAGGAGAAACTTCCCACCTGAATCCATAAAATCAAACAGCATCTGGTATTCATTGTCTCTCGGTTCCCTTTCAGGTGAGGCAATCACGAGAAGGTCCGTATCAGAAGGCACTTTGCCTGTCTCTGTAAGATTGATTTCTTCTACATCATATCCGCTCTGCAAAAGAAGTTTGCTAAGTCTTCCGTACCCACTTCTGTCCGTTTCAGAAAGGGTCTTTTCATCATGACCCTGAAGAAATTTTATATTAGGTTTTTTCTTTCTTATCGCCTGTAGGATAAGATTTGTAATGGTCTGTTCTGTGCCACCCTTTTCCTTGAAAAATCTCTCTTTATCTTTGACTACCACTGTATCATACTCACGCACCCCATACCTGCTGGCAAGTAAAGGAACACTGTCAAGGTCATGCAGTTCGTATATAATATTCCTGTTTTCATATCTGTAAGCATCAAGAAGGTGTCTCTTCAGGGAAAACCCTCTGGTGTTTCTCGAACCAAAATAAATCAAACTGATTGGTCTATCAACCTTCTTAAGGATTGTAATACTCTGTGGGCTTAGAGAATATCGCCTTGTAGATGTGGTATCCATCCTGAAATAAAACTGCCTGACAATAAGGTTTAGTATGACTATTATAAAGAACAATAGTGCAATCGTTATGGCCAGATTAAGTTTCAGATGGACCGACCTTCTACGGGAATATACCTTAAGAAGATAGATATTCTTTTTGAAATACCAGATGAGAAAGGATAAGGAGAAGAATGAGAAAAGGGCTACTACCCATACCCTTTCAGGATAGAGAATTGATACGAAGATGGCTATTATACCTGTTAGAAGGCCAACCCCGATTATCAACCTTTGTGCAGTCATTCCATTAGAATCTCTCTGCCTGTAATAGACTGTGTGATAGGAAGAGATTGAAGAATATAAAACTCAGGAAATAGAACACATCCCTCATATCAAGAAGACCCTTGAACATGTTTTCAAAGGGTGCATAGAGTGAAACATTTCGCAAAAAATCTGAAACGCCCTGACTGGCACCACCTATCCCTCCTCCAATGAACCAGAGAATCACCAGTATTCCTATGCTCATTACAGCAGAAACCACTTGTTTGTCTGTAATAGTGGAGGCAGTAAGTCCAACCGAAATCATTGCCCCTCCTATCAACAAAAGCCCCAGATAACCTGTCATTATCTGCACCCAGTTCACTAAAGAGAATACATCCAAGACCGTCGGCATGTAGATTGTGATAAGCACCACTGTCACAAACACTGTATAGGCAGCGAAAAACTTTCCTAAAACAACTGAAAACATTGAAATGGGTGAAGTCATGAGCAGTTCCATGGTCTTTCCCCGTTTCTCCTCTGCAACAAGCCTCATAGTCAGAAGAGGAGTCAATAGCAGAAATATCGTTCCCATACTCCTCAGAAGTCCTTCCATTATTACAACAGTGGGGGTAAAGACCTCAAGTCTCTGTCCGGTTCCTGCCATCTCTATCCCTGCCCGTGTGTATCCTATCATGGAATTATAGAAAAAATAGCCAATAATGGCATGAAAGACTGTTGCAACGATGTATGCGATGGGAGAGTAGATGTAATGCCTCAACTCCTTCTTGTAGATATATATTATGTGTTTCACTTGGTCGGGGAGATTCACTGGCATGTTGTATTTCATTATAATATAAAGATTGCTTCTCATTCAAATATAACCTATTGTGAGTTTCTTGAGTTTTTGTTGTGAAATCATCTAATCAATCGAATTCAAAGATTCCAAAAAACACAAGGGAATTAGTATCCCTTTTTGAAGAAGATGGATAAGGGAGATTTTCACAAAAGCCAGTAAACCATAAAAAAAGGATGGCTCAAAGCCATCCTTTTTACACACCATTATGCTTTATCAATATTAGTTGTGATTACCCTGGTTGCAGTTAGACCATGCAGGGTCTTGATTTGCATAGCAGTTGTTCGAATCATATGGCTGAGACCATGCAGCGCCATTCATCAGGCCTGTCCCTCCAGACCAACCAACAGCCCATGTTGAACTGTGTGCACCATAATTGTGTCTTCCACCTGCATGACAGTTCAGACAACCAACATGAATGTATGATGCACCCTTATTTTGACCACCATCCACGCTGTTACCACCACAACGAGGCCTTATCCTGACATTTCTCGTCAATCCATCATTATAGTGTGACGCCCATGAGTAACTCTCATTAGATGGCACAGTCTGGTTGCTGTCCCCAAGGGAGTAGACATCAGAGGCATGACAGTTTATACAGAAGTTTTCCCTTGTGCCAGCGGTTGTTGCACCACTGTTTTTGGGTGTACCGTATTGCCTTCCAGAGGTCACGGTGTTGATGGATGTATCTGCACCCCTGATTATGTAATTATAGGCTGAGCCATGTGGACCCCTTGGACCTACATTGTTAGATCCCCCCTGGTTCATTCCATGACAGTCTGAACACTGTGCCACACTGTTTATGCTCCAGCCATTCACAAACATATTGCCTGCAGTATCATTCTGAAGCGTTGGCGAAAGCGGAGTTACCGCACTACCTATCGGGTGTTTACCACCAGTACCAGAGAGTTCCACTGTCATGTCAGTCAAGGCAGAGCCACCTGCACCATGACAGCCGTTGGTAACACAGGTATCGTACTCTGTTGCACCTCTAAGGAGCGTTGCCCTGGCGCTTCCGTGCATATTGTAATTTGGATCAAGTGTTGTGCCAGCAGCACTATCATCACCATGACAGTCATTACACTCTGCGTTAGCTGAGTGGTTATATGTATTTGTCCATGCAAGATTGACATTTGGCGGTGCAGTGCTATCACCCGAATCTATAAAGGGCTGCATAGCATTTGCACCAAGCCTTGAGGCACCGTCTGCATCATGACAGCTCAGGCAGTAAGTTGTTAGGGTTGCACTGCTTACTGAAGGGTCAATTGTTGCATAGACACCTGTATCAGCGTTCTGGAGCTCTGTCTGAGGGTCTGCGGTGGCAGAGCCTGGATGACCCCTATCTGCAATCAAGTCGCCATGGCAGGCAGCGCATGTCAGGACATTTGTAGGCATTCCTGTTGAGACATGGTGCGAGGTCTTTGTAAAGTCAGGCGATACATTACGCCTTGCAGTGCCCTGCTGTGAGGAGTGACAACCTATGCAGTCACCACCACCCTCAACATTTCCATTCACGTGCAGGGTGGCATCTGAAAAGCCATCATTTGTTGCATTCACATGACTGTGACAGGATGTGCAGTTGTTATCCACAGGATGGCCTCCTCCGGGTGGGTATCCATGACACTTTGTGCAGTCTGTGCTTGTTCCAACAAGATAGCTCGTATCATTCCATGCAGGGTCTGTCCCTGTTCCCCATGCATTCTTGAAGTATGACTCGTCATGGCAATAGACATTTGAACATGTGCCAGCAGTATATGAAGGAGTTGCACCATTTGTTTTGGCAAGTGTCCCCCATGTCAAATCCGCAGGTAATGCATTATCAATATGACCTGGATCACCAACTGTAGTGGGCACGGTATGGCACTCACTACATTGTATATCTGAGCTGTAGTTGTTAAGTGACTGTAAATGCGTCTGATGGGCACCAACCTGTGCGTCTGTTGCCAGTGTATCTCCTGCTGTATCAACAGGTGGTGCATTGTTTGGATTTGCCACATCACCATGGCACCTATAGCACTGGCTTGTGCCTGAGAGGTCTGTGCCCCATGTTGGAGATGATGTCCCATGGCAGAATGTTGATCTGCAGGAGCCAGGGGTAGGGGTACTAGTCTGGCTAAATGAGAGGTCAGCGGGTGTCTGTGTGCCATCTCCATCTTTATCATAAAATGCACCTGTCTGGCCATGTATATTGGTTATCATCTCTATAAGGCCTTCTCTATGGGCAAGGTTTGTTCCATTGTCTATATGGCAGTTTGTACATGTTGTGGCAAGGTGCTCTGCCACTGAATGTGAACCAACAACAGCACCTGCAGGTGTACCCCTTCCTGTTGTTGCATCAGTGGGTGGCATCTGATGGCAGTCTGTACACTGCGTGATAGTATATGAGGGGCCTGTATTGTCAATAGTAATGCCTGTTATCTGTGTGGCATTCACAAGGTCACCGCAATCAGGGTCATTACCACTTGCATCTATTGTAATGCCTGTCTCTGGTGCACCTGTGCCACAGGCTGATGTATCCCAGCTATACTCCCATCTGCTTGTGCCAGCGTTCCATGTCATAGCCGCACCTGTTACATTACATGCTGAACTTCCAGCAATAGTTACAGCCATATTTGTCATAGTAGATGGTGCTGTTTCATTACCCACCTGAACCTGAACCATATATGTCCCGCTCACAGTTGAACCACTCGTTGGAGCAGTTGTCGTCAAGATTGCAAGGTCAGAGTCAGTGCAGGTATTGTCTATTGTTATATTTGTTATCTGCGGTGCATTCACTGCTGTACTGCAGTCAGGGTCAGTTCCGCTTACATCTATGGTAACGCCTGTGACAGGTGCACCTGTGCCACAGGCTGATGTATCCCAGCTATACTCCCATCTTGATGTACCTGCGTTCCACGTCATTACACCATTGGTGACATTGCACGCACCTGCATTTGCTATATTCACCACCATACCTGTCATTCCAGAAGGCGCGGTCTCTGTTCCAACCTGCGTCTGGATGGTATAAACACCACTAACCGTTGAACCACTCGTTGGAGCAGTTGTCGTCAATGTAGCAAGGTCTGAATCAACACAGGACACAGGCGCCAATGCCATAAAGGCTGCTGTCCAGCGGGCATTGACAGCGGTCATACTAACGCTTTCACTTGTGCTCGGCAAACTTGTGCGAGAACCAATTGTGACATAGTAGTTGTTGCTGTTGTCCACCTGGTCAACGTGTTCAGTATAATTGGTTGGAACAGTCGTATTGCCTGTAGTTGCATTGGCAGAAACAGCATATATCGCAACACCGTCAGCCACAGTGGTGATTGGCCCCATACTGACCGTTGTGGTGGTGTTTGGTGAGTCAGCCTTTGTGGAGCCGGATAAAGGTGTAGTCTGATCAACACCACCATAAACCGCATAGCGGGCCTCTGTGCCAACCCAAGTTACATTTGAAGTTACAGTGATACTAATATCTGAACCTGCATTAGCTGAAATCTGGCTCTCATCAATATATCCCATCCACGTGAACCGACGATTGTTGTTATTGCCGTAGCTGTTCTGTACTTCTGTAAATCCTGCGGTCCCATATGTTGCGCTTGCACCTGCTGGATTGTGGTTACCACTTCCTTCACCTGTGACTATTAGAACTAGCACCCTATTTGAACCCGCGCCGATAGTAGGATTTGTGCAGGTTATGCTTGAGGTTGTAGAACCTGTGGTGCCTATACCGCATGGTGTCGTACTGAATTGATTAATGACAGTGATTGGTGCTGACTCAGATATGCCGATTAAACCAAAGATCGTCACTACTGCCACAACAACTGCAAGGGCCGTTCTCAAGTGTGAACCAAAAGCAGTAAAAGGTTTATTAAAGATTGTTATCATATACATCCTCATTTTATTTTCAATTCCCTTTAAGATTTTAATACCCAATTCATCTCCCATTCGACAATCCCCCTTTATGGCCCTGCTGTTGCTGGATCCTGCCATCCAGGAGATTCTCCAAAGTGACAGCTTATATTTGAACAGGACTTAAAGTTCGTATTTGATGAAGTGCCCGGTACTCCATTATATGTAAGTCCTAAACCATTCACAAACTCATACTCTGCAACGCTTGAACCATCACCAAAGTTGATAACCCTTGTTCCACTCATATGGTTTGCAGAGTTATTGGTATGGCATGTGCCGCATACGATTCCTGCTGTGCCTGTGCCGAATGAGTCGTTGTTAGGATCAAGGGTTACACCCTTTGCTGATGCGATGTTATTGATATGCTGGGTATGGGCACCCTTGCCCTCACAGACAGGGTCATCCTGACAGGCAAAGCCATCACCCTGCTGAGGTGGATAGCCATGGCAGGAGTTACAGGCTCCTCCTCCGGAAGGTGAGAAGGCATTGCCATCTACAACTGTATCACCACTGTGGCTGTGGCATGTGGTACACCTTGTGCCACTGTTATGCCCATCGCCACTTGTTGATGTATAGTGGTTCGTGGTTGTATGACATACATTACACACGCCATTGAATGGTGCAGTAGACTTTGCATAGTCAGTGCCTGTTGTATTTGCAGTAAAGACTGGTGCAGATGTTGAGCCAGGTGTACCATAGGCATCTGCCTTGTCTTTTGTCACATTGGCATGCACCATGTAGATGTTGCTGTCACCATGTGGGTCATGACAGTCAAAACAGAGCGAGCCACCATCGTTCGTTGCACCATGTTCTGCACCGTAATGGTATTTGTCAATCTTCAATGATGAATTCTTGAGTGCCAGTGGGCCTGCACCGTCAGGGTCATAACCTGTTGAGCCTGTCTTGTGGCAGACAAAGCAGTTATCATTCCAGCCATTTGCACCAACATTATAGTTTGCAAGCCTGAATGGATTTGTGCCTGAACCATGTGCCACTGTATCGTCATGGCAATATTCACAGCTTAGATTTGCTGCAGGGTTGCCTGATGCAGTGTATGTGCCTGTTGTCCTTCCATGTCCTGATGAAGTCCACTGTGTTGAATCTACCACCGCAGTGGTCCCGTTGTTAAATGTATAATCATCTGTGTCACCTGTGCCAAGATGGCAGTTTGAGCATGAAAGTGTAGTGCCCCATTGGGCATTGTTGCCACCATGGCATGCAATGGTTGAACAGGTCCCACCTGCTACATTATAGGTATATGAACCAATATCAGTACCGCTTACATCATAGGTCTTGTTCAGATGATTGGCAGGTGTTGTGATGGCATTTGTTGCATCCACTGTTGAACTGTGACATTTTACACAGCCAAAACTCCATGGAGCGGCTGTATGTTTTGCGTGGCTGTTTGCCTTTGGTGAACCATTGGCATAAGAAGGACCTGTTGTTGGTCCTGTATGACAGTCTGAACAGCCGAGGTTTGTTGTTGTGCCCCATGTTGCAGGTGTATTTGGTGCACTGTATGGGCCTGAAAGGGCAGTGGCATTACTATGGCAATATAGGTTACTGCACTGATTTGCTGAATAGTTGTTATTGGGTGTTCCGTCTCCATCGTATGTAGCGTTTATTGTAACATCCTTTGTCTTGTTTACATGAAGTGTGTAGCTTACTATGGTCCTGTCACCTGATACAGTTGATGCATGGCAAGTATCACAGGTCTTATTGGTCATCATAGTACCATCATTTATATGAGCTGTATGGCCACCTGAGGACATTGTATTTGGTGCGGCTGCTACATTATTCTTATGACAGCCTGTGCAATCAGTTGCTAATGTGCCTCCCCATGTTGGGCTTGTATAGGTTGGTGTTGCCTGGGCATCACTATGACAGTATGTTGTTGAACATCCTCCATAGCCAAGCCCAGGAGCATGGTTGCCTGTGCCATCTCCATCGTATGAACCACCATATGTTGCATCTATGCTTACATTAATGAGATTGTTTACATGCACTGTGGTGCCTGAGCCTGCTCCAGTATGACAGGTTGAGCATGTCTTGTTATATGTCGCAGGGTCAACATGCTTTGTATGCGTTCCTGTGGCCATGAGCGTTGCATTACCCTGCACTCCATCTGCATTATGGCACGAACCACATTGAACAGAGGCTGAGTTGTTCCATGTAGGTGTCCCATAAGAAGTAGGATTACCCGTGCCATCAGCCTGTCCCTGAACATTACTGTGACAGTAGATATTAGAACAGTTCCAGCTCCCGCCCTGTGTCACTGTTGTTCCAGCATTACCTGCTCCATAGGTATATCCATTTGCAAGGGTTGCACGACCATCGTATGTACCTGTTTGATATGTATTAAATGCATTAAACCCAATCTGTATTGTCTTGTCATAAATAGGTGATGTGGGCATGCCACCTGTGTGGCAGGTCTCACAGGAATAATTAAGATTGCCTGAGGTTGCATGTAATTGGTGTGCTCCTGGTGATGTTGAACCTGTGCCACCTTCGCTGTCTGCAAGACCATCAGGCCCACCAAGGGTTGATACCACTGGTGGATTACCATGACATGTGTTACAAGAACCACTTGCCTTTAATCCATCAGCATGAGTATGACAGTTTGTACATGCCTGATTCACATTATGATTCAGTGTGGGTTCGGTGCCATCAGTCCTCCAGTAACTTGTCTGTGTATGACAGACCTGACATATCCCTGTGTAATCATCCTGTATGAATCCACTCTTGTTAGCACCCAAATCATAATCAGTGATGAATTTTACATTCTTAAAGTTGATCACATCCTTGATATTCTTACCATACGCTATCGCAAAGGTGCTACCTGCAGTAGCATTAATTATGCCATCCACCGTGATGGTGTCAGCAGTATTGCCTGCTATCCTGTACATGTAATACCATAGGGCTGTGTCTGGGATAAGCACCATATCCTTCCATTGGTCTGTTGTCCATCCTGCCCCTGCCTCTACAAGTTGGCTCTGACCAGCCACTGGTTGGTCTATGAGGATGTTTGTTGATGTGCCTGTATAATTATAGGAAATACTTCCATACCTCCTTATCTGCCTCTGATAGTGTGGATTATGACACTCTACACATTCAAGATTCCACGTGCCATAGCTGTAATCCCCAATAGCATAGGCTGAATGAGTCATCACCTCTTGTGCTACGCCTCCTTGATGGCAGGTGGCACAGAGACGATTCAGGGGTGTATCGTCAGTGGTTGGGTCATTCGGACCATCATACCATGATGGCGGATTATTCGGATCTGTAAAATGGCAGTCATTACAGTGATAATCGATGTTAGGGTTATGTGGAGGGTCAAGGGCTGCAAATGAGGCGGTTGCATATATCGCCATCAAAAGCACCGCTAATAAAATGGTTATCTTTAACCTGTGTGCTATCATCTCAGTATCCAACATCTCCTGTACTCACCCTGACGCCTGATTCAGATATAAAGGCATTAAAACCATTAATATATGTGCCATCTATGGCATATACCTTCACCTTTCCTTCTTTTAGCCCAAGCACTATCTCCATCTCTCCGTCTCCATTAACGTCACCCACATCCATATCCTTTATGTGCTTTGCGCTAAAGAGAACAATCGTCTGTCCACCTTGTGGAGAATATGTGCTGTTCAAGAGAAGAATCTCTACCTCATCCTTTGTAGCAAGGAGGATATCTGCAACTCCATCACTATTTATATCCTCAACCTGAATGGCAACAACATCCTTACCCTTAAAGGTCTGTTCACCAGCCAGACTCACCATCCAGTTGCCCAATCCCTGAGAGGTATCTACCTCCCATAGCTTTAATACAAAATCCTTCTTTGATTTAGCTATTGTCACCAGTTCTATATCTCCATTGCCGTCTATATCTCCAGAGGCTACATTCAGATTGTTTATATTATTATTTGAATATGGCTTAAAGTCTATGCCTGTCCCGATCATCCCCACTCCATCATAGGCAAATACCCTAACATTGTCTGACTTCTTGCCTCCTGCAGCTATGACCTCTGCTAAACCATTACTGTCAAAGTCACTGCTATTGACCTTGACCCCGCCGTCTCCCTCTTCAAAGGCTGTGAAACGTGTAATCTCATTGCCATCAGAGCTTAATATCACAACATCAGAAGACTCCCCAAGTGAACCTGCTACAATCTCTCCTATTCCATCTCCATCTATATCAGAAACTGTTGTATCAATACCATCATTCATTCCCACAGGGCTTATCTCATGCAGGAGATTACCATCTACATCAAGAACCTTTATTGTAATCGGTGCCTGATCATAATCCTTAAGTGTAGCTATTATCCTTTTAATGCCTGCACTTCCCCCCCCTCCACCACCACTGTTGTCAATCACCTCAAGCGCAATATTTATGACTGAAGGAGAACCTGTCACCTGAGAATCAGCAGTTATTGTTATGCTTCCGTTATATGTGCCTGCGGTAAGGCCATCAGGGTTCACATTTACAACAACCTGTGTGTAAGAGTTACCCGTGGCAGTTGATGGTGAGAAGGATATCCATGCATCTGCTGTTGTTGCTGTCCATGATGTTGTTCCAAATATATCATTGCTGAGGTCAACGGTGAATGTCTGTGATGGAGGCAGTGCCTCTCCAACTGTGTATGAGTAGCTGAGCGATGATGGTGTTACATAAAGGATAGGCTCCTCATGAACATTCAGTGTCACATCAACCATCTCTGTTATACCTGAATCATCTGTGACTGTAAGGGTTGATGTGTATTGTCCTGGTGCGAGGGAGGTAATGTCTGCACCAATCTCTACATCCACTGAGCTGGCGCCAGGGACATCACCTGTAGGGGCTGAGATGGTTAGCCATGTTTCAGAAGAGGTTATGTTGTATGTAAGGGTTCCAGCACCCTCGTTACCTATGGTTAAGATTACAGGAGGGACAGGCTTGCCCACCTGTGCCTCTATAACGAGGCTTGATGGGGAGACGGTCAGATAGGTATAGTCATCTATACCATATATCTGGATCTTTGAATTCATCATAGAGACTATAAAGAGCCTTCCATCAGGACCCATTGCTATGCCCTGTGGAACACTCATGGGTGCAGATGGATCATATAAGGCAGTAAGAAATGTGCCATTTGTATCAAGCACCTGAACGCCTGCATAATATCCATCCGTTATATATGCCCTGCCACCATCATCAACAACTATGTCAAAGGGGAATGCAAACTTACCCTCTCCAACACCATGTGAGCCAAAGACATTAAGAAGATTTCCTGCAAGATCATATACCTTTATTTCAGCACCCTGATATCCCTGAGGGGTCAATTCCAGGTCAACCACATAGAGATTATTGCCTGTTATACACATACCCAATGGCCTGAATACAGTGTCAATCTGCATCACCTGATTGCCTGAGTGATCAAGGACATCTATAGCACCTGCAAGGTAATCACTTATAAATATGTATGAATCATTCACCGCTATTGAGACAGGCCTATGATAGTGAAAGTCCTTCTCCCATATCTTTCGGATGAAATTGCCTGATGTGTCATAAACCGACACATAACCATCCCTTGAGCCTATATAGAGATAGTTACCCCAGACTGCCACTGAAATCGGTGAGGAGATATGGATAGAGCCCATCCCTATCCCTTCCCTTGAATATATAGCAACCCTTCCCTTTATGTTATGCGTTACATATATATTTCCTGCACTATCAATGGCTATGTCAAGGGGCCTATTAAGCTCCGTGGCTATATCACCAAGGTACACAAATGCAGGAGGCGTTGCTGCCTGCAATGTAAGGGGAAGGATTAATATTACCAAACCTATGAAAAATATCTTCTTCATTAATATAGATGACAAGTCATGCACATCTGTGAGCCTACATTTGATGTCCTGAGAAAATAGACCTCTGTGACCCCCTTTCCTGAATATGTTACTGTGTCATGGACATCGTGACAACTGGAACACTCTACAGTTGCACTTGTTCCTGTGCCAGGGCCATAAAGAGGCAACTGGATAGAGCCATTAATGACCCATGTCCTTCCTCCTATTATGGTATACGGTCTGAGATTTGTATCAAGGTCGCTCCTGTACTGCATTGAGATTGGATGGTCATTTGATAACTCTATTGTGCCTGTGTGTCCAAGGTATTGCTCTCCTATATTAGGACCTGGATACCAGCCAAAAGGGCTGCCAGGAAAGTAAACCTCTGAGAGCTTAGTGAAATTTCCTCCATCGCCAGGGGTATATGTCCCTGGGCCAGGTGCATTAAAGACCACGTTCATTGCTGATATGCCGTCATGACAGCTCATACATATCTTTGACCTGTCATTTGGCTCAGGAGGCATGGTCGCATCCATGGTTGCTGTTTGTGCATACATGGTATAGGAGCCAGTGGGAAGATTCTTATTCCACAGTGGATAGATTGTCTGAGAACCCTGGTGAGGGGTATGGCAGAAGACGCATACATTTGTTATCGGCTGACTGTTAGGGTCATAATAAGGACCCCACTGCCCACCTCCACTCGGTGTAAGGTCGTGTTTAGTTCCCTGCACACCTGCAAAAACTATAAGTGGATATAACGATATTATTAAGAAAAATATAATTGCCTTCTTCATAGACATACTCCTTTTTTACTTTTTATAAATTAGCAAAAACCTTGCCTCTCTTTTAGAAATTTCTAACTCCTTGTAGATCTTAATTTTTCCAACTCTGTTAAGGAGTAAAAAAGGGCTAACCCTTGCTTATTATTGTGTGATATCACACATCTCTGTGGAATATGACACACGCTTTATTTCTTCATACCTTCTGGTAAAGGCACCTCTGATACAGGATCTTTATGCTCATACCCATGACATGTGAGATAACACTTGCCATACCCTCCACCAATGTCAATATATTGGATTATCCCTGATGCATTTGGACTCACAACCGCATCATTGAATCGTATGAGATTGCTATACTCGTAACTGCCATGTGATGAATGGCAGGTATTGCAGGATGTCTGTTCATAAATGACATGGCCTTTATGTCCAAAGGGCTTTAAATCAGGTGATCCCTTGAAGCTCTCATCTGCCAAGATACTATCTCGCCTGTGACAGTTATAGCATAATTCATATGCAAAGGGTGTCTCAGGACCATCGTTGAGGTTATAATTATATCTTAGAATCCCATCGTAATCAGAGCCGTGTGGCCCCTGTGGTCCGTAGGGATCATTATTTCCATGACAATCAGAACACCTTATGGTTGTGTTCTTAAAGGGTGGTTTTATGCTTATTGAATCACTTTTTGTATATGAGATAATAGGGTGATAGGATTGGTTGTTTGGATCAAACTCAAGCCTCATGTTTTCCTGATCCACAGGGAGGTTTTCACTGTCTGAATGGCACTTAAAACAGACCTCATACTCATAATTAGCCCTCGCTATCTTTGTTCCATATCTTGTATAACCCGAAACATCGCCTGTCTTCTTATCACTGCTGACTGAATGAACCTCATGACAGTCCTCACAAGCAACATGTCTCGGGACAGAAGGGTCGCGCTCTGGCAATTCCTCACCCTTGAAGTGGTCTTTTGATGTCTCCATAACCGGATGGCGATAGGTCTTGAAAAAGAGGGATTTGATGTCGGTCCCCTTATGCTCTGAGGTGGCTTCGATGCTATGGCAGATAAAACAGATATCCTCCTTTTGATAGAGAAGCATTGTAGCAGGTGCACCATGTGATTTGTGGCAGGAGGCGCATCCTTTTGGGAGTTCCCCTTTTTTTGAATGGGTCATCACAGATATTGTCTGTGCAAGTGCAATACCACTGACAGAGAGAAATATTATTAAAAAGATTATGCTTATCCTCTTGTAACCCATACTATACTTCTTATCCTCTTTCCCTTCTTGACCCATTCTATTGACCTGAACAGTTATAAGTATGGCATGCCATGCACAGGTCCTCAGAATTATTACGATAGTCAACAACTAAAAACTTCCCATATTTATCGTCATGTGGGTTATGACAGGTAGTGCACTGCACGCCCAGTCCATTGTAACCCTGCTTTCCATTATAAAGATTGTCCGTTGGCCTCAGCCTTACAGGATGAGGAATATCATTTGGAAAACGGAGGCCAAAATAAACCATACCTGTTTCACACTGTTTATCTTTATCCCTTTTCAGGTCCTCATTATACGCAATAGAGATGAGATGACTGCCCGAGAGGTCTCCTGCGAAATTTGTAAGGCCACCCTGTATTGACTGCATCAACTCCTCTTTTGGTCCTACATTCTGCATGCTGATGGTTGTTGGGCCTCCTTTTAGATGAACAACCGAGCCTATGGCAACCATTCCATCATGACAGCTAAGACAGAGGCGGGATTCACCATCAGGTGGATTGGATGGCTTTGATAGTTGTGTTGGGCTCTCGGGTAAGATATATGATGCTCTTGGAGAGAGTGTGTGATTCCATAGAGGAGAAGCTATGGTAGCTCTATGTGGTGTATGACAGTAGATGCATATCTGCTGTGTTGGTTCTGCACCTGGTATTGCCTTTATCGGACCTGGCCCTGTGACAGAGAGATTATGCTTTGTCTTGGTTATATCGCTTGCATAGGCTATATTAAAGGTCAAGATAACGAATAACACAAGGATTAACCTTCTCATCTAACCTTAGTCTCCTCCTTTATCAACTCAAAGACCTGTATCCTGCTGTTATATGAATCAGCCACATAAATCTTATCATCTTTATCAATAAAAATCCCTGAGGGAAGCCAGAACTCACCATAGCCATGTCCCTTTTCACCAAAAAAGAGCAGGAGCCTTCCTGAGGGATCAAATATCTTGACCATATCCTGTATGGCATCAACCACATAGATATTGCCCATGGAATCAACTGCTATGCCCTTTGGTTTTTCAATGTCTGCATAGGTATCGCCAATACTACCAAATTTTGTAATAAATTTGCCGTTTGTGTCAAATACCTGAATCCTGTTATTCATTGAGTCTGTTACATAAAGCATTCCATTCTTTACTGTTATAAATGTGGGATAATTAAATTCACCATCACCTATCCCATTTTTACCGAATTCAATTATATCGCCTTCCTGTGTATTTAGCCTGTAGATTCGGTGTTTCAGTGAGTCAGCAACAAACAGAAACCCTTCCCAGAACGCCATACCCGCAGGCCTTCCAAAATCTATATTTAGCGATTCAATATAATCACCTTTTTGATTAAATACAAAGATTTTTCTTCTACTGCTATCTGAGATATATATATTCCCTTCTCTGTCAGTAACCACTGATACAGGGTAGGCAAGTCTTTCATCATCACCAAGTCTGTAGATATGAAGTATATCAAAGGTTTTGATGTTGATTATACTTACTCTGTATGCCCCAGGGTCAGCCACATAGAGGTTTTCATCCTTTTTGTAAATGGCAGATGGCGTTCTGAATGACCTTGCATTAACAGGGTCAAGGACATCCTCTTTACCAAAGAATAGGTCTGATATGTTCCCTGGCTCTTCACCAACAAGTGATATGCTCCATAGATATCTAATCCTTGGCTTCTCTGGTGGACCCGGCCATAGTATCTTGCCCGAACCAAAGGTATCTATTGATGCCTTGAAGGCAGGAGCACAGGCTAAAAAAGAGAGACAATAGACTATAGACAATAAACCACAGGCTGTAGATTTTGTTGGTATCATTGATTTAAGTCCTTTCAATTCTCCACCTCATCTCTACTCTCATCTATTGTCTGTAGTCTATTTTTGCCTTTACCTTAAGCCCTTTGATTAGTTCTTCTCTGAGTTCTTGCATCTTCTTATCCTCTAAGGTCTTCCTGAGTTTGTCTTTAATCTCATCAAATCCAATAAGCCTACTGCTTATAATGTCCTCAACCTTTATAATAAAATACCCTGCCTTCACATCTATCAGTCCGCTCACCTCATCAGGCTTTAACCTAAATGCAACATCCTCAAGTTCAGGGGCAAGCCTTCCTCTGTGGATATAACCTATATCACCACCCTTTACAGCATAGGGGTCTTCTGAGTATTTCCATGCAAGGTCTGAAAAATCCTCACCTGCCTTTATCCTTTTAAGCACCTCCTCAGCCTTTGCCCTCTTTTGTTCAATAGTTTTATAATCAGCATCATAGGGTACTGAGATAAATATCTCTCTCAACTTGACCTTCTCAGGTTCTTGAAAACGGTCTTTGTTTTTCTCATAATATTCCTTTAACTCCGATTCTGAAATCCTTGACTTCTCCTCAATATAGATTCTCTTAAATTCATCAACAACGAGGTCCTTTTCAATCTTCTTCAGAAGACCATCTATATCAAGATTCATCCTTGCAAGGGCATTTTTGAGGTCTTCCTCACTGCCATACTGTTTTTTGTAAGACTCAAATACCTCATTGACCTTTGACCTCTGAACCTTTATGCCCTTTTCTTTTGCCTCCTGATAGAACAACTCCTTCAGGATGAGGTCCTCAATCGCCTTTTCCCTGTATTTAAGCCTCTTCTCCTCTGTGATACGATCGTGATACAGAACCTTTGGAAGTTCTGTCTCTATCTGACGCTCTACATCAGCTTCTGAGATTGGGACACCATTGACCATTGCCACAATCTTCTCAGAGGCATAGCCATTGGAGAAGACAAGGGAAACGAGGATGAATAGGTATATCGTTTTTTTAAATTTTACATTCAGCATTTTTAATTACCACGAAAATCCTTTTTATAACACTCTTGATAGAGGGGAAACCCTTACGCCTTATTATCTATAAAAAATCCTGCCAAAACTCCTTGTTATAGTGACGAACACCCTCTGTGTAGTGGTCGGGTCCTTGAGTCTCCTTTCCTCTGTTACATATTCATACTCAAGCCTCGCGGATAGCCTTCTCCAATTCCAGTAGAGATATGGTCTGATGATTGTCCTTCTGAGGTCATCATGTGACTGATAAGTGTATCTCGTATCCACACTTAAGTAAAGCCCCCTCATAATATTTCCCCTCAGGTTTATATATGCCTCATAGTTTTGATACTCCTCACCATCTGAGCTTGTGGTAGATGCACCAACACCGCTACCCAAACCCAGTCTCCAGAACCATGTACTTGCAGATATAGAGCCTCCTATGGTTTGAAGGCCATGTTTTGTATAATAATTGACATCAGCAGAGGTTAAAAGCCTCCTATGTAAATGCATGTTTGCCGATGCACCGAGTCTGTGACTGACACCCTTATCATCCTCAGAGAGTTCAGAGCCATATCTATAATTAAGGCGGTAATATTGGGTAAAGTTAAAACGCCTTGAAGGCCTTTCATAGAGTCTTGTGCTCAGATTAAATGACCCTGTATCACCTACTGTAATCCCTGCGCCTGCAGAGGCGCTAACAACATTGCTTAATGGTTTTGAGGCATTCACATTGCCTGAGAGGCCAAAATCATCTCCATCTGTGCTCCTGTAAAAAGCACCTGCTGAATAATTGAGGGTGAGATTCCCTGGAAAGGCATGAACACGGCCTGCGCTTGCAGAGAGCGAATAGGTCTCCTGCCTTTCTGTATATCTCTGCATCTCTGTGCTGATGCCATAAAACAGGTCATTCTTCTTGTTTCTACCTGAAAGATTCCCGTAAAGAAAGAGGCTACTTGTCCTATCTTCAGACTTCTTCACCTCATAATCTCCACCTAAATTTAGCTCATGCCTTTCATCAATATCTGTGTATGTGTCTAAGGAGATGGCTGTTCTGTCTATATCTTCTCCTTCTTCCCTCTCTTGTTTTGAATATGAAGAAGCCATGTTATAGCCTGTGCTTTTATACCTTCCCTTGAGTCTGAGGGCAAGAAGGGTTGTCTTTGAATCAGTATACTCTATCCTGTCAAGGTCAAGGACAGTGATTATGGGTAAGATTTGCTTGAGAAGACCATTCCCATTATTATTCATTCTTCTTCCTGCTCTACGCATTCCCCCTGGTCCGTATCCAACAGGCCTCTGGTAAGTAAGTGTTAAGCCATAGGCATTATAATCATTGCCTGTATCTGAATCTGTCCTTGAATATCTTAGCGACAGGTTTAATGGTTTATACGGCAGTATATTTAACTGAATGGAGTTAAATAGATGCCAGCCATCCCTTGTTGTCCCATCCTCTTTTGTATATGCAGTGCTGAGGCTAAATGTTATCAGTCTTGGGTGCACTGCATAACCTGTGAGACCAAGGCTATATCTCTGAGTAAATGTCTCCTCTGGCTCAGCATCATCGGTCTCTACCATTCCGTAGGAGAGTGTTATACCACCACCAACGATATATCTCCTTCCTAAATAATATTCCCTCATCCCAAGGGCGTGAGCATAATCAACCATTAAAAAAAATAATAAACATATCGTTATTAGACCTGAAGATATGTATACATGCCCTCTTCTCATTATTTATAACCAAGTTCTTAATAACATGCTACAACGGATTACAAGGTAAAAGTGTATTTTTTATAAATACAAATGTCAAGAAAAAAATCCTCCCAAATCACGAAATAAAAGTGTAGTCATTGTAATCCCAAGCAACGCCATGAACCAGATTGTACAGGCCTAAGCAAAGGAATATTAAATAAAAAGCCCCTCTAAGAGATGAGGGGCTTTTTGACAGATTCAAGATCATTTACCTGTTCACATGGCAGTCATTACACATCTGTGATGCTACGTTAGATGCCCTCAGGAAGTAGACCTCACCGCTGTTGCCTCTTGGATTGCCAAGACCATTCCATGATGCCTTTGTGTATGATGCTGTATCATGCACAGAATGGCATGTTGCACACTGGAATGTGCTGTTATCATAGAGCGGGTAGATATTTGCTATATAACCGTTAGCATCAGGGGTTGGGAAACCATTATTCTCCTGGTCAGCGCTGGCATTGTAGACAAATGCCACTGGATGCTCTTGAGATAGATCGTCTCCCACGTTTGCCCAGCTACTTATCTCACCTGCGGTAAGGTCATAATTACCAGACGGTGTGCTTCCGGGGCCAGGATAGTTCACAAGCGTGCTTGCAGCACCATCATGACATGCAAGGCAGAGATTTGTCTGAGGCCCTGTGTTTGTAGCATTGGCTGGTCCCATATCAAATGTTGCTGAGTTGTAGTAGGTTGTTGCGTTTCCAATGCGGTTACGGTTCCAGAGAAGCTGGCTCACAGGAGGGTCTTGCCCTTGGTGAGGTGTATGACAGTTAACACAGACATAGCGGTTTGTATCCGGATATGCTATGTCATGTGGGCTATTTACTACTGCC
>FWPU01001592.1_pt1 | contig 50594 bp, 47 predicted proteins | sample 2228361 | NCBI WGS metagenome assembly FWPU01 (sample SAMEA103939777, study PRJEB20133) | metagenome | reverse complement strand
AAATTCGAAATTATGCCGAATTATGCCTCGAATTGCGCCTGCTGGGGTGGCAGGCGAGAGTAGATGTGGTCGGTGAACTCGACTCCGACGCGGTAACCGGCGCCGGTCCAGTGGCAGTGGCGGACCGTCCCATAGCCTCGCAGGGCGATCTGGGGAGCAGTGACATTGACGATGGCGTGCTCGGGGACCGGATCGGAGAGGATCAAACCGGCTCCCCTGTCGCTGACGTTCACGCAGCGGCCGCGACTCTGAAGGCGGCCTTGGCGGCGGTCTTCCCACAACACCTTGGCCGAGGCGGTGATGGATTGGCGGGGAGACTTGCGCAGCTCTCTCTGGGGGTTCATGGGACCCTCCAGTAGCTTTATGATACCCCCTGCGATCGACCCAGGAAAAGGAATCTTTCAGCTGAGGAGGCTCACTTGAGCGGGACGGCGTGCTTTTCGACGTAAGCTTCGACGGGCGATTCCGCCGGGCCGATGTAGTGGAACTCTTCGGCGTATTCCAGGCCATACTTGCGGCCGATGTCGCGGTTGGCCTGGAGGAGGAACTGGCGCACGTATTCTCGGTTGGCGGTGGTGTCGTCGTCGCCGAGGATGGGCAGCCGGAGATTGCGCTGGGCGAGGCTCGCGCGAAGTTTTGAGCCGCGGTCGCCGGCGGGACCCTGGGCCTTGTTGGCGCAGTTGACGTCGATCTTCTTCTCGACGGTGGAGGAGATGTCCACCACCCGGTTCACGAGTTGGGGGCCGCGGGCGAAGTAATACTTCTCGCGGACGCTCTTAGGTTTCAGGCCGGCGGCGAAGTGTTCGGGGTAGTCCTTGCTCATGCCGGCCATCCAGCAGGCGGACTCGACGGCGCGGGCGGTGACGTAGTGGTCCGGGTTCTCCTCGTAATGTCCCCAGGGGTCGTAACAGATGATCGTGTCGACCTGGAGCAGGCGAAACAGGAAGATGAACCGGGCGCGCAGCTCGACGGGGGAGACGTCGTCCATGCGGTGATTGTTGTAGTTAAGATCGAAGACCTGCTTCAGGCCGAGGACGCGGGCGACCTCCTGGTTGTCGCGCTCGTTGGCCAGAGCGGTCTCGGCGATGGTGCCGGGGCCGGCCATGTCGTCGTTGGTGACCCGGATGAGGTAGCCCGTGTAGCCCTCATTGAGGAGCTTGGCGACGGTGCCGGCAGCAAAGATGGGGATGTCGTCGGCGTGGGGCTGGATCGCCGCCAGCACCTTGCCCGCATGGGGCCTTCCGGGGACCGCCCGTTCAATCACGACGTCGTCGAGGCGGGCCTGGGGGCCGGACGATTGCGCGGCCGCCTGGGCCACCGAAAGCCCGCTGATGCCGGCGGCGCCGTAGGTCAGAAAATGGCGTCGATACATGCGGGAACCTCCTTCCAGGGCAAGCATAACATCCGAGGCGAGCGAGGCTTTGCAGCGGCGGGTTAGGGCCGCGACTGGTGGTATGATCCGGTGGAGCCGGCATGTCGGTTCGGCAACATCTGTATCGGCTGTCCGCAGAGATCGGATCGCGGCTGGTGGGCACGCCGGGAAACCGCCAGGCGCGGGAGTATGTTGCCGGGGTTCTGAGGGAGGTCGGCTGCAAGGTGGCGTCTCAGCGGTTCCGGCTCACGATCTCGATTCCGGAGAGCGGCTACGTGATACCGGGAGAGGGTGGGGGCCGGCAAGAGTGCTGGCCGTGTTTAGGCACGCCCGCGCTTGCTCCGGAGAGGGTTTTGCTTGAGGACGTGGGGGCGGGGCGGCGCGAGGATTGGGAGCGAGCCGATGTGACCGGGAAGGCGGCGCTGTGCCGGCGGGGCGAGTTGCACGAGAGCGTGAAGGTTGAGCTGGCGGCCGGGAAAGGCGCTAAGGCGGTGCTGTTTTATGTGGATTTCGAAAACTGCCTGTACGCGGCTCGGGTATCTTCGCGGATGGCGCCGGTCCCGGCGGCGGTGATCCGGCCCTCACTGGCGCGGCGGCTTGCACAACCGGCCGGCGCTGCGATCGAGCTCGGCATTTCCGCCGCGCTGGCCGATGTGGAATGCGTCAACCTGTGGTGCGATGTGGGGAGCGCGAGGCGGGAGGAGTGTGTTGTGCTGTGCGCGCACTTTGACTCGCGGCCGTTCACGGCGGGCGCGAATGACAATGCGGCGGGGGTGGCTTGTTTGCTGGAGCTCGTGCGGAAGCTGTGCGGGATGGCCGGCAAGAACCGTTACCGGTGTATTTTCTTTGACGCGGAGGAGGCGGGAGTGGCGGGCTCAAAGGCATACGTTGAGGCGTTCGGAACGGCCGGAGTACGCAGCGTGATTAACATCGACGGGGTCGGCTTTGGGCGCCCCAAAGCGCTGCTCGGCGACCGGGGCGGGCCGCTGCCGGCGGCGTTCGCAAACAAGGCCCGGCGGTCGGCGGCGCGGCGGGGCCTGGCAATCGGGACGGCGGTTTCGAAGACGGGGCTCAGCGATCACGCTCCGTTTCGCGAGGCCGGGATCGACGAGTGTCTGTGGATCTCGGATCACCCGAACCAGGAACGAGAAACCGACCTGGACGTCGCCACCCGCATCGACACGCAGCATCTGGAAGACCTGGTGGGGATGTATGTGGAGCTTTTGGAGGGCGAGGCAGGATGATTGACGGTTTCGAGCGGCCGGTCATTTCGCCGGCCGCTGTTGTGTGTTAGATTGTGTCCGCGAGAGACAATGCAAGGAGGAAGCCCCGATGAAGTGGTTTGACTACGCTTCGCCCCGGACGCTGCCGGAAGCGCTGGATCTGCTGTCGGGCCGGCCGCGGGCCCGGCCGCTGGCCGGGGGCACGGATCTGCTGGTGCAACTGCGTTTCGGAGAAAAAGAGGCAGAACTGATTGTTGATGTGAAGCGAATTCCGGAGCTGAACGAACTCCGTTACGATCCCGGCGTGGGCCTGACGCTCGGGGCGGCGGTGCCGTGCCGGCGGATCTACGAGGACGTGAACGTTCGGGAGGCCTACCCGGCGTTAGCCGAGGTGGCGTCTCTGATCGGGGGCATCCAGATTCAGAACCGGGCTTCCATTGGCGGCAACCTGTGCAACGCGGCGCCGAGCGCGGATTCGGTTCCCGTTCTCATCGCCCTGCGGGCCGTTTGCCGGATCGCCGGTCCGGCCGGCCCGCGGGAGGTGGAAGTGGAGCGCTTCTGCACGGGGCCTGGGAAAAGCGTACTTCAGCAAGGGGAGCTGCTTGTCGGCTTCCACGTGCCGCCTCCGGAGGCCGGCTCCGGCGCCCGCTACGTGCGTTTCACTCCGAGAAGGGAAATGGACATTGCGGTTGCGGGGGCGGGCGCGGCGGTGCGCATCGAGAATGGCACGTTCCGGTCGGCGCGGATCGCACTCGCTGCTGTGGCGCCGACACCGCTGCTGGCGCGGGAGGCCGGCGACTGGCTGGCGGGCAAGCCGGTGAATGCCGAGAGCATCCGTACGGCCGCCGAAATGGCGCAGGCGGCCGCGCAGCCGATAACGGATATGCGGGGTACGGCCGACTACCGCCGGCACCTGTGCGGAGTGCTGGTGCGGCGGGCGCTGGAAGCAGCCGTAGAACGAGCGAAGGGGGGAGGAAGATGATGCACGCGCTGACTCGTGTTCGAACGACCATCAACGGCGAGGCCACGGAATTTCTGTGCGAGCCGCGGCAGAGTCTGCTGGAGTGCCTGCGAGACATACTCGGGCTGACGGGCGTCAAGGAAGGGTGCAACGACGGCAACTGCGGCGCTTGCACGGTGATCATGGACGGCCAAATCGTGAACTCGTGCCTCGTGCTTGGCGTAGAGGCGGAGGGCCGCGAGATCACGACGATCGAAGGGATCGGCCGCGACGGTGAACTCCATCCGCTCCAGCGGGCGTTTCTGGATCAGGCGGCGCTGCAATGCGGGTTTTGCACGCCCGGCGTGATCCTTGCGGCGAAAGCGCTGCTGGATGCGGAGCCGGATCCGAGCGAGGAGCGGATCCGGCTGTGGCTGGCCAACAATCTGTGCCGCTGCACCGGCTACGACAAGATCGTCCGCGCCATCCGGCAGGCGGCGGCTGAGCTGAGGGAGGTGAAGGCATGAAGACGCGGGCAAACACCGTGATCGGCACCCGTCCGATCCGCCCCGACGGCGCCGACAAGGTTACTGGCCGGGCGCGGTTTGGAGCGGATGTGCGGCTTCCGGGCCTGCTGCACGGCGCGGTCCTGCGCAGTCCGCACGCGCACGCGCGCATCCGGCGGATCGACATCAACAAGGCTCTGGCCTGCGAGGGGGTCAAGGCTGTCGTTACCGCGGCCGACCTGCCGGAGAGCCTGGACCGTCCGATCGACTACGGCGAGGGAGTGATGCGGCTGAAACATCTCCGGGGCAACGTGCTGGCCAAGGATAAGGTGCTTTATAAGGGGCACGCGCTGGCGGCGGTGGCGGCTGTCAACCCGCACGTGGCCGAGGAAGCGACCAAATTGATCGACGTGGACTACGAAGTGCTGCCATGCGTGCTCAACGTTCGCGATGCGATGCGGGCGGACGCGCCGCTGGTGCACGACGACGTCAAAACGGTGGAGTTCGGCCAGGAGACGGAGCAAGCCAGCAACGTGGCCGAGCACTTCCGCCATGTCCTGGGCGACATCGAAAAAGGGTTCGCCGAGGCGGATGTCATTGTCGAGCGGGAATATGACACGGCGACGGTGCACCAAGGCTATGTCGAGCCGCATAGCGCAACTGCGCTGTGGGGCAGCGATGGCCGTGTCTCGGTGTGGACCACCACCCAAGGCGCCTTCTGGGCCCGCGACGCCATCGCGGCGATTTTGGACCTGCCGGTTTCGCGGGTAAAGGTCACGCCGATGGAGGTGGGGGGCGGCTTCGGGGGCAAGATTCGCGTTTATCTGGAACCGGTAGCGGCCCTGTTGTCGAGAAAGAGCGGCCGGCCGGTCAAGATGGTGATGTCCCGGCCGGAGATCTTTCAAGGGACGGGGCCGACGCCGGGGTGCTATATCAAGGTTAGGCTGGGCGCGCGGAGCGACGGCCGCATCACGGCGGCGCAGGCGGAGATGGCCTATGAGGCGGGCGCCTATCCGGGCGCCATGGTAGTCTACGGCGCGATGTGCATCTTCGCGCCCTATGACATTCCGAATGTCGTGATCGACGGGTTCGACGTTCTGGTCAACAAGCCCAGCACGGCGGCGTACCGAGCCCCCGGATCCACGCAAGCCGCGTTTGCGGCGGAGAGCGCCATTGATGAGCTGGCCGAGAAGCTGAACATGGATCCGATCGACTTCCGGCTGAAGAACGCGGCCAAGGAGGGCACACGCCGGGCGGACGGCCCTAAGTATTCCCGGATCGGGTGCGTCGAGGTGCTGGAGGCGATGAAGCGCCATCCGCATTACACGGCGCCGCTGGGCGGGGAGCACCGTGGCCGGGGGGTGGCGATGGGCTTTTGGTTCAACGCCGCCTTTCCGTCCAGTTGCACCATCAGCGTGAACGCGGACGGGACAGTGAATTTGGTCGGGGGATTCACCGACCTGTCGGGCACACGAACGTCGCTGGCGATGCAGGCCGCCGAGGTTCTCGGCCTTCGGGCCGGCGATGTACACCCGACCTCTGCCGATACGGATTCCACCGGCTACACGGGCGTGGCGGGCGGCAGCAGCACAACCTTCTCCAGCGGCTGGGCTGCCTACCAGGCGGCTCAGGATGTGATCCGGCAGATGAAGGAGCGAGCGGGGACGCTGTGGGAGGCTGACTCCGCTTCGGTGGAGTTCGACTGCGGCACGTTCCGCGCCGGGTCGCGCACGATATCCTTCAAGGAACTGGCCGCCCGGCTGCACGAGACGGGCGGGCCGGTGGTCGGCTGCGCCGCCTTGAACCCCACTGGCGTGGGGGGATCCTTCGCCGGCTGCATTGTAGACGTGGAGGTGGACCCCGAAACAGGGAAAGTGTCAATTCTCCGCGTCACGTCGGTGCAAGATGCGGGAAAAGCGATTCATCCGAGCTATGTTGAGGGTCAGATGCAGGGCGGCACGGCCCAAGGCATCGGCTGGGCGCTGAACGAGGAGTACGTCATGAGCCCGGAGGGGGTGATGCTGAACACCAGCCTGCTGGACTACCGAACGCCCACGAGCGCCGACCTGCCGATGATTGACACGGTCATCGTTGAAGTGCCGAATCCGGGGCACCCGTTCGGGGTTCGCGGTGTAGGGGAGGCCAGCATCGCGCCGCCTCCGGCGGCCATCGCCAACGCCGTGTACCGTGCGGTTGGGGCGCGCCTGTACCGGCTTCCCATGAAGCCATCCACGGTGATGGAGGCCATTTGGAAACAACGGAGGTAAGCCCGTGCCCATCGTGTACATTCCCACCCTGCTGCGAAGCCTGGCGGGCGGAGAAACCAGGGTGGAGCTCGAGGGCGCTACGGTGCGCGAGGTGATCGACAACTTGGAAAATGCCTGCCCGGGGATTCGGGCGAGGCTGCTGGAGGAGGACCGTCTTCGCCCCAACATCCGCGTGGCCGTTGACGGTCAAATTACCCCGCTCGGGCTGCTGGAGCGCGTCTCGCCGGCGAGCGAAATCCACTTCGTTGCCGCCGTGAGCGGCGGCTCCCGGTAGCGCTCATCATCCGGTTGAACGGCCGCGCCGGCGTTTTGGCCGGCGAGCCATTGACTGGCGCCCACGCCGCAGCGGCCGGCTCGACATTCCGCCAGGCCGGGGATAGAATCGTGAATCTGCGCGCGGAGCGCGAGCGCTTCACGGGCCAGTCACGGAGGCACAGGCACATGGACGCACCGGTGATCGGATTCGGCACACTCGACTGGGTCGTTCTGATGATCTTCTTTGGCATCTTGGCAGGGATCATCGCTTGGGTGCTGAAGCAGAAAGAGGAGGACACCGCGGATTACTTCCTGGCGGGCAGGAACGCAGGCTGGGTGGCGGTGGGAGCGTCGATATTCGCCTCCAACATCGGCTCGGAGCACTTAGTCGGGCTGGCGGGGACGGGCTACGAGAGCGGGATGGCGATGGCGCACTGGGAGATGCACGCTTGGCTGATTCTGATCCTGGGCTGGGTATTCGTTCCGTTCTATGCTCGGAGCCGGGTGTTCACGATGCCGGAGTTTCTCGAGAGGCGGTACACGCCGGCGGCGCGATCATTCCTGTCGGTGATTTCGCTGGTCAGCTATGTCCTGACAAAGGTTTCGGTCACGGTGTATGCGGGCGGGGTGGTTTTCAAGACGGTGCTGGGGATCGAGGAGTGGATGGGGATTGACTTCTTTTGGGTGGGGGCGCTGTCGCTGGTGATTCTGACCGGGATTTTCACGGTGCTGGGGGGGATGAAGGCCGTGCTGTATACGTCGGTTCTTCAAGCGCCGGTGCTGATCATCGGCTCGGTAGTGATCCTGATCGTGGGACTGATCCGGGTCGGCGGCTGGGGTGAGGTGGAGCGGATCTGCGGGGATCAGTTGCGACTGATCCGGCCGCACACGGACCCGCACTTTCCCTGGACGGGGGTGTTGCTGGGCTCGGCGATCATCGGCTTCTGGTACTGGTGCACGGACCAGTACATTGTGCAGCGGACGCTGTCGGCGAAGAACCAGACGCACGCGCGGCGTGGAGCGATATTTGCCGGCTACATGAAGCTGTTGCCGGTCTTTATTTTTCTGGTGCCGGGCATGATCGCCTACGCCCTGGCACAGAAGGGCATCCTCCAGATCGAGCGGTCCGACCAGGCGTTTCCGACGCTGGTGGCGGCGTTGTTGCCGGCGGGGGTCAAAGGTATCGTCGTCGGGGGGCTGGTGGCGGCGTTGATGAGTTCGCTGGCGTCGCTGTTTAACTCGTCGGCGACGCTGTTCACGGTGGATTTCTACAAGAAGTTCCGGCCGCAGTCATCGGAGCGGCACCTGGTATTTGTAGGGCGCGTGGCGACGGCGACCGTGGTGGTGTTGGGGATTGTATGGATCCCGGTGATGCGGTACATCGCCGAGGTTCTGTACGAATACCTGCAGGAGGTGCAGTCGGTGATCGCGCCGGGCATCGCGGCGGTTTTTCTGCTGGGGGTGTTTTCGAGGCGCATCACGGCGACTGCCGGGCTGGTCGGTCTGGTTACGGGATTCGGACTGGGGATGGTGCGGCTGGCGCTGGTGATCTTCCGGGATGCGCTGCCGCCCGGGGGGCTGCTGCACCGGTTTGTGCAGATCAACTGGCTGCACTACTGCGTGCTGCTGTTCTTGTTCACGGTCGCGCTGATTGTGGTGGTGAGTCTGTTCACGAAGAAACCGGACGACCGGCAGATCGAAGGGCTGACCTTCGCTTCATCGACGCCGGAACAAAAGGCCGAGACGCGGGCGAGCTGGAACCGCTGGGACGTGGTGCACACTTCGATCATCGTGGGGGTGATTGTGGCCTTCTACGCCTACTTCTGGTAGCCGGGCGGCTGGCCGTAGTAGGCGCTGGGGCCGTGCTTGCGCAGGAAGTGCTTGTCGAGCTGGGCCTGGGCGAGCGGAGCGGCGCTGGGGTTCAAGGCGAAGGTGAGCCACGCCGTTCGGGCGAGTTCCTCGAGGATGACGGCGTGGAAGACGGCCTTGGCGGGGGAGTCGCCCCAGGTAAAGGGACCGTGGCCGTGCACGAGGACGCCGGGGCGATCTTCGGGGCTCAATCCTTCAAAACGCCGAACGATGGCGAGGCCGGTGTGCCGCTCGTAGGCCTCCTGGATGGCCTCGGGCGACAGCGGCGCGGTGATGGGCACGGGCCCGTACCAGTAGTCGGCGTGGGAGGTGCCGAGGCAGGGTATCTCGCGGCCGGCCTGGGCCCAGGCGGTGGCGTAAGCAGAGTGGGTATGAACGATGCCGCCGACAGAAGGGAAGGCCTTGTAAAGCTCGAGGTGTGTGGGCAGGTCGGAGGAGGGATTGAGGTTGCCGTCGATGAGCTTGCCGTCGAGGTCGGTGAGGACGATGTCCTCAGGCCTGAGCTCTTCAAACGGCACGCCGCTGGGCTTGATGGCCACCAGCGCCTCGGCGCGCGAAATGCCGCTGGCATTGCCGAAGGTATATAGGACGAGGCGGCGGCGGACGAGTTCGAGGTTGGCTTCCAAGACTTGCTTGCGCAGGACTTCGAGTCTCATAACGGACGATTGTGATTGTAGCAGCGGTGTATACTCCCGGATATGAAACGCGTGGCACTGATACGACTTGTTGGCTCCATCGTTTGCGCGGCAACGTTGCTGCCGGCGACGTCGTGCACCAGTAAAGAGGCCGCAGCCCAGCGGCCAAACTTTCTATTTCTGTTTGCCGACGACCAGCGGGCAGACACGATCGGCGCATGGGGCAACCCCGCGATAAAGACACCGAACCTGGATCGGCTGGCCGAGCGGGGGTTTAGCTTCCGGGCCAACTACAACCTGGGATCCAACGGCGGCGCGGTGTGCATTCCGAGCCGGGTGATGGTGAACACAGGGAAGACGTACTTCCGCGTGCCCAACGACATGAGCGGGGCCGTGCTGCTGCCGGAGCTGCTCGGCAAGAACGGTTACGTGACGTTCGCGACCGGGAAGTGGCACAATCAGCGGCCGTCATGGCTGCGGGGTTTCCAGCGGGGCAAAGCGATCTTCTTCGGCGGGATGGCGGACCATACGAGAGTGCCGGTGGTGGATCTGCTGCCGGACGGGACGCTCGGCAACGAACGGGAAGTAGGATTCTCGAGCGAGGTCTTTGCCGACGCAGCGATCGAGTTCTTGCGAAGCCACAAGGGAGAGGCGCCGTTTTACGCGTACGTGGCGTTCACTGCGCCGCACGACCCGCGGCAGCCGCCGGAGCGCTACCGGCAGATGTATTACGAGGCGCGGCCGCCGCTGCCGAAGAATTTCCTGCCGCAACACCCCTTCAACCTCGGGCCGAATATGACCGGCCGGGATGAGATGCTGGCGGCGTGGCCGCGAGCGCGGGAGGTGATCAGCGAGCAACTGGCCGAATACTACGGAATGGTGACGCATCTGGACGAGCAGATCGGGCGCATCCTGAAAGCGCTCGAGGAGACCGGCCGGGCGAAGAACACTTATATCATCTACGCCGCCGACAACGGCCTGGCGCTCGGCAGCCACGGGCTGCTGGGCAAGCAAAGCCTCTATGAGCACAGCCAGCGCGTGCCGCTGATCGTCGCCGGGCCGGGAATTCCTTCCGGACAGGCCACGAGGGCGTTCACTTACCTGATGGACATCTTTCCGACGCTGGCCGGGCTAGCGGGCGTGGCGGTGCCGGCGGACCTGGACGGGCAAGACCTGGCGCCGCTGTGGCGCGGCGAGAGGCAGCAGGTACGCGACTCGGTGTTTCTGGCCTTTACCGACCGGATGCGGTCGGTGCGCGATGAGCGCTACAAGCTGATCCGTTACCCTCAGATCGACTACACGCAGTTATTCGACCTCGAAAACGACCCCGATGAAATGCACAACCTGGCGGGGGATCCCGATCAGGCGGAGCGGATTGCGCGGATGACGGAATTGCTCAAGGAGTGGCAGAAGAAGGCGGGCGACACACAACCCCTGACGGTCGAGGAGCTGAAGTCGAAGGAGATCGACTTGACGGGGCGGGAGCGCAAGCCGGACAAGTGGCAGCCGGAGTGGATTGTGAAAAAGTATTTCTGAAGCGCGTATGCGTTTTGCATGCGTTTTTCCTACAATACAGTTATGCCCTCTTTGCAAGTGCGGGACCTGCCGGAGGATGTGTACCGGCAACTGGTAGAAAGCGCGCGGCGGGAGCATCGGAGCATCGCGCAGCAGGCCACCTATTTGCTCGCGCGGGCGTTGGGGCGAGAGAAGAGCAGCAAAGAACGCCGGTTGAAACTGTTGGAGCATCTTCGGCGGAACCCTCTGGTTGAGACGGTGGAGGATCTCCGACCGCCGGAGGAGATGGTCCGGGAGGACCGGCGCCGGTGATCGCGGTACTGGATACGAGCGCCGCGGTTCGGGTGGTGCTGAACGCCGCAGAATCGGCGGGGCTGGCGCGGAGTCTGGAAGAGGTTGACTGGGTGCAGGCGCCGGAGCTGATTGTGGCGGAGTTGGCAAACACGTACTGGAAGTACGTGCGCGCCGGGGTCCTCACCCAGGAAAGGGCGGAATTCGGTTTGCGGAGTTCCCTGGGACTTGTGGACGAGTTCGTTCCGATGGCGCCGCTGTGCGCGGAGGCTTTCCATCTTGCCGTGCGGACCGGGCAGCCGGCATATGACGCGTTCTTTTTGGTCGCGGCGCGGAGGAGCGGGGCGATACTGGTGACGGCGGACGAGGGGCTGGGCAGAAGCGCGCGGAGGTTGGGGATCCGGCGGCGCGCGGTCAGGTGACTAATGTACTCACCATCGATACTGATTGGAACGGGAGGTGCGATCAATGCCTTTGCGGCGGCGGTTTCCGGTCAGGTTTGCGCTGCTAGCGTTGGGGATGCCGACGGCGTGGCTGCTGAGCCAATCTTCGACGCAGACGACGCTCCAGAACCCGCCCGAGAATGCCGATACGGTGCTGCTGTTGCGGCTGGGCGTGGGCGACGCGGCCGAGACGAAGTGGGATGGGTCGGTGGAGGTCACCGGCGGGGAGCTGGTAAGAATCATCGGCTATGAGATGCGGGTGGGGGACGTGGTTCACCCGCCGCGGCGATGGGAAGCGTCGACGCGAGAGGCATTTGCGTTCCAGCGCCGGCCGCACGACGAGGGCTGGCTGGAAGACCTGCCGGCGCCGGTGTATCTGACGCCGCGGATTTATCTGTATCTGCGGGGCGGCGAGGGGGCGCAGGTGGAGGTCAAGACGGCGCAGGGAGCGTTTCGCTTCCGTGTTTCCGACCTTCCCGCTGCGGGCCCGCATCGTTTGCTGGACGGGCGGGTGTGGGTGGAAAGGGTCGCGCACGCGGTGCTGGTCGGGCGCGGCTACCGGGCAGCGGATTCGGTGCGGCTCACCGAAAACGACTATCCGTCGGTCGCCGTCGCGCGCGACGGCTCGGCGTGGGTGGCCTGGCAAGGCTTCAAGCCCTGGGAGGAGCGAGTCTACGCCGAGCGCATCGCACCGCCGCTTCGAAGCGCGCCGAAGAGCAAACCGCACGCAGTCAGCCGGTTTGGCGGCGATGTTTTCCGGACCGCCATCGGCGAGGATGCGGAGGGCAAGATCTGGGTGGTGTGGTCGGAGCGGCGGAACGACAACTGGGATCTGTATGGGCGGAGCTTCGACGGCACGGCGTGGTCGGGGGAGCAGCGGCTGACGACGGCCTCGCAGCCGGACACGCAGCACCAACTGGTGCGGGCTCCGGACGGAAAGTTGCATTTGGTGTGGCAGGCGTACCGGAACAACCGGGCCGGGATTTTCCATCGCGAATACGATGCGGCGAGCGGCTGGTCGGCCGAAGTACGGGTGAGCGCACCGGAAGCGGGGAACTGCTGGGAGCCGGCGGCGGCCGTGGACAGCAAGGGCAACGTGGCCGTGGCGTGGGATGAATACGGGCCGAACGGCTACGACGTGCGGCTGCGGAAGCGGGAAGGGGCGGCGTGGCGGCCGATCATTGACGTCGCGGCGACGGCGCGGTTTGAGGCGCATGTTTCGGTAACCGCCGACGCCCAGGACCGGATCTGGCTGGCGTGGCACGAATCGGGGGTGAACTGGGGCAAGGATTGGGGCTACCCGTACGACATCAAGAAAAACGCGACGGGTTTGTACAACTCGCGCCAGATCCGCATGGCGGTCTATGAGAACAGCACGCTGCGGGCGCCCGCGCAGGCGTTGGAAGAGGCGCTGCCGCCCGGGGGCAACAATTTCTACGAGTATCCGCAGCTTGCGGCCGACGGGGCGGGGCGCATCTGGGTTTTCTTTCGTCACCGCCGGCCGATGCAGCACAACGTCTATCCGCGCACGCCGGCGCATCATGCGCTGTGGGAGATCTACGCCTCGGTTTATGACGGCGCGAGGTGGTCGCCGATGATTCTTGTTCCCTACAGCACCGGGAGGAACGACATGCGGATGAGCCTGGCGCGGGACGGGGAGGGGAGGCTGGTCGGGGCGTGGCCGACGGACCGGCGGAACTTTCGGGACTTCGTTAACGCGCTGCCCGACGTTTTCGCAGCGCGGTTCAGCGGGCCGGCGGCGCCGGTTGGGGAAATGAAGCTGGCCAGTTACGAGAGCCGGTCGGAGCCGGCCGAACCGGTCCACCCCAATGAGGAGGCGGACGTGGCGGCGATCCGGGCCTATCGGTACCACGTCAACGGCGAGACGTATCGGATCTTCCGTGGAGACATGCACCGGCACACCGAGATTTCATGGGACGGTTACAACGACGGCTCGGTGGAAGATGCGTACCGCTACGCGATCGACGCGGCGTCGCTAGATTTTCTGGCGGTGACGGAGCACAACTTCGGGATCGAGGACGAATATGACTGGTGGCGAAGCCAGAAGGCGGCGGATCTTTACCGGATCGGCAACGCCTTTGTGCCGCTGTTCGCCTACGAGCGTTCAGTGACGTACCCGAACGGCCACCGGAACATCGTGTTTTCCTACCGGGGGGCGCCGGTGCTGGACGTGCAGCATTACGAATGGGCGCCGCAGGCGGCGTACAGGACGCAGGGGGCCGAGCGGCTGTACGGGTATCTGCGAAGGTACAAGGGCATCGCCATGCCGCACACCTCGGGCACCAACATGGGGACCGACTGGCGGGACTGGGACCCGGAGGTCGAGCCGGTAGTGGAGATTTACCAGAGCGACCGCACCAGCTACGAGTGCGTCGACTGCTGGCGGGCGGCCGACCCGAAGGATCCCAAGAAGCAGTACGGCGGGTACCGGCCGGAAGGCTTCGTCTCGGAGGCGTGGAAGAAGGGCTACCGGCTGGGGGTGCAGGCCAGCTCGGACCACCTGGGGGTTCACGCCGCCTACTCGATGATCGTCGCGACGGACAACTCGCGCGAGTCGCTGGTGGAAGCGATTCGCCGGCGGCACACTTACGGGGCGACCGATAACATCATCATCGACATGCGGCTGCTGGTCGAGGAGCGGGAGCATTTGATGGGTGATGAGGTGGCGAGCGCCGCGCCGCCGCGATTCCGCATTCACGTGGAAGGGACGGCCAGGCTTCGGGACGTGGAGATCGTCAAGGACAACCAGCGGATCTACGCTCGGCAGCCCGGCGAGAAGGTGGTCGATTTTGAGTACCGGGACACGGCGGTGGCGGGTGAGGAAGCGAGTTTTTACTACGTGCGGGTGCGCCAGGAGGACGGCGAGATCGGCTGGGGCTCGCCGATTTGGGTGAGCGGGAAGTGACGGATCCGGTTGAGCGGGGGCTGCGGCGGGGGCGGATTCCCGGGGAGACATCGGTGGGGCGAGCGCCGGCATTGACGCGCCGGGCGCTCGTGGTGGGGCTGGCCGCCCGGGCGCTGGGATCGGAAACAGGTCTGTTGCGGGGAACCTGGAGCGCGTCGGCGCGCGGGCAGACGCTCGCGGGCACGTGGACGGCCGAGCCGCACGAGGATCCGGAAGCGGCTTGGGGGGAATGGGCGGTGCTAGGGCCTTCGGGGGCTGTGGTGTTGCGGGGTACGTGGGGCGCGCGGAAGGCGAAGACGGGCTGGCTGGGGCGCTGGCGGGCCGAACGGGAGGGGGGCGCGATCTACGAAGGGGAGTGGCGGGCGAGCGTGCGAATTCCCAACTCGAGTCGGCTGTTGGACCTGCTGGAAGCGGCGGTGGAGGCTGCCATTGGGGGAAGCTGGAGAAGCGACAGGGGGGCATCGGGAACCTGGTCTATCCGAGCAGAAAGGCCTCGGTGACGGGTCAGGGCTGTCTCAAGGGCTGCTTTATACGGCGCTTTCCTCGTCATCGAACACCTCAAAGGCGGTCTCGAGGCGGGTGATGTGCAGCAGCTTTCGAGCCAGGCCGGTTGGGGCCGGCAGTTTGAGACCGGCACCACGCCCGGCAGCGTTGGTGTAGATCCAGGTCAGTACGCCGAGGCCGGCGCTGTCGATATAGGGGACCAGGTGAAGTTGATCACCAGCCGGAGGCGGCCCTCGCCGAGCAGTTGGCGGCGGTGCTCTCGCAGCAGGTTGGCGCCCTGGCTGCGGACGATCCTGCCTCGGAGATCGATGATCGAAACGCCGTCGCGCTGCCTGACGGCGACTGTCAAGCGCATTTGCGGCTTTTGCCGGCCGAAGCAGAGCCCTCCGTTCCCGATGATTCTGACACGGGGCGGCCGGTGGCTTCAACGATGGGGTTGAAAGCCGGACAGCGGCGTCATAGAATTCAAGCCGTGGCTAAGAAACTGCCCATTGTGTCGGTCCTGATTGTGGCGGCGCTGATGTTGGGCGTGCTGCTGGTGGCGGCTGAACGGAGCGTGGCGCCTACATTCCTGTATCGCCATGTCCCGGCCCTGGCGGAGAAGCCGTCCGATGTGACGACACCAACGTGCCGCTACAAGCCGATCTTCGGCGCCGGGGACTCCGAGACGCGGATTGTACGGAGCGTGGCGCGTTTCGGGGAGATCACGATCGATCCGGGGGGCAAGTGCAAGGTGGTGAACTATCCGCGGGAGGAGCAGGTCTACGTGATCCTGGAGGGCAGTCCGGTGGTCGGTTACGGGACGGCGGAACACCCGGTCAAGAAGCACGACTTCATGTACCTGCCGCCCACGGTGGCGCACGGCGTGTCGAATCCGGGGGCTGCGCCGGCGCGCCTGCTGGTGATGGGCTTCCGCATTCCCGCCGGCGTGAAGATCACGCTTCCGTCGCAGTTCGAGGTGGCAAACATCGACGACGTGCCGTTGCAGGTGGTAGGCAACCACCCGCCGAGCTCGAAGTACCGGCTGCTGATGGGGACCACGGAGAGCAAGCGGGACCGGATCGCCGCCGCGCACGTGCTCACGAGCTTGTTCATTATGGAGTTTGCGCCGGGCGGGACGAACTTCCCGCACCACCACGAGACCGAGGAGGAGATATACATCCTGCTGGACGGGGAAGGCGAGATGGTGGCGGGCGGCGGCATGAATGGCGTGGAAGGGCGCCATCCGGCCAAGGCGGGCGACGCCTATTTCTTCCGGCTGAACTGCACAGTGGGGTTTTACGCTTCGACGGATCCCGCGGCGCCGCGGGCACGGATACTGGCGGTGCGGTCGCTATTTCCGCAGCGGGGACGGCGGTAGCAGTCCACCCATTGAATTTCCCCTCAGTCAGCGCACACTGGATCCTGGCGCCGTTGGCGCATCTCCGCTAGACAGCAAGGAGGCACGATGTAGGCGTGCAGACCATGGACATCCATTGGCGCCGGACAGAGTAAGGTGAAGCCGCCGCTGAGGCGGAGACGAAAGAAGCGGCCGGCGAGGGTTTCGGCCACGGGTTGGGGACGGCACCGGTTTTTCTGGCTTCGATCAGCACGATTCTGGGCGCGATTCTATTTTTGCGCTTCGGCCATGCGGTGGCCCAAGTGGGCCTGTGGGGGACGTTGATGATTATCCTGCTGGGCCGCATGGTGACGGTGCCGACGGCGCTGGCGGTTTCCGAGATTGCGACCAACCGGCGGGTGGCCGGCGGCGGAACGTACTTGATCATCAGCCGCTCGTTCGGCACGAGTATCGGCGGGGCGATCGGCATTTCACTGTATTTTTCGCAGGCGATCTCGGCGGCGTTCGACATGGTGGCGTTCACCGAAGCGTTTCATCCGGCGTATGAGTGGCTGGAGTCGAATTGCGGCATCGCACAGGATCCGTGATACGTGAGTGTGGCGGTGACACTGGTTTTTCCGGGGGGTGGTGCTAAGGAAGGGGCGGGCATTGGGGTGCGGCTGCTGTGGGTGGTGTGCCTGATCCTTGGGGCATCGCTGCTGCTGTTCTTTCCAGGGCGCGGACCGGAGAAGATCCGCCTGGAAAAGCTTCTGCTGTTGGACAATGTCGAGGACCCGGAACCGTTCGGGCGGGTGTTGGCGGTCGTGTTCCCGGCCTTCACCGGGTTGATTGCGGGGCTCGGGTTGTCAGGCGACCTGCGCAACCCGCAGCGGTCGGTACCGCTGGGCACGCTGTCGGCGACGTTGACGGGGATGGCGGTCTAGGTACTGGTGTCGATCAAGCTTAGCGAAAAATGCGACGCCGCAGGCGCCGGCGCTATTCTTTGTCAGGATAGCGGATGTCGATCTTGTGGCCCGGGTCCTGACCATGTTCTTCATGGTCACGTACCGCGCGCTGGGCCGGGTGAGTTTCCTGGAGCATTTTTCGGGCAAACCGTCCTACCGGCCGACGTTCCGCTCGCGTTGGTACATGTCGCTGCTGGGGAGCCTGCCGGCGTTCTTCATCATGCTCCGGATCAAGCCGTTCTACGCCCTGCTGTCGTTCCTGCTGCTGGGAACGATTTACGTGGGGTTGCGGTACACGTGGCGCGGGGAGCGGGACCTGGCGGCGATCTTCCAAGGGGTGATGTTCCAGTTCACCCGGTGGGTGCAGATCACACTGCAGAAGAGCCGGGCGGGTTCGCCAATCGGGGACTGGTGGCCGGTTCGTGGCGATCACCCGCCACACCAACCACCGACTCGGGCACTTCGATCTGCTGCGGCGGATTTGCCAGCGGCACGGGTTCGGGCACCTCATTCACTTCATTGAGGGGCAATACTCGCTGGAATCCGGCTCATGCAGAACGAGCTTACGAAGGCGCCGCTGGTGATCGTGCTGGCCTACATCATCGTGGGCCACGCAAAGTGGCGGAACGCGGAAATTCGGATCTTTGTCTACATCGCCTCGGGCGAGGTCGAGGAAGTCACGCGCAAGGTGAGCACGATGATTCAGGAGAGCCGGCTGCCGATGTCGCCGCACAACCTGACGGCCGTGCTGCGAAGCGAAGAGTACTCGATGGAATCGGCGGTGGCGCTGAGCGCATTTCGGGAGCTGAACGACGTACTCTTCGTGAGGGCCTGCAAGACGATCCCGATCGGATGAGGGGCTACCCCGGCTATCGCAAATCCGAAGCCGCCGGGCGACCCAGACAAGCTTCCCACATCGTGCGGAAGACATTGGCGGAAGTGAAAACGACGTGGGTGCGGGTGCGCACCAGGGAACGAGGCCGCCGCCCCACGGTGATGCCGGCGCCGGACCTCACTGCCGGACAATGCAAGGCGGTGAAGATGTTCGGGCCGGAGCGCTGGCTGCCCGGACTTCTTTCCTCTCTGAGACGAGGTGCGTCCAGCGCAAGCACCACGCCTGTTATATGAGCAAACGCGGGCCGATCTTGCGAAAGTCGGGCCAGTGTGCGCGCGAAGCAAGGTGCCCGCTGCTGGTCTTGGCCGTGGCTCTTGCCACCGAGGTTTACTTCCTCGGGTGGTTCCTCTCGGAGCCCTCCGGTCGGGTGAAGTCCGGCGTTTTGGTAAGGCCCCGGCCAGCCTTTTCCGGCCGGCGGCTGGGCACACGTGAAAGCAAGAGCGGATCAAAGTTGGGACTGGTAAACCCCGTGAGAGAATTAGAAGCTGGAATCGGAGTGACCGCTGCGACGCGCCTTGCTCCTCTGGCTCGCGTGTCCGGCCTGCGGGGGCCCCTTGAAGCCGACGGCGCCGGATAGAGCAAGCGATTTGGTGGACTCAGGGATCTGCACTGCGAGGTCTGCGCGCGCTCCTTTTCGATTGTCAGCGGCATTCCTTGTATGTTTATGCCGTTCGATCCGGAGACTGCTCCGGTGCGGTTTCGGTTTCGCGTTTCGCTGTCTAGTGGTGGGGCGCTGGGTCGAACGCCATGTCCCCGCTGCGGGGCGGGAGCGCGAGGTTCCGGCGTAATCGCACTCTCCAAACTCCTGGCGGTGGATACGCACCGCCTATCCGGCGCCGGCGTTCCTTCTCGCAGGGCTGGGGGTTAGGCCGTGGATCATGCCCGCCGGCTTGCGGCTCGACCAGTTGGCCGAGGGGGAGTGCTGCAACCAGCGGGAGCCGGCGGGCTGGAAGGCGTTCAAGTTGGGGCAGACGCTTCCCAAAGCGGCGGCAAGCTGCACGCGCCCGTGTCGTGGGCTTATCCGGCACATGGGTTTAAACTGGTGGGGCTGGGCGATCGCCACCAGCACATCCTGGAGTTCTCCGAAGGTCTGCGGGCCGACGGTGTACTGGGTAACGCCCTATGTCTCCCCTTTTGCCCGCGCTAGCTTCGATTGGATCAACTGCACGGACGTGATTGAGCATGTCCTCTGCCCTGAGCAGTTGCTTCGCGAGGCCGCCCGCGTGCTGCGGTGTACTCTTGTACCACACTCAGTTCTCATCCAAGGAACTGGCCACGCTGCTGCACGCCGCAGGCTTCTAGTTACTGAGGCTGGACAGGGCTCTCCCTTTGGTGAGGGCCGAACTGATGAACCGGCTGATGGCCCGGCTGCCGTTGTCGGGGTGGACGGCATACACACTTTTTGTGGTGGCTCGAAAAGCGGGCGTCTCCCGGGGACAATCTTGTCAGCCTCCTGCCAAAAGAGCGGCTGGTCCAACGGCGACGTGTGCGGCTTAGGAAGCGTGGAGCTTCGAACCGGAAAGCGGAGTTCGTAAACCCGGCCCCGCGACAGCCTGACTCTCGCCGGTGGCGGCAGCCGGTGAGCCGCTCCTGCGCCGAGGGAAGCGGGCGTCGGCGGGGCGCTCCGTCAAGCCAAGGAAAAATCTCACGGGCGGTCGCAACTCGCGGCACGAGGCTGGGTTATGCCCGCACCGCCGAAGGATTGGGCCTATTTTGCGAAAGTGGGGCTAGGAAGCGGCTGAGTATTTGGCGGCGAGGGCACACAAGCGCCGCATGTGGGCGGGGAAAGCTTGCGGGGCGGGCTCCTTGCCCTCGTACTCGAGGGCGAGGTAGCCGCGGTAGCCGGCGCCGGCAAAGAGCTTAAGGATGCGCTGCCAATCCGAGGGTTCGCGCCGGCCGCCCTCGTAGTGCATCTCAGTTTTGAACTGGGCGTTAACGGCGTAGGGAAGGCACATTTCGATCTGCTCGTAGGGCCGTGCGCGGAAATTGCCGGTGTCGAGGTTGATGCCGATCCACGGGGAGTCGGCGCGGCGCACAATGTCGATGATGCGCTCGGCCTTGAGGGTGATACCGCCGTGATTTTCCAGGCCGAGAATGACGCCGCGGGCGGCGGCGTAGTCGCCGGCGCGCCGGAGGATCTCGACAACCCAGGCGGCGGCTTCGTCTTCGGTGTGACCCTGGGGCACGTTGCCGCCGAAGACGCGGATGTGGCCGGCGCCCAGTTTGTCCGCGACATCAACCCATCTTTTGACCTCCTCGACTTCGGCGGCGCGGAGCTCGGGTGTGGGGCGGCACATATTCGTGCGCACGGAGATACTGTAGATTTCGACGCCGTTACGATAGGCGAAGTTCCGCAGGGGCAGAAGGAAGCCGTCGGAGGTATTCGGGAACCAGTAGACGGTCAGATCGAGGCCGTCGACATCGAGATCGACGGCCATGCGGACGAGATCGTCGTAGGTCATCGCGCCGGATTTCAGCTCCTGGCGGAAGGAGTAAGCACAGATGGCGGAGCGCAAGCGGGGACGCCGGGTTGCGGCGGGTACGTGGGCCGGCATTGCCAGCAGAGGGGCGGAGGCAAGAAGATCTCTCCGTGTCATGGTTCACCTCCTGAAACAAGTTGACACCACCCTAACGACTTTAATATGAATTGCAATTCGTTATGTGGCGACAGCACTACACTCCGCTCGCCGACAGCCTGGCGGCTTCCTCCGTGGTGGCCGCGCTGCCGATCTTCGTGCTTCTTCTGCTGCTGGGGATCCTGCGCAAGCCGGCGTGGATTGCAGGCTTGTGCGGGGTGGGGACGGCGGCGCTGGTGGCGGTAACGGTGTACGGGATGCCGTTCGGCACGATGGTGGCGGCGGCCACGTACGGGGCGGCGTTCGGCCTGTTCCCGATCGGCTGGATTGTGTTCTGGGCGATCGTTTTGTACCGGCTGACGATAGAGGCCGGCAAGTTCGAAGTGATCAAGGACTCGATCGGGAGCCTGACCGACGACCGGCGGCTTCAGGCGCTGCTGATTGCGTTTGCGTTCGGGGCGTTTATCGAGGGCGCGGCAGGCTTCGGCACGCCGGTAGCGGTGGCGGCGGCGATGCTGACCGGACTAGGATTTTCGCCGTTCTATGCGGCGGCTATCTGTTTGCTGGCGAACACGGCGCCGGTGGCGTTCGGATCGATTGGCATTCCAGTGGTGACGCTGGGAGCGATCACGGGGCTGGATGTCAACGCGCTGAGCGGGGCGGTCGGCCGGATCTGCGCCCCGGTGTCGTTGTTTATCCCGGCCTACCTGGTGCTGGTGATGGGGGGCTGGCAGGGCTTCCGGCGGGTGGTGCCGGCGGCGGCGGTGTGCGGGATCTCGTTTGCCAGTGTGCAGTACACGGTATCGAACTATCTGGGTCCGTACTTGACCGATATTCTGAGCTCGTTGGCGGCGATCGGGACGCTGATCATTTTGTTCAAGGTGTGGCGGCCGGCGGACGAGTTCACGCTGGAGGGCAATATGTCGGAGCACGTCGTGCCGAAGAAGCACGCGACCAAGGAAGTCGTGCACGCGTGGTCTCCGTACTTCCTGCTGGTCGTGATGGTATTGTTATGGGGGCAGGATGGGATCAAGGGGCTGCTTAACCGGGTGACGATAAGCTTCGAGTGGCCCGCGCTGCACAATATGGTGGAGCGCATGCAGCCGCTGGTGGGGGAGCCGTCGCCATATCCGGCGGTGTTCAATTTCAACTGGCTGTCGGCGGCGGGATCAGCTTGCATGATCGCGTGCCTTCTGTCGGTGGTGGTGCTGCGGATGAGCGCGAGGCCGGCGTGGAAGGCGTTCGCGACGACATGCAAGCAGTTGTTCCTGCCGCTGGTGACGATCGCGGCGGTGCTGGGGCTGGCGTTCCTGATGAATTACTCGGGCGCCACGGTTACCCTCGGCCTGGCCTTCGGCGCGACGGGCGTGCTGTTCCCATATTTCAGCGCAATGCTGGGATGGCTGGGCGTGTTCCTGACCGGCAGCGACACGTCTTCGAACGCACTGTTCGGCAACCTACAGGTGGTGACGGCCAACCGGCTGGGACTGGACCCGGTGCTGATGGCGGCGGCGAATTCCTCGGGCGGCGTGATGGGCAAGATGATCAGTCTTCAGAGTCTGGCAGTGGCGGCGGCGGCGACGGGGATGAAGACGACCGAGGAGTCGAAGCTATTCCGCTTTACGCTGCGTCACAGCGTTTTGCTGGGTTCGGTTATCGGGCTGATTACGACGATTTACGCGTACGTCTTTTAGGATCTGTCACAGCGCCGCCAGACGATAGCGCCATCGACGATCGTGGCGGCGGGCCCGCCGCGGAACTTAACCCCGTGGAAGGGGGAGTTCTTGCTCTTGGAGAACGACTGGTTGACGTCGTAGGTCCACTCGATCTCCGGGTCGATGATGGTGATGTCGGCCGGGAGGCCCGCGGCGAGGCGCCCGCAATCGAGGTTCATGACGCGAGCGGGGCCGGTGGTGAAAAGCTCGACCAGGCGCATCATCGAGATTCTTCCGGGGTGAACGAGGCGGTCGAGGGCGACGGCGACGGCGGTTTCCAAGCCGATGACGCCGAAGGGGCAACCCTCGAACTCCTGCATTTTCTGGTAGCCGGTGTGGGGGGCGTGATCAGTGGCGATGGCATCGACGGCGCCGCTGACGATTCCGTCGATGAGGGCCTCGACGTCGGCGGGAGAGCGCAGCGGAGGTTTCATCTTGTAGTTGCTGTCGTACGGGATGGAGTCTTCGTCCGAGAGTGCGATGTGGTGGGGCGTGACCTCGCAGGTGACGGGGAGGCCGCGCGACTTGGCAAAGGCCACCATGGCGACGGCGTTGCGGGTGGAAATGTGGGCGACGTGGTAGCGGCAGCCGGTGACCTCGGTCAGCAGCAGGTCGCGAGCGACCATCACGTCCTCTGAGCAGGAGGGGATTCCGAGGAGGCCGCGGCGGGTGGATTCGACTCCCTCGTGCATGTCGCCGCCGGCGCTGAGGCTGAGGTCCTCGCAGTGCTGGACGACGGGAAGGTCAAAGGAGCGGGCCAGTTCCATGGCGCGGCGCATGACGCGGGCGTTCATCACAGGTTGGCCGTCGTCGGAGATGGCGACGACGCCGGCTTGCTTCAGGGTGCCGATGGGAGCGAGTTCCTCGCCGAGGCTTCCCTGGGTGATGGCGCCGATGGGATGGACCTTGACGACGGCAGTTTGGCGGGCCTGTTCGAGGATGAAGCCGGTGACGGTGGCATTGTCGTTCACCGGTGTGGTGTTGGGCATGCAGCAGACGCGGGTAAAGCCGCCGGCGGCGGCGGCGCGGGCGCCAGTTTCGATGGTTTCGGCGTGGGTCAGGCCGGGCTCGCGAAGGTGAACATGAATGTCGATGAAGCCGGGAGCGACCACGAGGCCGGTGGCGTCGAAGACCTCGGCGTCTCCGGCTTCGATGCCGTCGCCGAGAGCGACGATGGCGCCATCTTCGATGAGCACGTCGCCGATCTGGTCCCGGCGGGTCGCCGGGTCGATGACGCGTCCGTTTCTGATGAGCAGCCTGGTCATGATTAGCCCAAGATCCTTTCCAAGACCGCCATGCGCACGGCGACTCCGTTTTCCACCTGGTTGAGGATCACCGAGCGCTGGGAGTCAGCCACTTCGGAGGAGATTTCCCGGCCGCGGTTGATGGGGCCGGGATGCATGACGAAGACGTCGGGTTTGGCGAGCTCGAAATGTTCCAGGCTCAAGCCGTAAAAGGAGAAGTACTCGCTGCGGGGGAAGTTGGTTTCGTGCTGGCGCTCGAGCTGGACGCGAAGCATCATGATGACGTCGGCGTCTTTGATGGCCGTGCGCATGTCGTACTCGATGCTGACGCCGGGGGCGATGCAGGCCAGCTCGCGGGGTACGAGCGGAGCGGGCCCACAGAGGACGATATCTACGCCGAACTTCGACAGCAGATAGATATTGGAGCGGGCGACGCGGCTGTGGATGATGTCGCCGATAATGGCGATGCGGAGACCTTCTAGGCTCTCCTTGCGGTCGAGGATCGTCCGGGCGTCCAGGAGGGCCTGTGTGGGATGTTCATGGGTGCCGTCACCGGCGTTGATGATGGGGATATTGAGGTGACGGGCCAGGAAGTGGGGGGCGCCGGAGGCTTTGTGGCGCATGACGATGGCATCAGGGCGCATGGCGGCGAGGGTGTTGAGGGTGTCGACCAGGGACTCGCCTTTGGAGAGGCTGGAGCCGGCCCCGGTGATGCTGATGGCATCAGCGCCGAGGCGCCTGGCGGCGATTTCAAAGCTGGTGCGAGTGCGGGTTGAGGGCTCGAGGAACAGATTGACGACCATTTTGCCGCGGAGAGTATCGAGGCGCTTGAAGGCCTGGTGCTGAACGGGCTGGAAGTCCTTGGCGCGGGCGAGGATCGCTTCGATTTCCTCGCGGCTGAGGTCTTCGATACCGAGGAGTCCGGCGGGCATGTTTCCCTCCAACTGATCAAGGCACCTTTTCGACCAGGAGGACCTTGTCGGCGCCGTCGATCTCGCGCAGGCGGACCTCAACGGTCTCCTCCCGGGCCGTAGGGATCTTGCGGCCGACGTAGCGTGCTTCGATCGGCAGCTCGCGGTGGCCGCGGTCGATGAGTGCGAGCAACTGGACACGGTCCGGGCGACCGTGATCGAAGAGGGCATCGAGGGCGGCGCGGACGGTGCGGCCGGTGTAGAGAACGTCGTCGGTGAGGATGATGTCGAGGCCGGTGACGGGGAAAGGAATCTCGGTGGCGCTGACGACGGGTTGGTAGTCGACGACGGAGAGGTCGTCGCGGTAAAGACGAATGTCGAGGACACCGACGGGGATCGTCCGCTTCTCGATCGATTCGATCTTGCCGACGAGGCGCTCGGCGATGGGGACACCACGGCGGCGAATGCCGACGAAGGCGAGCTTGTCGAGGTCGGCGGTTTTCTCGAGGATTTCGTGGGCGAGGCGAACCAGAGTGCGGTCAATTTCGGAGGCGCTCATCAATTGGGCTTTTTCACGAACCGAACTCATAGTGCGCCAGCCGCCAAACGCTACAGGTTACCATACGGCCTGCGGCGGGAACGGGCGAGCGTCAATACCGCTTGAGGCGCTTGCGGATCTTCTTGGCCAGCTTTTCGATCTCTTCGGTGGTGCGGATCGAGTCGAGCGACAGGATGTGGTGAGTGTTCTTCTCCAGGTCCGCTTTGAGTTCCTCGGCGAGCTTGAGCAGCTCGGCGGCTTCCTCGAGAGCCTGCCGGTGTTCGTGCTGGAGGACGACCTCAGCCTGGGTTCGGCCGTCAGGCATGCGGCGTGTCGTCATGTCGGCCGGGCCGGATTGCGGAGCCGCCGGCCCGGCGGCGGCGAACGCCATCACAGCGGCTAAAATCAGGCGTTTCATGATCCCTCACTGTTATCATATCGGTTTATGCAGGACGTGAACGTGGGCGTAGTGGGCCTGGGCAACATCGGCGGCGGGACACTGCGGATTTTGGCGGAGAATGCCGAACAGATCGAACTGAAGCTGGGATTCCGGCTTCGGGTGAAAGCGGTTTGCGACCTGCTGATCGACAGCAAACAGATCCCGGCGGAACTGGGGGATGTCGAACGGACGAAGGACTGGCGGCGGGTGGCGACCCATCCAGAAGTGGACATCGTAGCCGAGCTGGTCGGGGGGACGACAGTGGCCGGCGAGATTATCGAGACGGCAATCGCCCACCGGAAGTCGGTGGTGACGGCGAACAAGGAGCTGATGGGGTTGCGGGGCGCGGAGATCTGGGACCGAGCCATCGCGGCGGGCATCAACCTGGCGATGGAAGCCAGTGTGGCCGGGGGCATACCGATTCACGCCGTGTTGCGCGAGGGCATTTCCGGGGACCGGATCACGGCGCTGCTGGGGATTCTGAACGGAACGTGCAACTACATTCTCACCGAGATTGAGAGCCGGGGGGCGCCGTTTGATGCGGTGCTGGCGGAGGCGCAGCGGCGGGGCTACGCCGAGGCGGATCCGAGCGCAGACATCGACGGGCTGGACGCGCGTTCGAAGCTAGCGCTGCTGGCGGCGTTGGCGTTTGGGGAAAAGATCACGCCGTCGGACATTTATGTCGAGGGGATCCGGCGGATTTCGCCGATCGATTTCCAGTACGCCGACCGGCTGAACCACACGATCCGGCTGATCGCGGCGGCGCGGCAGACGCCGGACGGGCTGATTCTGTCGGTTCGTCCATCGCTGATTCCAAAGGGAACGATTCTGGCGCACGTCATGGGGGTCTACAACGCGGTGTGGGTGCAAGGTCACTTCGGCGACGACAGTTTTTATTACGGCCAAGGGGCGGGTCCGAGGGCGACGGGGGTGGCGGTGGTGAGCGACTTGATGCGGGTGGCCCGGGAGATCCGGGCGGGGAGCCCGGAGCGGGTGTCGCCGTTCGCACACGAGCGGCTGGGCGAGTACAAGCCGATCCCGGTGACGCTTCAGAAGAAGCCGTTTTACTTGCGGTTTCGGGTCAAGGACCGGCCGGGGATCATTGCGGCGCTGGGACGTATCCTGGCGGACAAAAGCATCAGCCTGGAAGCGGTCCTGCAATTGCCCAGTGAATCCAAGGAGAACCTGCCGTTTGTGATCACGATCGAAGCAAGCAAGGAGGAGGCGGTGCGCGAAGCGCTGAGGGAGATGTCGGCGCTGGATTTCATGGTTGAGCCGCCGCTGGCGCTGCCGATGGAGAGCGGGCTGTGAGGCGGATCGGAATCCTGTTTGTAGCGGCAGCGGCGGCTTGGCCGCAGGTAGCGGGGCGCGCCAACAAGGGCTATCAGTCAGCCGAAGACCGGCAGCGGCTGATCCGGATGCTGGCGGCGCCCGAGCGTGCGGAGCGGCTGCGGGCTGAAGCACTGGTCGCGGCGCTGGACCTGGCTGCCGGGGCGACGGTGGTGGATCTGGGGACGGGGGCGGGGTTCCTGCTGCCATATCTGAGCCGGGCGGTGGGACCTGCGGGAAAGGTGATTGCGCAGGACATCCACACCGATTTTCTGGAGGCGGCGCGTAAGACGGCGAAAAAAGGAGGACTCAAGAACGTCGAGTACGTGCTGGGTGAGGAAAAGAACCCGAAGCTGGCGGAGAATTCCGCGGACGTGATTGTGGCTGTGGACGCGTATCATCACTTCGGCTATCCCGAGGAGATGCTGGCGGGGATCCGGCGGGCGTTGAAAGACGGGGGGCGCCTTGTGGTGGTGGACTACTACAAGGATGGGTTTCGCGACCCCGACCACATCCGGCTGGACAAGCCGGAAGTAATCGGCGAGATCGAGGCGAATGATTTTCGGCTGATCGAGAACCGGGAGCACGTGCCGGGTGCGCAGTACATGCTGGTGTTCGAGAAGCGCTAGGAGACGGCTAGCTGAAGCTCCAAGGATGTGCTACTTTGAGTGAAGACCCGCCGAACTGCCGCGGAGAGGTGGCAGAGTGGTCGAATGCAGCGGTTTGCTAAACCGTCGTACGGGCTTAAACCTGTACCGGGGGTTCGAATCCCCCCCTCTCCGCCAGGCTGCTGAGTACCGCAAGTAGCTGCGGTCAGTTTTCGCCGTTGACGAGGACGTTCAGGACCTGAGGTTGATGAGGCCTCCAAAGGATGGAGGCGCCGAAGGGGAGGTAGCGGCCCAAAGTATGCCAGCAGGGTCGTTGCCTGTGCTGCAGACTACGCGGGTTCCTCAGACGATGCTTATACCCCTAACCACTCCAGTGCCCCGGCCGGCGCCGTTTGCGAAGACAAGGGAGACGGTGTGGGTGGAGGGGTCGAAGGCGGCGGCTGGAGAGAGCGCGCTGCCGGCGGCGCGCTCGGTGTTGTTGAGGGTGGCCCGGATATCCAGGTAACCCGCGCCGGCGGCGACGATGTCGTACTGGCAAAGTCTGGCCGGTGACGGCGTCGGCGGCGGTGCTGAACCTGGGAAAGCGGTTGGAGGCGGTCAGCATGGGGCGCGCCTTGACTTAGTTGGGGGTGAGGCTCGGATCTTTGTGGAGCCGCAGGGGGGCGGCGCCGCTGACGACCGGAGTGGCCATGCTGCTGCCGCTCAGCCGGAATGAATCGGGGGAGCCGGACTTCGGGGAGGGCCGGCAGTGGGTCTTAGGGATTTGGGTGGCGGGGTAGTTGTCGTCGAGGCTGGTGGTGCCAGAGAGCAGGGAGATGATTCGGTTGCCGGGCGCTGCTGTATCGGGCTTCACGATGTGGTCGACTTGCAGGGGAGGGTGCGGGTGTCGCGTCGCGGCTTGGGAGGGCAGACTGTCCGGCGGGCCGGATAGGTTGTCCAGGCGAGGAGGGGAACGGGCGCGTCCGGCGAAGTCAGAGAGGCGGCCTGCAACGGGCGAGCGCGGCGGCGGCTGCTTCGGCGACGTCGCGGTCGTCATGGTGCAGGAGCTTGGCCAGCGCGTCAATGGCTTTGGCGTCCCGGCGGCGGCCGATGGAATTGATGACGCCGACGAGCAGCAGCCCCTGGAGCCTGGGGAGGGCGGCGCGGAGGGCGTCATCGACCGAGGGATCCGGAATCGGCTCCAAGCCGAAGCGGGCGTAGTGGGCTAGCTGCGGGTGGGTGAGCAGCGAGGCCAGAGCGGGCACGGCCGTTTTTTCGCCGACGACGGCCAGCCGCTGGCAGGCTTTGGCCTTTGCATATACGGATGCTTCGGGATCATTCAGGATGGCGATGAGCCTGGCGGGGTCGAGCGCCATGATCTCGGCGGGGCGGCCGTATTTTTCGTCGACCATGGGCGGAATCACGACGCGCTCGGGCTGAGGTTTGGCTTGCTGGGGTTGCTGGGCCTGAGGCATGGCTGCGGCGGCCAGCGGCGGGGGTGCAGCGGAGTTGAATCTGGGTCGGGACATCCTTGCAATCTCCTTCGAAAGTGGCCGCCAGTCGTTGAAGCTACGTGGGGCCGCCCCGCGGCCATTTTCATTGTTCGTTGTGACCCGCAGGGTCATGGGCGACTCCTTTCTAAAGCCGCCAGGGCTCGCGCATGGCGCGACAACGCATGCGGTTGGCCTGGCTGTCGGCAAACGTGTCGGTAGCGGGATCGAAGGTGAGCTTGCGGCCCAACTGAAAAGCGATGTAGGCGGCATGGCAGGCGATGTGGGCCTGGCAGGCGGCCAAGGCGTTGGACCGGGGCTGCCGGCGGGACTTGACACAGTTGAGGAAGTCCCGCACGTGGTTCGCGGTGGCAGCGCGGGCTTCCTCCGGGGAAATGCTGGGCACCTCGGCGCGGAGGTTCTCGGAGACTTCGATCGCGCCGCCATCGGCGGTTTCGACCCAGCCGGCATCGCCTTCCAGGCGGATGTGGCAGCTTCCCAAGCCAAGGAAGCCATGGTCGCGCAAGACGAGCTTGAGACCGTTGCCGTAGCGGCATTCGATCGAGTAAGGAGTGTCGGCGCCCATGCCGTGGGGCTCGTACTCGATGGGCGCGGTGCCGTCGAGGTCGCCGGCCCACTGGCAGAGGTCGACCGTATGCGAGCCCCACTCGAGGATGCCGCCGCCGTGGAAGTCGAAGTAGCCGCGCCAGCGGCCCCGGACATATTGGGAGTTATAGGGGCGCCAGGGGCACGGTCCGAGCCAGCGGTCCCAGTCGCAGACCTGCTTTGGAGGCTCGGGCTCCGCGGGCAGCCAGTCGTGGCTGGTGAGGGGGGGCCAGCGGTTGCCGGGGCCGGCTTCGGCGTGGAGGGTCTGAAGGCGTCCGAGCTTGCCGCTGCGGGCGAGTTCGACGGCGTAGACGAAGTTGGGGCCGTTGCGCCGCTGGGTTCCGGCTTGGTAGATGCGGCCGAGTTGCTGAAAGGTGTCAGCGAGAGCGCGGCTTTCAGCAATGGTCATCGAGCAGGGTTTTTCGCAATAGACGTCCTTGCCGGAGCGCGCGGTGAGGACCGACAGGAGCGTGTGCCAGCGGTCGCCGGTGGCGATCAGCACGGCGTCGATATCGCTGCGGGCCCAGAGCTCGAACTGGTCGCTGTACATGGCGCAGTCGCGATTGCCGTACTTCTGGTCGGCCAGAGCTTTGATGGCTTCGCGACGCTCGTTGCGGACGTCGCAGATAGCCAGGAACTGAACGTCGGGCTGGTCCAGGAAGGATTGCAGGACACGGCCCCCGCGACTGCCGATGCCGAGGCCGGCGAGGGTCAAGCGGTCGCTGGGGGGAACGGCGCCGCCGCGGCCGAGGGCTGAGGCGGGGACTAGTTGGGGCGCGGACACCAAGGCGCCAGTCTGCAAGGCCGATTTCAGCAACCGCCGTCTGGAGACGGGATTTTGGATCATCGTTGATATTCTCTGTCCAGAAAACTTCCATCATCGCACTGTTTTGGTTGGGCTGTGCCATACTCGTACAAAATGGGGCAGTCAATGACAGTGAGGCAGCCGGAGCTGGCCGCGCGGGTGCGTAAGCGGCGGGAGGTGCTGGACGCCTGGGTGCGGGAAGTGGTGCGGTGGCATTTCGACCCAGCGACGGGCTGCCCGTTTTGGCTGGAGCGAGCGGAGAAGCTGGGTTGGGACCCACGCAAGGAGATCCGGGGATACGCGGACCTGGATCGGTTTGGCAACTTTCAGGACGAGTGGTTGCGGGGCGGGCCGGTACGGCGATGGGTGCCGAAGGGGTATGCCGGGCGGCCCGTATACGTCTTTGAGACGGGCGGGACGACGGGCATCCCCAAGAGCCGGATCAACATCGACGATTTCCGGATCGATTACGAGGAGTTCAGCGCGACGCTGCCGGAGGAGTACTTTCCGAAGGGGTCGGACTGGCTGATGCTGGGGCCGTCGGGTCCCCGGCGGCTGCGCCTGGCGGTGGAGCACCTGGCGCAATACCGAGGAGGGATCTGCTTCATGGTGGATCTGGATCCGCGGTGGGTGATCAAGCTGCTGAAGGCGGGTGAGCACCAGGCGGCGGAACGTTACAAGCAGCACGTCATCGACCAAGCGCTGACCGTGCTGCGCGCGCACGACACCATCCGCTGTTTGTTTACGACGCCGAAGTTGCTGGAGGCGCTGTGCGAGAAAATTTCGCTCAAGAGGGCGGGCATCACGGGGGTGTTCTGCGGGGGCACGGAGATCACGCCGCAGTTTCACCGGTTTGCCGTGGAGGAGCTGCTGGAGGGGGCATGGTTTGCGCCGACATACGGCAATACGCTGATGGGGCTGGCGGCGCACAAGCCTCCCGAGCCCGAGGATAATTACGCGCTGATCTACTACCCTCCGAGCCCGCGGGCGATGCTTGAGGTGGTGGATCCGGACGAGCCTGACCGGGTGGTGGAGTATGGCCAGAGGGGGCGGGTGAGGCTGACGACGTTGACCAAGGAATTTTTCCTGCCGCGCTTTCTGGAGCGTGACCAAGCCGAGCGCGAACCACCGTGCGATCTGTACCCGTGGGACGGTGTGCGCAACGTGGGGCCGTTCACGAAGCTGGAGACGGCGGTGGTGGAGGGGGTGTACTGATGTTGCACATACCGATCCTGCGACAGGGCCGAGCGTATCGCAGCCTCGACATCCGTCGGGCGGCGGATTATCGGACCGGCGAGGAGTTTGTCGAGGTGAGTCAGGCCAACTCCGGGTTGATCCGAAGAGACCTGCTGGAGCAGCGGAAGGCGAAGGCGGCACTCTCCAGGTACTGGGTGGCCGAACTGATTGAGATTTCGAGAAGGGCGGCCAAGCATTTTGCCGAAGACAGCCTGCCGCTGGGGGACTCAATGCAGACGCCGCAGGAATACGTGGAGCAGCTTTCGGCTACGACGGGCTTGCCATACGTGATGGTGTGGCGAAACATGGAGAAGACCCGGTTCGTTCTGGAGAACGTCGATCACGTGCTGGCGGGATTGACACGGGGGCTGGACCTAGGGGTTCTGGATACAGGGACCGGGGAGGCAGGCGGCTGCGCCGTGAGCTACTATCCCCACTCGGATTCATTGGGCGTGGTGCTGCCGAGCAACTCTCCCGGGGTGCACTCGTTGTGGGCGCCGGCGCCGGCGCTGAAGACGCCGGTGATATTGAAGCCGGGAAGCGCGGAGCCATGGACGCCATGGCGCCTGATTCAAGCATTTGTGCGGGCAGGGGCTCCGGCGGTTGCGTTCAGCTACTATCCCACCGACCACGAGGGGGCCGTAGAGATTCTGCGCGGATGCGGGCGCGGCATGGTCTTTGGAGACATTTCTTCCACACGGCCGTGGCGGGATGATCCGCGAGTGGAGGTTCATGGGCCGGGTTACAGCAAGATCGTGCTCGGGGAGGACGCCGCCGGGCGGTGGCAGGACTACTTGGATGTCATGGTGAGATCGGTGGTGGAGAACTCGGGCCGTTCCTGCGTCAACGCCTCGGGCATTTGGACGCCACGGCACGGCCGGGAGATCGCCGAGGGGCTCGCCGAGCGGCTGGCGAAGGTCAAGCCGCGGGCCGCCGATGACCCGGAGGCGGAAATTGCACCGTTTGCCAATGCGGCTGTGGCCCGCCGGATCTCCGCGATCATCGACCAAGAGCTGGGAGGGGCGCGGGAGGTGACAGCGGAGTTCCGCGGTACGGGTCGACTGGCGGAGTGGAGGGGCTGCTGGTATTTGCTGCCTACGGTAATACAGTGCCCGTCGCCGGAGCACCCGCTAGCCAACCGCGAGTTTCTGTTCCCGTTCACCAGCGTGATCGAGGTTTCGGAAAGGATGATTCCGGAGGCGCTCGGTCCGACGCTCGTAGTGACGGCGATCACGGAGAATCGGGAGTTGATCCAGCGGCTGCTGGCTTCGCCGCAAATCGGGCGGCTGAACCTCGGACCGATTCCAACCAATCACGTGGCCTGGGACCAGCCGCACGAGGGGAATCTGTTCGAACACCTCTACGGGCGGCGAGCATTTCAGCAAGCCGCACCGCTGGCCGTGGGATGAGAATCGTCAGTCTCACGGCTGGGGCCGGCAAGATGCTGTGCGGGAGTTGTTTGCGCGACAACACGCTGGCGGCGGAGCTGCTGCGTCTTGGGCACGACGTCGTTCTGGTTCCCCTGTACACCCCGACGCGAACCGACGAGGAGAGCGTAAGCGTGAGGCGGGTGTTCTTCGGAGGCGTCAGCATCTATTTGCAACGGCGGAGCGCATTCTTCCGGCGGCGCCACCGGCTGTTGGACGCGCTACTGGATGCGCCGTGGCTTCTCCGGGCGGTATCCGGGCGCGGCTTGGAGGTGGATCCCGGGGCACTGGGCGAGCTGACCGTGTCTGTTCTGGAAGGCAGGGACGGGCCGCATGCTAAGGAAGTGGACAAGCTGGTGGAGTGGCTGAAGGCGGAGGCGCCGCCGGACGTAGTGAGCCTTCCGTATCCGCTGCTAATCTCACTGGCGCGGCCACTGCGCCGGGCGTTGAACTGTCCGGTTTGCTGCACGCTCCAGGGCGAGGAGCTCTTTATTGAGGGTCTGCCGGAGCCTTACCGGCGCCGGTCGCTGGAGCTGATTCGATCGGCGGTAGGGGAGGTGGACCTCTATCTGGCGGTGAGCGAGTTTGCCGCCCGTAACATGGCGAGGTATCTGGGGATTCCGGAAGAAAGGATCCGAGTCGTACCGCTAGGGATTCGATGCGAGGACTATGGGCCGCGGCGCCGAGCGCCGGGCGGGCCGGTTCGGGTGGGCTACCTGGCGCGGATTGCGCCGGAAAAAGGTCTTCACGTGTTGTGCGAGGCGTACCGCCGGCTGCGGGGGCGGAAAGGCATTCCGCCGCTGCGGCTGGAGGTTGCGGGCTATCTGGGGCCGGAGCATGAAGGGTACTTTGCCGAGATCGGGCGTGATCTCCGGCGGTGGGGGCTGGAGAGGGAGTTTCGCTATCACGGGGAGGTCAGCCGGGAGGAGAAGATTCGTTTCCTCGAACGGCTGGACGTGTTTTCGGTCCCGTGCACGTATGATGAGCCTAAGGGTCTGTTCTTGCTGGAGGCGATGGCCAGCGGGGTGCCGGTTGTGCAGCCCCGGCGCGGCGCGTTTCCGGAAATCATCGCCAGGACGGGGGGAGGCATCGTGGTGGAGAGCGACGACCCGCAGACACTGGCTGACGCGATGGCGTCGGTGTTGAGCGATGGGGAATTGGCTGGACGGCTGCGGGCGGCGGGGCCGGAAGGCGTGCGGCGGCATTTCAGCGCCCGGGAGATGGCGCTGAAGACGGTGGAGGTGTTTTCGGAAGTAGTGAGCGGGCGGGCGGCATGAGTGCCGGCGTGGCGAAGCTGATGCTTGGCTGCCCGTGGGGGGATTCAACTGCGCGCTTCGGTGGTGGTTCGGCTCGCGCCGGTTGCGGGTGCGCGGATCAGGCCCAGGGGCAGATGCCGGGGCGCCCTATGTTAGGATAGATGGAGTTATGCGAATCCCGAACGTGAAGCGGTACCGGATTACCAGTCCGGATGGCAAGCAAACTGCAACAGTGATGGCGGTGGTGCCGAAAGGCGCCGACGTCAATGCCTATCTTGCCGACGCCGCGAAAAGATTTGACTGGGCCGCTCATCAGGAGAGTAAGAAATTTCAGGTGCGTGTCGGTCAGCAGAAACAGAAGAGGCGCTAAGCCGTCACTGCACGCGGGCCCGGAGGATGCGCAGGGCTTGTGAGGCGGCTGTCGCGACTTCGGCATCCAGATCCCGACTCAGAGCTTCCAGGTGGGGGATGGTGTCGCTGTCGCCGCTGCGCGCCAGCACGCGCGCCAAGTGAATCTTTTCATCTTTGCTGGCGGTGGGCAGGGCCTGGTAAAGACTCTGGCGGACAGCGGGCTGGCGGGCCAGTTCCAGCAGGAACGGCTCGGCGATGCCATGGTAAGAGGAGGTGTTCAGCGTATTCACCAAGTATTGGAGGGGGCTGAACTCGCTGAGCTCAGTTTGGCCGAGCATGACCAGGGCGAAGGCCATGGAGAGGCGGGGTGACATCTTCCGCTCGGCCTCGAAATAGGACTGCATCCTAGGCCGGTCGGCGGGGTTCTTCAGGCGTGCGATGCCCTCGGCGGCCGCGGCACGGAGTTCCGGGTCCTTATCCTGGATGTACTGGGTATAGTACCGCCGGCTTTCCTCGTCAGGCAGCATGGCAATGGCGGTGAGGGCGGCGCGCCGCACTTCCTTGTTCCGGGGCCTCTCGAGGATCTCATACAGCCGCGGCAGCGCGTCGCGATTTTGGAGCAGGCCGGTGGTTTCGATGGCGGCGATCAGAACTTTGTCACTCAGGTCGCGCAGCAAAAAGGCGATGGCGGGGGCGGCGCTTTTGTCGCCAATCTTCTGAAGAGCAATCAAGGATTCATAGATAACCTCCGTGTTCTTGGACCGTACGGCTTCCAGCAAGTGAGGGACAGCCTGGCGTCCGCGCAGGACTCCCACAGCGCGGGCGGCATTGGCGCGGGATTTCATACTGGAGCCGCCGCTAGCCAGTCGTCCGGCGGCTTCGATCACGTCTTCGCGGACGCGCATGTCGGGAGGAACGACGGCGTCATTGGTGTCAGTAAAGTAACCGGTGATGGCCTCCTGGGTACGCTGGAAGGGGGCCATCCACCCGGTTTTGATGTAGCCGGGAAGGTAGAAATTCACGAGCCCGTTGACGGCCTGGATCTGGATCTCCGGATCGGGATCTTTGGTGGCTTGGATGAGCGGGTCGAGGCTGTGCTGGGTGCCGATTTTGACGAGCGACCTGACCGCCTCACGGCGGACCCTGAGCTCGGGGTCCTTCAGTAGCTTCTCCAGCGTGGGGATGGCGGCGGAGCCCTGACTGGCGAGGGCCTCGGCGGCTCTGGCCCGCTCCTTGGCATTGGGGCTTGACGGATCCTGGCCCACGGCCGGCGGACCGAGAACACACAAGAGGAGCAGGGCGAGGCGGGCTTTCATGTCTTCATTATGCAGGACGGGGCGCGGCGCGGGCCGGTTGCAGAGGCTTAGCGGGCGAATTCGACAGTCACGCGGCGGGGAATCAGACCTGCCTCAAAGCCCAGGTCCAAGAGCTTCTGAGCCGCTTTCGGAACTTCCTCGCCGCAATCGAGGGTGTAGCGGTTGACATACATGCCGACGAACTTCTCAGCCAGCGGAGGTTCCATATCGCGGGCGAACTGCATGGCGTAGTTGAGGGCTTCCTCGTGATGATCCATGGCGTACTGAATGCTGTCCCGCATCAGACGACAGCACTCTTTACGGACTGCTTCGGGCAGCGAGCGCCGGAGGGCGTTGGCGCCGAGCGGCAGCGGCAGTCCATACTCGTCCTTCCACCAGCGGCCAAGGTCGATGACGTTGTGGAAGCCGCTCTTGCCGTAGGTAAGCTGGACTTCGTGAATGACGAGGCCGAGGTCCACGGCGCGGCTCTCGACCATGCTGGGGATCTGATCGAAGGGGGCTTCGAAGGCTTCGAAATCAGGCTCCATGAGCCGCAGCACGAGGAAGGCGGTGGTTTTCTTGCCAGGAACAGCGATGCGCTTACCCCTGATCTGGCCCGGCTCCATGGGACGCAGGGCGATGAGCGCCGGGCCATATCCGTCGCCAACGCTGGAGCCGCTGGCCATCAGGACGTAGTGATCGGCGACGTAAGGGTAAGCGTGATAAGAGATGGCGGTGAGATCGTAAACACCTTCGCCCGCTTTGCGGTTGAGCGACTCGATATCCTCGAGCACGTGGCGGAGGGTGACGAGGCTGGAGCGGATCTTGCGTGTGGCCAGAGCATAGAACATGAACGCGTCATCGGAGTCGGGACTGTGAGCGCATGTAATCTCCGAGGGTTGACCGGCTGCCATGGGAAAAATTTCACTATAGCAGACGGGAAGGGCCGGAATTGGGCATTTTATTCGGCCGAGAGCATGCGGCTAAGGCGTGCGTTTAGCTCCTCGAGAGCCCTTTCCAGTTGGGCGAGGACACCGCCGGCATCCGACAGGTCGCCGGCGCGCCCCATCTGCTCCAATCTGAGGGCGGCGTCGTGAGCGGCGCGGGCGCCGAAGTTGCTCACTGAACCTTTGAGGGAATGGGCCGCGGCAGCCAGCGCCCGCGCATCACCAGCTTCAATCGCCCGCCGGATGGCCGCCAGGGCCTCGGGACACTCCTCGAGGAAGATCGCGGCGATTCCCTTGAGCAGGTCGAGGTCGCCCCCGACGCGGGCCAGAGCGGCGTCAAGGTCGGCGTCCATGGCTCAGGTATAGATGAACTCGGCGGTCGCCGTGCAGTCGGCGCCGGGAACGATCCGCACCCAGTGGGCGCTGAAGCCTGGGGGAAAGACATGGTAGCCGTAGCGAGGCACTTTCAGGACTTCGTATCGGTCCCATTCACCCGTACCAAGGAAGTCCACTTCCAGGCGGAACTCGGCGCTCGCCGGGGCGGTGTGCTTGAGGTGGAGGACTTTGTTATCGAAGCCAGTCATCAAAAAGGGGTCCGAGGGTTCGCCGGCTTTGACCGCAGTTTTGCGCCAGGGGCCGCCCCAGCCCTGGGGCTTACCCCAGCTCCAGAGGTCATCGGTCTGGGCGAACCAGATTCCGGACTGGGGCTGGCCGCCGAGGGGGTTGTTGTCGGCATTCGGCGTATTCTGATTGCCGCCGAGGGCGAGCAGGCCGCGGAAGGAGCAGAAATCGGGGATGATCCGGAGGTGGTTGCAGATGGGCTTGACGCCGCGAATGCGGCCCTCGAAGGGAATGGGCTGCAATTCGTAGAACATGCCGACGATGTCCATGAGGAAGTGTTCGGTTTCGACCTCGCGGATGCGCATCCACTCGGTTTGCCACGCGTGGTCGAAGGCGTGGCTGCCTTTGGGCAAACGGTAACGCTGCCAGTGGCCGCCGACCAGGGCCCAGAACAGCACCGAGGATTCATCCCAGCCGGTCGAAAAAACGACGTTGCCGAGGTTCTGGCGGCCGGCGCAGTCCATGTGGGGTTTGCGGCTGAGGGTGTTCCAGTGCTTGCCGTCCCACTCAAACAGGCCCGCGCTTGTATCGCCGTACGCGTAAAAGCCGTTGTTGGCGACGACGACGCGATCCTGTCCGGTGAAGCCGCCCTTGAAGTGGGGGCGCTTGGAGATGGCGAGATCTTTGGCCAGATCGGCCAGTTGGCGCGCGCGCAGGCTTTCGACGTCGAGTTCGAACAGCAGCCCCTCCATGGTGAGCATGTAGACGCGGCCGCCGGGATCGGTGAGATGGCGCATGGTGGCGGTGAGGCGGTGGTTGCGGAACTCGGGCAAGAAGCGAAAGTTACCGCGCGTGTCAATGACGTAGGGCCCAATGAAAGCCTGGTTGGATTCGTGGTGGACGAGGCGATTGGCGTGAGTGCCATTGTGGATGTGGACGCGTTCAGCGTGGAGGTTCTCGTCGATGCGGTAGAGGCCGAGGCCGGTGCCGGTCGGCTCCATGTGGGAGTTGTAGGTTACGGCCCACAGCGAGTCCGCCCAGGGTAACAGGGCGCCGACGCCGCATTCCGAGCGTGCCGGGCCGGTATCGGCCTTCAGACCGATGTTGGGGCGTGCCGAGAGAAGGGTTTGGGCGGGGCCGGCGGGGGGAACGAAGCCGGCGGCAGCCAGGGCGGCGAAGCGCCTCAGTAGATCTCGGCGGGAGTTCATGGCTTCATGCTCCTGCGGCCGACCTAAGGAAGTTCCTTAATGCGGATGTTGCGGAATTCGACGCGGGTGCCGTGGCCGAGGAAGCCGATATGGCCGGCGGGGCGAGCCAGACCCGGGTGCTTCTTGAGGATTTCGGGATCCTTGATCGAATCCAGGTCGGCGTCGACGATCACCGCGCCGTTCAGCGTGACGGTGATGCGGCGGCCGTCGGCTTTGATCTCTTCCTCGTTCCACTCTCCGGCGGGCTTAAGGTGTCCGGTTTTGGCGGCGACGACGCCGTAGATGGAGCCGTGCCGCTGCTCGGGCTTGAGCCAGCCCTGGTACTTGGGGTGGTCGTGATCGAGGATTTGAATTTCCATGCCCGTGTAGGCGACGTCGCCAGCGATGGGGGCGCGGATACCGACGCCGTTGTTGCCACCGGGCTCCATGCGGAAGTCGAACCGGAGGATGAAGTTGGCGAACTCCTTCACCGTCAGCAGGTTGCCGCCGCCGTCGCGCGGGCAGACGATCTTGCCGTCCTCGACCAGATAGCCGCGGCCGGAGTTTTTCTTATAGACCAGCAGCCAGCCGTTAAGAGTCTGGCCGTCAAACAACGGGACAAAGCCCTCTTCGACAGCTCCGGAGAGCGACGCGGCAACCAGCGCCAGCAAGCAGGCCCTGAGGATTCTCATTGTGAGCTTCAGCCTCCCGGCGCACATAATAGCAGAACCGCCGGCGGGACAGATCCGGGGTCGGTTTGCGCGCAGTTATTGTGGGGTGGGGTCGAGGGATGGTCAGAGGGCGCCGCGCGAGTGATATAAAATTGAAGTTGACTTGGAGGTGAGTCTTCTCCAGTAGAAGACCGGAGAGAGTTCTTGGCTCATTGGTGAGGCCGGCATTCAAGCGGGCGGGGGCGTGGTTTGTCGCGCTCCTGTTTCCGGAGGAATGCCGCATCTGCGGTGAACAGCTCCGAGAGGCTTCCCGGACACCAGTGTGTCCGGGGTGCCTGCGAAAACCCGAGCCGCTGGAGGCCGATTATCGCTGTGTTTGTTGCCAGACGCCGTTTCTGAACGCCCATCCATTGGATGAGGAGGGCCGCTGCGGACTGTGCCGGCGTGGCCTGAATGGCTTTGACGCGGCCTACTCGTTCGGTTCTTATGAGGGAACGCTCCGGGAGCTGGTTCACCTGTTCAAGTACCACCGGATCTATACGCTGGCCGGTCCGCTGGGCGAGATGATGCTGTCGGCGTTCCCGCGCAACGAACGATTCGACGCGATCGTGCCGATGCCGCTGCACTGGTGGCGCAAATGGCAGCGGGGGTTCAACCAGGCAGACCTTCTGGCGCGGGTGGTTGCGAGGCGCACGGGCATCCCGGTGGTGCCTGCCGCACGGCGACGGCGCGCGACGGGGACCCAAGCGGGGCTCAGCCGCGCGCAACGGCGCAGCAACGTGGCGGGCGCCTTTTCGGTAAAGGGAGGGGCGCCGGTTCAAGGGCGGCGCCTGTTGCTGGTCGACGACGTACTGACCACTGGGGCGACGGCGAGTGCCTGCGCGTCGGCGCTCAAGCGGGCCGGGGCGGCCTACGTGGCCGTATTGGCGCTGGCACGGACCGACCGCCGGCCGTTCGCCGAGCCGTCACGGAGCGGGGCGGGGATGGGATCTGTCGCACTAGGAGCCAGCCAATGGGCGGTCTGAACGGATTGCAGCGACCCGTGCTGGTGCTGAACGCAAGCTATGAGCCGATCAACGTGTGCGCGGCGCGGCGAGCCATCGTGCTGGTGCTAAAAGGGATCGCCTCGGCCGAGGAGCGGACGGCGCATCAAGTCTCCTCGGCGCGGCTTCGCATGCCGCTGCCCTCGGTGATCCGGCTGCTGGAGTACCGGCGGATTCCGCATCAGACGCGCTCGCTGTCGCGCAAGAACATCATGCTGCGCGACCGGTATACCTGCCAGTATTGCGGGCACACGTTTCCGGCGAGCGAACTGACGATGGACCACGTGATACCGCGATCGCGGGGCGGCACATCCGCGTGGGAGAACCTGGTGACCTGCTGCATTCCGTGCAACAACCTGAAGGGGAACCGGACGCCGGAAGAAGCCGGCATGAAGCTGCAAAGGATGCCGCGGCCGTTCACTTTGCACACCAGTCGCCACTTAATGCGGCTGCTCGGGCGAAGTGACGACCAGTGGCGCAAATACCTGTTTTACTGATTCGGCGGCGGGCCGGGCTCGTCAGGACTGGGCTGTTGTCCTTCCGGGGGCGCACTCTCCGTCTTTTGTTTGGAAGATTTCTTTGTCGGTTTGACGGGCGCAATAATGATGTGAGCATTGCGCCCTTCCAATCGCGGCTGGCCCTCGACGGCGCCGTACTCGGCCAGGTCTTCCGCAAAGCGCAGGAGAAGGTTCTTGCCGAGGTCGACGTGGGCGATTTCGCGGCCGCGGAATTGGACGACGGCCTTGACGCGGTTGCCGCTGGTGAGGAACCGGATGGCGTGCTTCTTCTTGAATTCGTAGTCGTGATCGTCGGTGTTGGGGCGGAACTTAAGTTCCTTCACCTGGATGACGTGCTGCTTTTTGCGGGCCTCGCTCTGCTTTTTCTTTTGTTCGTACTGCCACTGGCCGTAGTCCATGGCCTTGGCCACCGGGGGGACGGCTGTGGGCGAGACGAGAATCAAGTCGAGCCCCATGTCCTTGGCTTTGCGGATGGCCACGTGCGTCGGCAGGATCTCGACGACGCCGTCGGGAAACACGGCGCGGACTTCGCGCACGCGGATGTCCTCGTTGACGTTCTCGCGGACTCGTACTCTGGGAAGGAATCGTCGCCTGGATCTGGGATGCATCAAGAATGATATTTGCGCGCCCGAAGGGCGCAAGAATGTAGGCCAGAAAGCGCGGGGCAGATCAGGAGGCCGGACACCACGCTACCTCCCTCTCCGGATGTAAACACTCGAGATGAACTTTCCCACTAGCTCTCAGTCTAATCGGATGGGCAGGCGTTGTCTACCGCTTCCGCCGGCAGCCACTACTGCCGCATGCATCCGATGGTAGCAAATCCCGGAGCCGCGGCGCGAAGTTTTACATCTGGCCGGCTTGGATGGCTGGCCCCCCGCAACCCCGAGCGGGCGCTCTGCATCTTGATGGGTAGATTCTGAATGGGAGACGGTGCGTCACTGTCGAACGCGGAACGGCCCTTGCGGAGAGCGGAACGCCGGACAGGGCGGCGGGCGCTGCTCGGCCTGCTGGCTGGATGCGCCGCGGCCCTGGCTTGCGGGAGGGCGGGCAGGGAGAGCCGGACGGCAGCGGCCGCGGAGGGACGCCGCGAAGCCCATCCGGAGAAGGTCAAGTTGGCGGTGTTCTCCAAGACAGGCAGGAGGGAAGCAACGGTGGTGAGCGAAAAGATTGTCAAAAGCGACGAGGAATGGCGGAGGCAACTGACGCGGGCGGCCTACGAAGTGACGCGGCGGAAGGGGACCGAACCGGCCTTCACGGGCGAATATGACAAGCATTACGAGCCGGGGATCTATCGCTGCGTCTGCTGCGGCAACGCGCTGTTCAGTTCGGATGCGAAGTTCAACTCGGGCACGGGGTGGCCGAGTTTCTGGGCGCCGATTGCGGAGGAGAACGTCTACACGGAAATCGACACGAGCTACGGCATGATCCGCCAGGAAGTGCTGTGCAAGAAGTGCGACGCGCACTTGGGTCATGTGTTCCGTGACGGGCCGGCGCCGACCGGGCTGCGCTATTGCATCAACTCGGTGGCGCTGACTTTCGACGAGGCGGGCGACGGCGGCTAGCGCTTTGACGCTCACCAGTTCCAGAAGCGGAGTCGGTTGGCGTCCTTGATCAGGACTCCAGCGTTGAGCACCACCGGGTGCGCCCACGTCGGGCTGTCGGCAACCGAGTACTTGCGGATGACGGCGAGACCTTCCCGGCGGGCGCGGGCGATGGTCAGCTCCGCTTCGGTGGTGAGAAGGAACAACAGCTCGCCCGCCGCGACGACGGCCGCATTGTCCCCGGTGCGGGGCTCTCCGCGCCAGAGGATCTCGCCGGTGCGCGGGTCCAGACAGAAGAACTGGCCCCTGTTCCTGTTGGTGAAGCCGAACAGGAGGCTGGCGGCGATGACTGGCGAGCTCATGTACATCGGGGTCTCGCGCTGCTCCCATACGCGCTCAGCGGTCCATCTGCCGCCGCGGTCTTCGAGGCGCACGGCCATTGTCGGGTTGGAGAGCCCGGAAAAGATCGGGACGCCGCGCCAACCGATCGGCGTCACGATATTCTGCAGCCAAGGCGTGGTGAACGGGATCTCCCATAGCAAGGCGCCGTTGCTGGGATCCAGGCCGACAATCTTGCTTTGCGTTTGTGTTACGAGCTGCATCTTGCCGTGGAGCTCCAGGATGACCGGGGACGCGTAGCCCGGACCATCGCCATTCCAGGCCCACCGCTGCCGTCCGGTTTCCAGATCGAAGGCTGCCAGGGCGCCATCGCCGTGCCCGCCGACATGGGCGATCAGGGATCCTCGATAGACGAGGGGCGACATGGCGGCGCCGTACAGCGGCGAGGTGTTGCGGAAGCGCCGGGAGAACTCCTGGCGCCAGAGCAGCCTGCCGTCTGAAGTGGAAAAGCACGACAGGATGCCGCTGATGCCCAGCGTACACAGCTTGCTGTCGTGGACTACCGGCGTGGATTTCGGGCCCTTACCATGGGCGACGGCGGCGGAGTTTACGGTATAGGGAGCGGGATAACTCTGGCGCCACAGGAGCCGTCCGGCGGTGTCGAAGCAGGAGACGGTTTCCTGATCGTGGAGGCGGGAGAGCAGGAAGATTCTGTCGCCCGCCACGACCGGGGAGGAGTGACCTTCGCCGGCCTCCACGCTCCATCGGAGCGTCAGATTTTCCGGCCACTGTTTGGGCGGAGTAAAGCCGGAGAGGGAGCCGTCGCGGCTGGGGCCGCGCCACTGCGGCCAGTCCTGGGCCAGAGTGGCGGCGGCGATGGTCAACGAGAGAAGGACGGCGAGGAGGCGCTTCATCACCCTTGACACTACTCCGAGCGCAAGGCTTCGAGCAACGGCGAGCGCGCGACCACGAGCGCGGCGGCCGCGGAGGCGAGCAATCCGGAAGCGAAAACAGCCACTAAGAGCATGCTAAGGGATTCCATGGACAGTGACCCACCGCGGGCCGACAGGGCAGGAACGATAGCCAGCAGGGCGGTGACGGCGCCCACGGCGGTTCCGACGAGGAGCAGAAAGGCGTTTTCGACCAGCGTCAGCAGCACCAGGGAGCGCGGGCGGTAGCCGACGGCACGCAACAGGGCGAGTTCGCGGCGGCGCTCGAGGACGTTCCGGAGCAGGACGACGGCGAGGCCGGCGGTTCCGAGCAGCAAGCCCAGGGCTCCGAGCGCCTGGAAGGTGGAGAGGTAGGTGTTCTCGACACGGAAGAAGCCGGCGAGGCGTTCGCCAGTGGGGGTAACGTCGAAGCCGAAGCCGGCCAGAGTCTCTTCGAGTTCAGCCACGTCGAAGGAAGGACGAGGAGTGTCAATCAGGAAGACGCGGTAGCCCTGGGCCGCCGGGAACAGACGCAAGAAGTTCTCTTCGGAAATAATGAGCTCGCGCTGGAAGATGCTGCGCGACAGAGCTGCCACCAGGCGGAGGCGGGCGAAGCGGCCGGGGCCCAGGGGAATTTCGACGACATCGCCGAGCTTCCGGTGCAGCACATAGGTGAGCGAGTTGGCGTCGGCGGCGGCGGGGACGGCGCCGTCCTGCGCTGTGGATAACAGCAGAAGCCAAGGGTTGGCTTTTTCTTCCCCGGTCTGGGCGAGGGAGTCCTGGAAGGCGAACCGGCCGGTCTGGAGGAAGCTCGAGGGCGCTCCTAGGACGCGGGGGTTCTGGGGGAGGTACAGGTTCAGGCAACTGACATCGTCGCCGGGGCGCAAGCGGAGGGGAACGAATTGAAGCCGGTCGAAGCGCTCGAGGTTCAGTTCTCGGCGGCCCTCGGGCGTGGCGGGGTTATGGTAGATGGGCAGGAGGCTTTCGGCGACGTAGGGAAAGCCGCCCGTGCCGGAGGAAGGATCCGAGACACTGGACGGCGCTGTGAGGCGGAAGGCGTCGACGGCGACGAGGATGAAGATGGCCGAGGCGATCAGAGCCACGCAAAGCACGGAGCGGCCGGGCCGCCAGGAGGCGTTCCGGCAACCGAGGCGTAACAAAGCCGGAAAGCCGGCGCCGCGCAGCGTGCTTCGCCTCTCTCCAGCGAGGCGAAGGCGGAACAGGAAGAGGCACGCGGCGAGCAGCAGTGCGCCGGCGCCGAAGAAGCCGGCGACGTCCGGGATTGCGTCCAGGACGGCGGCGGCGAGCAGCACGACGCCGGCGAGCGCGGCAGCGACAGCCGAAGCGCGGATTTTTCGCGATGCCCCGGGGCTTGGGGGCAGGGCGCTCACCCCGGCCAACCGCTGCCGGGGCGGGACGCGGCGGAGGCTGCGGAGAGTGATCAGCAGCGCCAGGAGACCGGCGAGGACTCCACCGGCGGCGCCGGCGGCGAGACACAGCGCATCGGCTTGCAGGCGGATGAGCGTCGTTCCGACGGCGTCCAGCCACCACGTGCGGAGACCGTAAAGGATTCCCGCTCCGTAAACGAGTGCGCCGGCGACGCCGGCGAGGGCGCCGAGCAGCACGAGAATTGCGCCCTCGGTGACGAAGAGCTTGCGAATAGCACCATCGTCGCATCCGAGAGCGCTGAGCAGGCCGGTTTCGCGGACGCGCTGTTCGACGCCGAAGCGAAAGAAGAGGCCGGCCAGCAGCAGGGCCGAAACGACGAGAAAAAAACTGAAATAAGTGAAGTACGCGCCGAAATCGGTGGCGCCGCGCGAGGCGGCGAAGCCTTGTTGGCGCACCGGCCGTACGGTCAGCCCGTGGACCGACGGATCGAGAGCCTCACGCAGGCTGCGGCGGAATTCGGCGGCGAGGCGGCCGACGGGGTCGCCCTCAGGCACTGCCAGGCGCAAGGCCGTGAGTCTGCCCCAGCGGGACTGCCAGAGTTGCTGTCCAGCGGAGAGGGGCAGGAACGCTTTCGGTGTAGTGCGGTAAGCGTCCCAGTAGTGTTCATCGCGGGGCCGGATGCGGCTGAGGTCGACGGGAAACGGGGGGTCCCAAGCCGCGACGTCGTCGGAATCGGTGATGCCGGGGTACTCCGGGGTGAGGGCGGGGTCGGGCGTGATGGGCACGATGCGGGCGAGTTTGAATGACTTCGAAGCGGTGGTCAGCCTGCCGTCGGGCTGCCACAGGTAGTACTCGAGGGTGACCGAGTCACCGGGGGCAACCCGCAAATCGTGGGCAGCCCACTCGTTGAGCACCAGGCCGCCGGGGACGGCGGGCGGCTCGAGTTCGGTGGCCGTGACGAGCGAGTAAGGGATTGAGCGGCCGCCGCCGCGGATCTCGTTGGCGAGGTAAGTGAAAATGCCGGCGGAGCGGAGCTTCATTCTCTCAGCCTGCCGCCGGGCCGCCAGGGCGAGCGAGTCGCTCAGCAGGCCGCTGCGATGCTCGAGCTGAATCATGCCGAGGCGTGGAAGTTCTCTGATTCGAACGCCGATATCTTCAAGTTGCCAGTGTTGTTTGAGGAAGTTCTGGGGATCCTCGATGGAGCCGGCGAGCAAAAGGGTATTGACGCGGCCGGGGGCAAGGAGGTCGCGCTGGAGGCGATCCAGTGCCACGAACGCGGCGTTAACGAACCCCTGCCGGGGTTCGAGGGAGAACTCCCCCAGCGCTCCGGCGGGCACCGTGGAGGAGAACGAGAAGCGGACGGTGGCTGCAAGGTCTTCTTTACGGCCGTGCAGGGATTCGGCGGGGATGAAGGAAGGCCTCTCGATGCGCACGAGGATGCCGTCTCCGGGGGTGGGGCTGAGCTCGCGAGCCAGGGCTTCGCTGAGGAAGATCTCGCGGCCGGAGGGCGGGGGGTGAGCGCGGCCGTGGAAGCGCCAGAACCGCTCGTCGACGCCATAGACGAGAACGTCCGACGCCAGACGGCCGCTGGTCTGGTGACGCGCCGTTCCGCGGAGGACGATGAGCGGGCAAACCTGCTCGGACGACGGGGCCAGATCTTCACGGAAGAAACCGGCCGAGACGACGGCTGAGGCGGCATTGCCGAGACGCTCGAGCACGAGGCGGCGGAGGCTGGCACGCACCGAATGGCCGACCAGGAGCGCTCCGGCCAGCACGGACACGGCGATGGCCACGCCGGCGATGACGGCGATATTCGTGCGCCAGTAGTAAGTGAGGCTGCGGCGGAGGAGTGTGGCGCGCGTCATCGTCAAGCGAGGCGGCGGAGCCGGCGGTCGGCCAGTTCGAAGCGGATCGGGAAGCGTTCAGCCAACCGGGCGCTGTGGCTGACGACGACGAGGATGCCGCGGCGTATCCGATGCAGTTCCTGCAACAGGTCAGCGACGGCATCGGCGGAGCGGCGGTCGAGATTGCCGGTGGGCTCGTCGCACAACACCAGCAGGGGGTCGCGGATGAGGGCCCGGGCGAGGGCGACGCGCTGCTTTTCGCCGCCGGAAAGCTCAGCCGGGCGATGGCGGAGCCGCTCCTGGAGCCCGACCTGGCGAAGGAGTTCCCTGGCGCGCTCCTCGTGGTTGCCCTCGGAGCCCGAGACGAGCGCGGGAATGAGGACATTCTCGAGCACGGAACATTGCGGCAGCAGGCAGTGATCCTGGAAGACGAACCCAATCTGGCGGTTGCGAAACGAGGCCAGCTCATGCTCCGGCAAAGCGAAGGGATTGCGGCCGCTGAGCTCGACCGTGCCCGAGGTGGGGGGCTCGAGGGCGCCGAGGATATACAGCAGCGTGCTCTTGCCGCTTCCAGAAGGCCCCATGATAGAGGCGGCATCGCCGGGGGCCAGCGCCAGTGAAACGTCTTCGAGCACCGGCAGCTCACCTCCCGGCGCGGGATAGATTTTGGTGAGGTTCCTGGCTTGCAGCACGGCGCGGCAGCACCTCGCAGGGGGCAGCGTCAGGCGCGGAAGATCGGCTCGACACCCTTCGTGCCCGCGAGAAGTTGCTTTTGTTCGGACTCGCTGATGGGCCGGAACGCGGCGGCCAGATCCAGCGCCATACGGTACAGGTTCTCGTCACCCGGAGGGATGGCCGCGGTAATCTCCTGGGAGAGCGTGAACCGGAGCGCCTGTTCGGCGAGCGACCGGTCCGTTACCGGCACGTACCAGCATTTCTCGTGGGTGCGCTTCTGCCCGTGGGGCACGCGCGTGCGAGCGAGAGCTTTCAGGGCCAGCCTGGCGAGGCCGTTCTGCTTCGCCTTTTGCAGAATCTGGGGGCCGAAATTGCCTTGAGCGTAGCAGACGTAGTTGACCGGGAAAAGGATCGAGTCGAGCTCCATGCGGTCCATCAGCGCCAGGGCGGCTTCGGCGGAGTGGGCGGAGAAGCCGAGATAGCGCACCTTGCCTTCCTTGCGCGCCTGGAGGAACAGCTCGGCCGCGCCGCCGGGGGCGAGGATCTGTTCGACATCCTCGATGCGGCTAACGGCGTGGAACTGGTAGAGGTCGAAGTAGTCGGTGTGGAGGCGCTTGAGCGACTGTTCGAGCTCCTGGCGGGCGCCGGCGGCGTCGCGCTTCTGAGTTTTGCAGGCGAGGAACACCTTCCGCCGGTACGGCTTGAGCGCGATGCCGAGCTTGGTTTCGGCTTCGCCGTCCCAATAAGAAGGGGCGACGTCGAAGTAATTGACGCCGCGGTCGAAGGACTCGGCCACCCAACGGTCAGCCTGCTTCTGTTCCATGCCGACGACGACGATGCCGCCGAAGCCGATGATGGAAAGCTTCACGCCGTCTTTGTACGTCCTGACAGGGATGGTTTGGGTGGCCGCGGCGCCGGCCTGTGCGATGGCGCCGCCGGCGAGAGTCGATTTCAAGAACTCACGGCGATGCATGATGGACCCTCCTCTCCCCAAGTATAGACGTTCGCGCCGGCGAAGCTTGGCGTCAAACGCGGCTGGTTGCGGAGGCGCCGGGAAAGAAGGATGATTGAGAGAGGGGTGATTTAAGGAGAAAAACGTCGGAATTATGAGGCCGTCTACAAAACCAATCAAGCTCGGCACGGAGACCGCACACAATATTTACCAGCGGAAAGCGAACCCGCTGGATGTGTTTTTCCGGCCGAAGAACATCGCGGTGATCGGGGCCACGGAAGCCCCGGGCTCGGTGGGACGCACGACATTGTGGAACCTGATCAGCACGCCGTTCGGCGGGGCGGTGTTCCCGGTGAACCCGAAGCGGCCGAGCGTGTTGGGCATTAAGGCGTACAAGAGCGTAAGGGAAGTCCCGGCGGAGGTGGATCTGGCGGTTATAGTGACGCGAGCCAATCTGGTGCCCGGCATCATCCGCGAGTGTGGCGAGGCGGGGGTGAAAGGGGCGATTGTGATCTCGGCCGGCTTCAAGGAACTGGGCCCGGAGGGTCTGGAGCTCGAGCGGCAGGTGCTGGCGGAGGCGCGCAGGGCGGGGATTCGCGTGATCGGGCCGAACTGTTTGGGGCTGATGTCGCCGCCGACGGGGGTCAACGCGACGTTTGCGGCGGGCATGGCGCGGCCGGGGAACGTGGGGTTTATCAGCCAGAGCGGGGCGTTGTGCACGGCGGTGCTGGACTGGAGCTTCCGGGAGATGGTGGGCTTCAGTGCGTTCATTTCCATCGGGTCGATGGTGGACGTGGGCTGGGGCGACCTGATCGATTACCTGGGCAACGATCCGAAGACGCGCGCCATCCTGATCTACATGGAGTCGGTGGGCGATGCGCGCTCGTTCATCTCCGCGGCGCGGGAGGTGGCGCTGACGAAGCCGATCATCGTCATCAAGGCGGGCCGGACGGCGGCGGGAGAAAAAGCGGCGGCGTCCCACACGGGTTCGATGACGGGCAGCGATGACGTCCTGAGCGCGGCGTTCCGGCGCTCCGGCGTGTTGCGGGTGAACAACATCGCCGATCTGTTCTACACGGCGGAGGTGCTATCCAAGCAACCGCGGCCGAAAGGGCCGAAGCTGACGATTTTGACCAATGCGGGCGGGCCGGCGGTGCTGGCGACGGATGCGCTGATCTCGGCGGGAGGCGAACTGGCCGAGCTGTCGCCGGAGACGTTCGAGGAGCTGAACAAGTTTCTTCCGCCGCACTGGAGCCGCAATAACCCGATCGACATTCTCGGGGACGCCGACGGGGAGAGGTACGCGAAGGCGCTGGAGATTGCAGCCAAGGATCCGAACAGTGACGGCCTGCTGGTGATTCTGACGCCGCAGGCGATGACGGATGCGACGGGTATTGCCGAGCAACTGCGGCGTTACGCCAACGTCGGCAAGCCCGTGCTGGCGAGCTGGATGGGGGGCCCGGAAGTGGAGGCGGGCGAACGCATTCTGAACAACGCCAACATTCCGACGTTTCCATACCCGGACACGGCCGCGCGTGAGTTTCAGTACATGTGGTCGTACACGTACAACCTGAGGGGTCTGTACGAAACGCCGATCTTCCCGGCCGGGCCGCCGGAAGAGGAGTCGGACCGGGCCAGGGTGCGGCAGATCATCGACGGGGCGCGCCGGTCGGGCCGGACGTTACTGACCGAGCACGAGTCGAAGCAAGTGCTCAGGGCCTATGCGATCCCGACGGCGCCGTCGCACATCGCGCACTCGGCCGACGAGGCGGTGGCGGCCGCCGAGGAGATCGGGTATCCGGTCGTGCTGAAGCTGCACTCAGAGACGATCACGCACAAGACCGATGTGGGCGGCGTGCAGCTCAACCTCAAGGACGCGGCGGCGGTGCGGGCGGCCTTTGACGCGATACGGAACTCCGTCAGCGAAAAGGCCAGCCCGGAGGACTTCTTGGGTGTAACCGTGCAGCCGATGATGAAGATGTTCGGCTACGAGCTGATCGTCGGCAGCAGCATCGATCCGCAGTTTGGGCCGGTGTTGCTGTTCGGGATGGGCGGGCAGCTTGTGGAGGTGTTTCAGGACCGATCACTGGCGCTGCCGCCGCTGAACACGACGCTGGCACGACGGATGATGGAGCAGACGAAGATTTACACGGCGCTGAAGGGGGTGCGGGGCCGCAAACCGGTGGATCTGGCGGCGCTGGAGGGGTTGCTGGTGCGCTTCAGCCAACTTGTGGTGGAGCAGCGCTGGATCAAGGAGATCGACATCAAC